>Ga0126338_10001951_pt1 | contig 13830 bp, 8 predicted proteins | sample OrbCmetagenome_2_FD_92529 | JGI IMG/M metagenome (GOLD analysis project Ga0126338, IMG submission 92529) | Coral microbial communities from Petempiche,Puerto Morelos, Mexico - Orbicella C C metagenome | ecosystem: Host-associated > Invertebrates > Cnidaria > Coral | place: Petempiche,Puerto...
AAAAAAAAAAAAAAAAAAGATTGCCAGCCAGAATGCGTTATGTAATCGTTCAGTTCGTTGGGAGAATGTAGCGTGAAAACCCAGTCTCAAAACCTTTGAAGCTACTCATAACATAATTTATGAAGAAGGCGTGAATTATGCTAAAAAGGTGCGGAAAGAAAGACGTCTTGTTGAATCACTGCATGTTTTCTGTATTTATTTTATTTTCGTTTTATTTTTGCTCTTAACCCAGATGTTGTTTGATTTTTACTCGTGGAGTCGTTGTAAATGTGAATTCCTTTTACACCGAGAACTGAGCCAGTATAATTTTCTCCAAATCCATAGATTCCAACCGTTTCAACTGAATAACAAGCTGAATTATAAATATAACCCCTATTATCTTTGGTACAGGTGACCGTGAAACTGTCACTATATAATTTGCGTACAGAGAAAACGCCCTAACCTCCGGACGACGCAGGCTACTATTAACGTATTGATCGTAGCGTTTTCTCGATAGACGTTGCGAGAGCAGAATTCCAGACATGTCATATTTATGTGCTTTGGGGTGATTTTTTTTTCCTTCACCACGTGGTTTTTTTATCTTTAGCATCTATCAGCATAAACTGAAAGCAATTAGCACACACGTCTGTATGGACAGAAAAGTTTGAAAAGCATAACGTGGGCTGGGAGTTCATTTTATCATCTAACAAATCCTTTGATCGTCCAGTTGTCTCAAGTCTGAGCATGGCTTAGGACATCTGCGAAAAGTACAATAATTTACTCGAAATGAAAACAGCAGCTTGTCAGCGCTGTCTTTTCATTGGAACATTGATTAATTGTCATTAGTCGAGTATTTCCATATCTGACGCTGGGATAGGCGAAAGGAGTTCAGTACAAATTGGCGGACAGATGAATGAACCTAAGCTAATCATCGGCGCGACTTAGTATGAATATGTGTCAATGAAACTTTCAAACTCTCAGATAACTAAGAGCACCCAAAAGAACAGCATCTCGACTTCTCGTATTACGGCACAAAAACAACAAAATAAACACCACCACTCAAGACACCATGTGGGTATAGGCTTCGCAAAACGTGCACGTCGATTTCACTGCTAACACTCGCATTTAAATTTTGTCAGAGAATAATGTGTATTGGTACCACCTTCCTGTTGTTGTGTGTTGTGTTCAAAGAAACTCAATAATCTACCCAGTCAATTTCTCTTGGATCCTCTGCACACGTGGTGCAATCTTAGATAAAACTTCTTTGAGATCCGCTACTGAACAAGGAATTAGCATAACGTGACAGTCATCTCGATATGAACCTGCCCTACAGGATCTCACAATGTGCTTTTAAATATTATGGAAGATTGTTTACGAAATCTAAGACAAAAGAGCCGGTGTCTTTTCCTCTGAAGGACAAGAATTCCACTAATGTATACACTGCAATCGCAAAACAAACTCCGTCAACTAGAACTTTCTCTGAAGCGCCGATCAAGAAGTGGTCACTCAGTGCTAGTGGAGTCAAGAAAAATGAAAAGAACCTGTTTTAATCAAACAATCCTTAGCTATACCTCTAACTGTTTCTTTGTAATAATTCTTATCATCGATACGACGCAATTTGAAAGATGTCTGTGTTTTTCCCGCCGGCCAGCCTTGTGCTATTTGCAGATAGGAAAAATATAAAAAGACTGAAAAAATTGACACACTCGGTTCCTAACATATGTGAACGCAAACAGCTTTCTCTTACTTCTTAATATTCCTGACGCAAATATATTGTGGTCTCGTAACATGCAATATTCAAGCCATCGACTGACAATTTTAATTTAATTTGATGGCCCTCGTTGTTTTAGTTTCACTCGAATACATTTTCTTGGATCACAGAAGGTTTTAATCGGTTACTTTATATTTAGGTGACACGCAATTCCATCGAAGGCACGTAAAGCAAAAACTGAAATAAAAAATAAATTTAAAAAAGACTTACTGAGAAACCCAAATCCATGATAAAAACCAAATGGGATGAAAAACTCTAAGTAGTGAGTAATTTCTCGTGTAGGATTTCATGAATGATGATCGCTTCCAAGTAGACCTGCTGCTTTGTTGTCAGAGATAATGGCTCAACGGGTGCAATTGATTGGTTTTAACCAATCATATCGCCCCATTAATAGTTGAACTTATATGTTTTCAGGTGGCCCGATGGCAAGTGTGTTGTGTGAATTGGACTAGTTACCGGGCTAGCACTCCGCGCTCCGCGCCAAGCTAGTCGACTACATCAGCTCGCGCGGAGTAAGGCTTACTACAAGCCGAAGGCAACGGTCATAATCCCCACAGAAATGGCCTTAACAAGCAGTTTGCCTTGTATAGACACGCTCTCGTTCCAGCTTAGTCGGCACGGGCTCGACGAAAACCGCAACATAAAACCAGCTTTTTACTACTCCTGGTCGGAACCTTTCGATTTAGACTTTGCCGGAAAGGCTCATAGTAATCCTAAGCGAAGTCGAAGCTTACCAAGTGCTTTGGTGGCGAAGCGGAAGGATACGGCACAGCCTGGATTGAAACGAGCGAGGGAGAGAGACGAGAACTCGGAGGAAACATGCGGATTTGTAAGGGCAGGAGCTGAAATCCATTCAACCAATCTTCATACATCGACAGGGCGCCTAACTTTATCAGTTAATAAATATGCAAATCAAGCAAACAGGCATAAAGAATCAGACACCGCCGCGGACTTGACTGAATCTTCAGATGACGAAGTAAGTGGACTCCTAGTAAATCCATTAAGCTCAAACACAGATTTACTGCCGCCGAGTGTTCTCACCGAGATTACGGGTTCGCACAAGTTGATCCAGAACAGAAGTCGAACGCCGAGCGACTCCGGTCCACTTAAACGCACCTTGGAGGTAAATGAAAACGCCAATGACAAGAAAAGACGTCGTCCTAGGCTCGACTTTGAAAAGATGCAGCTCTCCAGAAATGCGTTCGTTCATGTTCCGAAGAGCGATCGCTCCATCCTTGATGAGGTGTATTTCAGGCCAATTATAGCATTTAACATGGACGAGTGACGATGAACGTGACAGAAAATAACGTTTATTAGCGTGAGAAATGCAAACGACCAGGCCAGCAAACACAAATAATCTCAGGTAAAAAAAAATAATCGCACAGTGTTGTTGAAGAATAGTCAAGTACGAAGGGACAATTAGCATACGTCTTTTTTATCATAATCTCGGAAGACTGTTTTAAAGTAAACTTTATGTGCCATGCATTGCGTTTAGAACTTTCGCCGTTCCCGTGTTGGAAATAGTGAATTGGATTCATCAGCTGTTTGAAATGACTGGTTGGCGTGGGTTCCGCCAAACAAACATATATTCAAAATTAACATCCGACTGCTAACACAAACCGCGACGCGATATAGATATCTATAGAAAGGTTGGTTTCATAATTGTATCTAAAGCTTCTATACAAAAAATGATTTTATTTCAAATAGGACCGTAGAAACCAAGGGGACTGTGGTGTTGTAAAAAAAAAAAAAAAGAAAGAAAAGAAAAACGGGGAAAGCAAAGCTTTTCTAGAACTTGCAATTTAATATAAAACAAGGGTTGAAGCAATTCGTACCTTGTGTCATCACGAAACATAAAAATAAAGAGAAATTTATTTATCAATGAGAGCTCTTTGTGATGAGACTGTGCAATTGTATGAATTGCGGTTTTGGCTGAAAACCTTAAGTCTCATGTGCGGAAAACATTAGTTACTGACTGAGTAGCAGTGGCTTATTGCATTATCCTTTCGTGACCCACGAGTTATGTACAATTCGCTAATCACGTTGTTTTTTTCCCCCTCGATTTGCATTAGAAGTCATTCTTCCACGTTGCTTTAGATACTAGGGAACTATATGCAAGTCACGTTGCACTCTGAGCCCCTATTCTTTTGGCACGTAACGAATTCAAACTAATTTTACATTACGACTGGTAATAAGCCACCGAGCATTTCGAGTATAAAACCTAATTAAGCAATATTTTCTTGGATTGGCTCAGAAGTAAAGGGAAATTCACAGCCATACCCTCCTGAACGAAGCTGTATTGTATTAAAACCAACTTTTCAAGTGAATGAAAAAGATGCTGCTTTATTTAGGGGTGCTATTGACACATGTCAACAAGTTCTTGACACATATTTGGCTTCGACGGAGTAGTAGAGACAGGTGGCTGCTTCTTGGTGAATGGAAGTTGTCACGTGATCAACCACTGAATGGAAAGCCCGCGGCCTGTTTATTTACGGTCACTTTATGTTGGTTGCGCTCGCCAATCACAACTGCGAACCAATTATGAGAATTTTATTAGAACCCTAGGAGGTGAACCTTTTAGCTTCCAGGTAATTTTTTTTGTTATTATTTCTTAACACAAGATTCTCAAATCACCAAACACGTACGAATAAATTGACAAAAAAAGATAGATTTTTCGTTGCATATGCATGGTTTTAGTCCGTTCATTAGCCATTGAACGTTTCATCAATTCGTTACGGAAGATGAAAATATCCTCGTGGTAGAACGCAAAGAACTTTATCGCTTGGCTTAGAGTTGAGCGACCTTCAAATGCCAAGAATTACATTTACCATCCTGTTGAAACTAATTAATTGTCGGTTATGTACTTTGAAACTTTCGATCATCCAAGTACATAAAGGGGTTCGTTTATGGTTAAAGTTTCAACAAAGTGTTTACAGATAGGACTCCTTCCTGCTTCTTGTTTACGAACTGTAAACTTGGTCTTTTAAAACCAATAGTAATTCTTCGTGTTGACGGGAAAATCTTCCCCCGGTAAAAACAAACTTTGGTTGTTTTGGACTCGTTGTTTACAGAAGTAGCCTAATGGGGTGTGGCCACGAATCCATCTCAGAAAGGCTAAAACAATGGCTCGTGAGATGAAGATAATCACCTGTGCATGTAAAAGGAGGGCTTATACCACCAGCTACATACAACATCCTACTGAGCGGTGAAAAAGCCTTTTTCGAAAACCATTTCAATGTATCAAATTGTATTTGTTTGCAACGCTACGTCGTCTACGTATCGGCGCCAGTTAATGGAAAACTCTGCACCGAAAAGCTGACAGTTTGCTTTGAAATCTCCTCTTCAATTACGACAAGTTTTTCTATATGCACAAGATTATTTATTTTATTTTCGCGCCATAATATTTCCTTTAGCATCGAAATGTTGTGACATGTTTCGGAGCGCTGTGTATTTCCCCACCCTTTGCTTTGTCATTTTCTTAAGCGTTCCGCGTGCCATTTCAAATGCGGGAACTTTGTTTTCTTACTGACAAGTCGGCTTACTGACAAATAGCTTTGTAAGACTAACTGACAAAATTAAAGCAATAGAAAGTTATAGAACAGTGTGAAAATTAACAACCTCGGCTTTAGAAGAGTGCCCTGTTGAAGTTAAGACTGTTGAGACTTCTTTTAAGACTTCTTTTTATAATTCCGTTATTGATACTCAGGAAAAAGCCTCCCTTTCAGACCAGTTTCACGGGAATACGTGTCCACGATTGGGATTAAATGGATTTTCTCATGCATATGAATCACGAATTCCAATTCGAATTTGTTTTGAGCAAGTATCTGTCATATGATTGTAAATGAGACTTTCCAAGTTTATTTGGTTGAGGTGAGATGAATTGAGTACAATTACTTGGCAACAAAGGCCGGGTTATTCAAAGCCCGATTAAGCTAACCTGGGCGGATCGATTAGAGGGAATTTTGATATCAACTTTGTAATTTTTCATTACGGTTTTCTGTCTATATTGTTTGGTTCACTTAAATCCTGAGTTAGCGGTAACCGTGGAAAGATGGTTAGTACGCTTGTCTCCGGATCGAGTGGTGGGGCTTCGAGCCCTGGCCGGGGACATTGTGTTGGGTTCTTGGGCGAGACACGTTACTCTCACAGTGCCCCTCCCCACCCAGGTGTATAAATGGGTACCGACAAACTTAATGCTGGGGGTATTCCTGCGACGGACTAGCATCCCATCCAGGGGGAGTAGAAACACTCCTAGTCGCTTCATGCTACAGAAACCGGGATAAGCTCCGGCCTGATGGGCCACATGGCTCGTATGCAGACTTCACCTTTACCCAGCGTTAACCAGCTTTCGAACAACTCGGCCCTGGGCTTAACAACTCGTGTTAAATATCGTAAATTTTGCTTGTTATGCATTTCACTAGTATTTGTTGGCAAAACGTCTTGTAATCAAAAACTCCAAACTTTCTATAGGTTCTCAGCTTTTGTATCACTCCCACAAATTAAAGGTTTTTTTAGAAAAAGTGCCCCTCAATTAAATGTATTAATACAAATCACAAAAGCAAGATTATTTTTTCTAGAAATATTTATTTTAACATATGCTTGGAAAAAAAAAGTGGCCGGGAGGTGTCGCGATCAGACTCACGGATTTGCAGTTCATTCACGTTTCGAGAATTCTCTTCATTTATCAATAGCCGAAAAAAAAAATACAACATTTCAACATAACTTTAGGGAATCTATTTAATTTAAGAAAATCAGTACACAAATTCATGCAGACACTAGCACTAGCGGCGAAGTCAATATAGATCCTTCTCTCTCTCTCTTTTTTTTTTTTTCTTTTTTTTTATTGTTATTATTATTTCGACAATGTTTTTGATTCGGCATTTGCCCAAAGAGCACAGACTGCTCATCGAGGGAGCTTATGCCTTTTACACTTATTTACCAAAAAATCAAGATCGTGGAGAAAAATAACTCGCTACATACAATGACACAAGTAGAAATGTGCGGCTGCAATCGATAGGAATATGTCATATTTCCAGCTTGGCCAGACTAAACAAGACTCAGGCTCAAAGCAGTAAGCAGTTCACCGACCATTGGCAGAGGCCTCGTCATGTTGTACAGTGGCGAATCTAGGGGGAGGGAGCAGCGGCTGCACACCACCCCCCCTCCCCCCGCCTGAGATGAAGCCTTCTTTTTCGCATTCGCTTTTAAAATTCGTTTACCTCACCAGTCAGTTACGCCATTCCTTGATGATGCACCCCCTCCTTAGAAAAATCCTAGGTCCGCCTCTGTTGTATTTGTATTTTTGGCAAAAAGGTGACATTCGGGATAAAGAAAATGTGTATTTATGCCTGGTTTAATAAAAAGCCGGGATTCTAGCGGGTATCATTTATTATGGAAAACACTTTTATCTATCAGAGCAAATAAGGAATAATATGGCGCCAGGAAACGTCTCAAATCATCGGATGCCTTTGTCCACACACGAATAAAATAAATGACATCCCTGTATCAGAGAATGAAGACCAAGAAAGATAAGTGGAATTCCTTAAATAGGAAATGCCAATAAAATAAATTTAGCTAGTTTCTTGAAGTGAATTTTGTCAGTGCTGGTTCTCCAAGTCCTGATTAAAACTATCATGAAAAGCTACAGCAGGTCAGTTTCCACTTGACTGTCAAAGAAAAATTTGCATATCTGTTCAACACCTAACTGAAACTATTATCTCATTTGAGGAGTAGTCATTTTCCTCCTGCTGATTTTACCTATTAGTGAACAACCCGCCCATTAATTAATGCTGCTTACAAGCTGTGCGAAGAATATGACAAAGCAGCAAGACATTCAAAGACAGTTTTAATGGACACGAAGTCAAAACGTGTAAATAACTAGCCTCGTATTCACTTCCCTTGGACGTTACGTTCAGGCCTGAACACTAAACGACAACGACTTTTGTTACTGGTTACTTACTCGAGATACAGCCAGAATGGCGAGGAGTACTTAAACTGATGCGAATGGTTGGGGCGCGGCTCCGTTCTTCACGCTGTTCACCAACCAACCGAAACGACTGGAACAGGCTAAGTTGTTTACCAAGGAGAGGACGGGTGGGTTTAGAATGCGGTATTAATTCCTAACTGAAACCTACAACGTTCTTATATGAGGTACGGATTGCGCACAGCTCCCAGGGGGACACCATGTGTAAAGGTTAGGGATGCTCATGGGAAAATGGCGCGTCTAGATCTTTATTTGACATCACTTAAAAAGGAAATAAAACTCCTTATTTTACGATTTCTTGGAGTGCATCCTAAACCATGACTCCTAAAATAGAAGCAGCCTCAGCTCAGACCGTTCACTGGAGATGGCACATGCCGGGAAATGGTATTGCAATGTACGTTCGAAGCACTCAGCTTGTCAGACAACGCAAATGACCAAGGGAATGAACACGAGCAGAGGGATCGACCGATGTTTGGCAGTTACTAAAAGTAACAGTGAGACAGGAGTACGGGCAAGGGTAGGGACAATGTTAGTGAGGAAAAAGTTTATGGTGGGAGGGACCGATTTTGGGGGGTTTACTTGCAATATATAGGCTGAAAGAAATGCACTGCCACAAAGTTGACGAGGTGGAAAACAGGGATGGCGCAGTGATGACAGCGCTGTCCTCCCACCAAAGAGGCCCCGCCAGGTTCGATTCCAGCTCAGTGCCATGTGTGAGTTGAGTTTGTTGTTGCTTCTCGCCTTACTCCGAGGGTTTTTAACCGGTTTCTCCGGCTTTCCTCCCTCCACAAAAACCAACATCTCCAAATTCCAGTTTAACCAGGAGAGACGCCCCGCATGAAATTGAACCAGCTAAGGCTGATGTGGCTTCCTCTCGAAATATTGACATTCATATCTTAATTATTTATTTGTTTGGGAAGGAATTAGGCCGGTGGAATGTGTTGCCCGACTCTTACTGATACCTTAGAGTTGTTATGGTCAGGGGGTGGTTCAGTAGGCGGTCTGAGTTCTAACACAGCGCCGTCATAAGTAGTAGAGATTCGACTGAGAAAGAAAGGCAGTGAGTAAACGAAACATTTTCTTTTTTTCTCAATTAACTTTTTCTCCTTAACTTATGTACTCATCTGTTGAAAGTTATATAAGTGCCGTTTTAGGTCTTTTGTTCATGTAGGTTCGTAATGATTTCCCTCCAGTTATTTGCATTTTTTGTCATCTCAATCGAGGACATTAAGCCACTTTGTTATGCAGGCTTCCTCCTTGAAGATTAATTTGTATTATCAAATTGAAATGCGCTAACTTAGGGCTTAGAGTTTGAGTGTATTTGGAAGACCGAAAAAGGTTTAGAGCATTTAGTTCACGTGCTGTTGAATCGAAAGTTTTACACGAGACCATGCATTTCAACCAGCCGACGGGTCTTTGCTGTTGGCACTGGTAGTCTAATATCAAAGCATCAAAACAATGGTGGCACTTATCACTGAGAGAAAAGAACAGGTCAAAATTAGCAGATGGCGAAAATAATAAACACGTTAGTCAAGGTTTGTATGGCTACGATCACGTAACGAGACTTATTTTTGGTGCCGTTGAATTAACGCAGTCTCATGAACGGTTTCCTTCCCAAAACGTATTATCCCGCACAAAATGAAAAGATAACTGACCTTACTGCTGTGTAAAGCTAGCGAAAAGCTACCGTCAATTTGAAATTTAACTTTACGTTACCTTTACACTTTTTAAATCTGACCTTTACATCAGGTATACGCTCACGTTTAAATACGCCTTAAAGAGACTCAACGTAAATACTCTTTTTCTTTGGCCATCGTAGCTTAAAAAGAAATAACACCACAGGCGACAGCGGTGATAACATTACGATAAAATGCTTTTTTTCTCTAACAATGCGTTTTATCATAACGTTTATCATCACAGTCTGCGTGTTATTTCTTTTTTGAGAGACTGAAACTTCTTTTAGCGAGTGTTTAGTTCTTGCTTAAAGTTTCTCCTATTGTTCCAGTATATTTAAGATGGCATAAATGGCAGTTTTAAAGTTTTAAACGACATTTAAGTTATAACTGTAAAGTTCGTTAGCCAACTCCAAGAAAATTTAAGCCAACTTTAATTTTCAGTTAAAATTAAATCTCAGTTTTGATGTTGTGCGCTGAGTCGCATCGTTTTCATTGCGTGCTTTCCTCTCCGATCGTGAAGATTGAAGTGTTAGCGTCAAGCTAGCTATTCTTCTGATCATTTGCACGTAAACCAAGTACAAAGTCCAGCCAGATTCAACTGGTTACCATTCCTTTAGATTCCTCTTTAGATTTCTCTTTCCCAAATCAGTAGTATGCGATGTGTGTCACAAACTAACATTAACTCTTTAGACTAAAATAGTGTCTGCTTAGGGAATCCTTCGGCCAAGGGGGAAGAAGATGTCTGAAAGATTCCCTTGTGATAAAAACAAGAAGTGTTGAGCCTTAGAATTGAGCGCATACTAATCAAGTAATTCAAGGTGCTGATGTGAATCTAGCTATCAGGAAAAGAGGCCCACTCAACAAGTAACAAGTGCATGGTAGAAAATAGTTGATCAAAAATCAGGAAAACGTGGTACTCCATGTTAGACTGTTCCACGTGCTTTTTTTTAAATATCAGAACAGTAACCAAACGTGTTGTTTTTCAAATCATCACCTTGTTGTTGTGACATGCAGTGAGTTTTTCCAACATATCCCAACAGGTTAGTCTAACTGACCCAGCATTTACTCCCAACCTTGTTTCACGAAGGCTCGTCATGAACCAACTTCGATTCATTTCTGTCCTTTTGCAGTTCTTTATTATCAAATTTACGACAAATGATAAGTTTTAGCACCCATTGTTCTGACTGACAAAACCCATCTGGCCACCAGTTACAATGTCCAGCTGGTTTCTCTATTTAAAGAAACTAATTTTCCAATCAAAATATGTGTCAACAATCTAGCCAGTCCACGTTAAACTCAATCGGCTTTCAATTTGCATTTGAATGTGCAAGTTTAGAGTGGGTGATGATCTGAATCGAGAAAGTGTTGCATTTCTATTGAGTCACTGAAGGTTTTTGAAAAGAAAAACGATGAAGAGCGTTTCATAGTTAGCTGGCAATTAATTTATCAGTCTTCTGCGCTCGGTAAACAGTTAAATACCGTTAATACGGTTAAGTGCAGCTGAAACGTTAAGAAAATTATAATAATGAATCACTGTCGCTGTAAGATCACTTTGTTATATTTCTATTTTGGAAGAGAGAAAATGACTTTCGGAGGGTAAGAGAGTTTATCCCCTAAGGAGGGTTTTTAAAGGATGTCGTGGCACCGATATTGGTGTCCCAAAACAATGAAACGGCGGCCAAGTTGGTGTACCAAACCAATCCTGTGGGAGTTCATCTCTTTTCTTTGTTCCAATTAATTTGCATGGCTGCTGCCCACGTGAGCGAAAACACTCTTTATAGGACTTATTCCCAAGAAAATCTGTCTCAAGTCATTTTTAGACACAGTACCAGATCGTAAGCCGATGAGGTTACCGCAGGCGTTCCGTAGATGGTTTCGAGGAGCATGAAAATGTGTGTAAAAACAACTTGGGCTGTCCATCTGAGAAACATCTGCGTCACAGAGCTAGAATTGCCTCCCCTTTAACTCTCTTGGGATTTTCAGAACCGACAGTAATTTATTTAATTTATTTATTTATTTATGTATTTATTTATTTACGCAAATTCAATACACAGATGATCAAAATAAAATAAAATAGGGAATTAAATATATTTACAAGTATAAAAAGGAGATATCTGAGTAATTAGGCCAGTTAAAACAGAATTCTAGATTCCTTATTTTAAATAAACTGCCCGAGATAAGATATAAGAGAATAGGGGTCTTGAGAATGAGGCCCTTATGGGAGATTTGCTTTGTTACCCTTCATCTTCTGTTGCTTTGAAACATAACATAATACGTAACACATAAGCAAGAGCAAGAAAAGAAGTCGTAAGGCTATGTATACAGATTAAAATACAGAGGTTCACGGTATTATAGTAATCAGACTTATTTCGACATAACATTTTTGAATTCATGATCGACTATTATATAAAGCCTATTTCAAAGCCATTTAGCGTTACCATATATTTTCCAGCTATGACTATAAAACTGAAATTTTGGTTTTTGTTTTCTTTCATTGTTAAATAGACCATTTTGCAATTGTCCGAGTCTCAGTGACCTGGCCTTTGAATGAGGCTGGAGGTGACCTTGTTTTGATAGACTCACTGCTTTTGTTGTATAAATCAAATTGTTATAATGCTAACTAGTTTGCATTGCCAAGTGAGAGCCATCTCAAAGATGTCCAAAATTAATAGAAAACGTTTCTTGTAAGGTGGATATTCAGGGCATCCAATGACACAAACTGTTCGAAAATCGCCAACTGGGTGAAATCTCAGATAAAATGGCTATCAAACCATGCACAGCTTAGTTAAACTACTCTTTCCGTTTAAACTCACTCTTTTCTCGGCAGCAAAATTACTACCCAATGAGACAAGTTAAAATCTTGTACTCGGCTGAAATGTGAAAAGAGTGCGGTAACAAACGACCTTTGCGAGAGCTAATTAGCATGGAGACATGGAGGACCATTTTTCGGACTTCTCGCTTAAATTCACTTCATCGATAAATAAATAAGGTGTCTTTATTTCAATTGATAAAGTTCATATCGAAAGTTACGAGTTCTGAAAAAACTAAGTGCCATTACAATAACTGCTAAACGGCGTAGTACAACAATATGGCGACCGCTGGTCACTTGACATGAAAACGATCTACATAATATAACGCATAACGAATTACGACTCCACGATATGACTTACAATTCGTGGCGGAGCCTAATCTATTTCAGCAGGGCTACATGTAGCTAGCCTCCATGGGCCTTTTCTTGAATTCTTGCTGAAAATGTTGTGCAGAACGGTACATGTAAATATCATTTACAGTTTAAATCACTGTATTCAGTCACCTGATTAATGCTTTTGTGCTCACGAAACTGGGACCGTCCAATAAAAGATCATGTCTAGTGTGAAATTCGCTACATAGGAGGACGTGTTTAGGGTGTTTATGATGATTATAAACAAAAAAAAAAAAACGAGAAATAAAATGACTGAGGCAAGTGCCACGATTTGCCTGCCACTAGCCACGGCCCTGTAAAACTGGCAATAGTATCAGTTCACTTTAATCTGTAATTTTCAACCTATCCGCCATGGCCTGAAGAAGTTTACCCTGTGCTTCTACAGTGGCTTGAAGTTTTCGAATGCTTTCGTCGTGTCTCTCTTCTCGCATCTGTTCAAATTGAAACCACTCTTCTGCTGTGTTCGTAGCAGATTTTTGATTCAGAAGCATATCTATGAATTCCCGATCTGTGAGATCAGTACCAGCCATGGCAACCCTTGGTAATTGAGAAAAAAGGTCAAATAATCAGAACAGGATAATGTTTCTGTAAAAAAGGACGTTTTCTTGACAAAATCAAAGTACAGTTGAACCTCACGTAAGCGACCACCCAAAATGTCAAGCCTAGGTGGTCGTTCACGGGAGGTGGTCGCTGACGAGAGCTTAGACCATACTGGGTCAAAATTTTGCCTCATTAGCATATGGTAACTATGTTTTAAATGCTTTATTCATTGGAATAGTTAATTTCGAGAAAAAATTCGATTCTTCCGATCAAGACATTTCCGTCCCCTGTACTATCCAGGAACGCGACAATGTTACTTAACAAATTGACGTCAGTTTTTCATGGGTCTGTCCAGGAGCTATAATGGAGGACGGAGACCGTAAGCGCGCGCCATTTCTAGTATTGGGGTTGTCCCCATGATATGGGACAATAATTCTATTTTTAGAACAAATTGCGCCATCGCCTGCGTCACACGCGCGTACATGCTGCGAGGATTTTTGCGGATGTCGCGCGGGGGAAATGGCGTCCGAAATTCCCGATATTTTTTATGTTTTTCGCCCACAACTCAACGCGTTTACGTCAGTTGGAATTTTGCTTAAGTATTTTCGTCGTAAGCTGCTCCAGTTTGAGTGAAGTAAGACAGTGTCGAATTTGGGTATGTTCCGCTTTAAGCTTAGAT
>Ga0126338_10001952_pt1 | contig 13829 bp, 6 predicted proteins | sample OrbCmetagenome_2_FD_92529 | JGI IMG/M metagenome (GOLD analysis project Ga0126338, IMG submission 92529) | Coral microbial communities from Petempiche,Puerto Morelos, Mexico - Orbicella C C metagenome | ecosystem: Host-associated > Invertebrates > Cnidaria > Coral | place: Petempiche,Puerto...
GGCGATGATCATTCTTCACTTTCAGTTCATTGGTAAAGGAGGCCAAATCGTCCAGTCTCGACTTCTTTAGCACTGAATCTGTAGTATTGTTACAGTATTCTAGAAACTTCCCAGCTATGATTATTCTCAGAGGATCGGCAAGTTCGTCTTGCACATCCTGAATTGTGAATGCCAAATTCGCAGCTGTCTTACATCTTTTTCTGCATAGATTTGCAATCATTGACTTCCTTTTATGATCAAATGAACTAAAGGTCTCAACCCTGGGATTTGGGTTCACAATAACGACTTTCACTTCGGTAGCGCTGCTTTTGAGTAATTCCTCCACATTCATGTGTGAGAAAGCTATTTCGCTAGGTGTGATTTCCTCTGGCGTGATTGAAGGGATGTTGTTCGCAGTCAGGCTTGGTGGAGGTATGTCACTGAATTTGAGTGATTTCTTTGATGCTGAGCTTTCTCTGGATGTTTTTCTCCTTTCCTTGTTTGAGGACTTCAATCTAGCAACGAAATGGTCATTGGCAATAGACGCTTCCATCTCCTTGAATCACTAGAAACCTTGATCGCGGCTTGCTTCCTTTTCTGCAGGCTCAAGTAGATGAAGTTATAAAGTTCAGAAGTGTTTCCCATTTTATGTGCACAGGCATGGTACACACAATTGGATGAAGTGTCTTACCTTTCTATCTGTAAACCAATTTTTGAGCTGATTTCAGACAAAGTGCCATTTTGGAATCCATCAAGTTAAAAGACATTCAAAAGATTTCGTGAGGAAATGTAAGAGGTCTTCTTCAATTCTCCATATTTGATCTTAAGCGGAACAACAACAAAGTCGACAATTATCATTAACATTTCCATCAATTCCTCCCTTGATAGGCTTTTTCGGTGTATCGCCCTTTGCTGCTATTGATATCAGGCAAACACTGCATTGGATAGTATTGTTTTGATGCTAACAGTGGCTTTTCCCTGCGAATCCATTCTGTGCCAAATTGGAAGTTTCACATTACGATCTACACTCTGATTGGCTGGGATAATACGATCCACAAAACATATCATCAGGTTGTCAAAAATGTAATAGAGGGTGGCAATAAATAATGTAGGTAATCTAGGCAGGCTGTTCCTTGTGGCTTCACCGCTTCGTGCACGTGCTAAAATTCAAATTGCTTAAACAACCGCCAGGCTACGCAGGCTACATAAACATACTATGTGCCAATTACTCCTGAGAGGCATCAACTTCCCAAAATTGATGAGGTTTGGGGGATATTGAAGAAGGCAGTGTGCTCAGCAAATTAGATCTGAAGTGGGGTTACCATCAAATTGAGCTTGGTGAAGAGTCACATGGCAGAGCAACCTATATAACACACAAGGATACGTTTAGATGCAAGTGGTTGATGTTTGGCATCACATCTCTGCCAGGCAAATGTCAACAAATGTTGCAAGATAGTAGTGAAACAGCAAATATTTCAGAAGACATCACCATTCATGGTCCTAGTGCAGCTGAGCATGACAAATGACTCCAGAAAGTGTTGACAAGGTTGAAAGACAGGGGTCGTATCCTTAATATTGAGAAATGTTTACAATTGTCATATGCTGAAGCTCACTTTTACGGGCCTAGTACTGTCAGGTCAAAGCATTGGTCAAACTGAAGAAAAAGTCAAACAAATCAATGGGGCTGGTGAACCGCAATGTGTCAAAAAATTGAAACTTTCCTTGGCCTGGTGAACATCAATACAAAATTCATTTCAGTGGTAGACCCACTTAGGAGATTGTAAAGAAAAGCAAGCCTTTCATCTTTGGTCTAGAACAACGGACAGCCTTTACAGGACTGAAATGGAGGTTAACTCAGGAAGAGGCTTTGGGTCATTTTGGTCCCAATGTGAAGACAAATATTATTGTTGATGCAAGTCCAATGGGTCTGGGGACAGCCCTTCTATAAGATCACAATGGAGAGAACAGCGTAATTAGTCATGCCAAAAGGGGACTTTCTGATGTAAAATGACTGTATTTGAAAAAGTAGAAAGAACTGAACACTGGGTTCCATGGTTGAAGACTTGTGTATTTTCAGCGAAATATTTGCCTATGCATCTAAACATTACAGATACACTGTGACACCTTGCAAAGATTGAGGAAACAGAGAAAAGGAATATATAAAGAGTATATCAGAAGAGTATATCAGATTCGTAGCAAACACCTCTGTGCCACAGGCAATGGCTGCTAAAGAAATTGAAAGAGAGTTTGTGGTTCTTGATGATTTAGAAACCCTACAAGAGTGCATCAGGACTGGAAGTTGGAACAATTCCAACCTGCCAGATTACAAGCAAATCCAAGATGAGCTTTATTTTTTGGAAATATCGTCCTGTGAAGAACAAGAATAAACCCTGTGTTACCAAGGAAACTTAGAGGAAGAGTGATTCAAATAAGCCATGAAGGACATCAAGGGACGGTGAAAAAGAAATGACTAAGAGCAAAGGTTTTGTGGCCTGCTGTTGATAAGGATGAATTTGGGAAAGGCAGGTCACAGGTGCCAAGTTGTGGGTGAATTATGTAATCCTGAACCTCTTCACATGACTGTGCTGCCTCAAGGGCCCTGAAAGGACATTGTGGTTGATTTAGTGGGCTCATTGCCATCAGGAGACTGTTTTCTCTGTGACTGACTACTACAGCAGATATGTAGAAATCTTGTTTTACAAGAAGAAACAGAGCAGAGGTGGCCATCAACAACCTAAGGAGGAAGTTTGCAACTCATGGATTGCCACATAAACTGACAATGAACATGATCCCCATTTTGTGGCAGACACTATTGAAATGTTGTTCTCATACTCACTAATAATTCATCATCACGTCAAGGTGGCTTACTACAGTTTTGATGGATTATAACAGCCCAACGTCTAACTCTTTTGAAAAATGTTCCAAGATGTTTTTCCTTTCTCTATTTACTGTTTACTTAGGTCTAATACCATTCTATGTGAAACTTGAACAATTAAATGTCAACAAATGGCCAAAATGAACAACTGAGTACCTAAGGAGAGACTGGGCACTAGTAGGTTAAATCACTTTTTTTCTCAAAATCTACCTGTATGACCCCACCTCAAAATTTCACGAATAAGAAATTGGCTCTGATTTAACATTCATGCAAAGCAAAATAAAAATCTGTAAGACAGATTTTTCGCAAACTAAGAAAATATGAAATCAAAAATAGCTCAAAAATGGATCAATATTTGTTGTGGTCTCTTGACCAATATAGCAGAAAGAAAAATTTTGCATTGACTTAATTTGTTACTTCCTTTCAGCAATCACTTCTTAATCTGTTGATTCCTCTGCAAAAAACACCTCTAATTTCCTTAAATTTTTCTGGTGAGGAATTTTTCCTTCCTTCAACCACTGCAAAAACATGATGATTGGTGCCCTTCATCTTAAGTGAAAATTGTTATTGAACTTCCTGTCATGTTTCTTTCATTTGGTTACCTTTATTTGTGTATTTAATAGGTGTTAAAAGTGAACAGCATTTTAGATCATGAAACTTGCATGCTGAATTTCTGCAATTTAATTTACGGTGACCTCAGTGGGTTTGTTTAGTTTGTTCACTTTGTTGTAATATACTTTTTTGGAGTCTTATTCAGCCACTACACAACTGCCAAGAAAATATTTAAGTCGCCACTATTTTAACAGTTGAAATACGATTGATCTCAAAATAATTAGCTTGTTTTTGTCATCTTTTTGATTTACAAGTTTTATCTCTTTTTTTACTGCACCATATTATTTTTTTGCCCGGCAAAGAAATTATTTGATTTCTTGTTTTAAAATTTGTTTTTACACGTGTCTTTTGCTTTTATTTTCAGTTGTTTCCTCAAATGTTAGCCGTTATAGTACAAGAACGAAAATTCCATTGTAATTAACTCATTTTTGCATATTCAGTTTTCTCGGCTTCCATCTGAAATAAGATAATTTCTTTTTTCTTATCAGTTTTAATTTACACATCAGGTTGATTTCTTTTTGATGACATTTTTTAATACTTTGGACCTTCATTTATTTAACTTTAAATAAACAATGTCTTGAAACCTGATCTTGTGTCTGTGGTTACTGGGCATATGGTTTATTTTTGAGGTTATGCTTGCTCTGAAATATTACAAAAAGTTCAGGAATTAGGGGTAGGTCATGTGTAATTTTATGCAGGCATCAATGGGTTAAACAGATTACTAGTTATCCCCACATTTTCCCTGGGAAATTGTAATTGCTAGCATTACATTTATTTGCTCTACTTTACTCCCTTCTCTGATCTGTGTCCAAGTAGAATGATAGAAAACTAAGGGTGTATTCCTTTGGGAGAGTCCTAGCCTCCAAAGTGAGCATTTCAGTGAATTTAGAGTTAATATCCACATTTTGCTTACCCGAAAACTGGTGCAAGAGGGAAAACTTGCTAGAAAACCCAATATTTATGAAAACCTATTTGCTTAAGATTTCTGACCATGGGAAGAAATTGGTCTGTATTTCAAATAAAACACATTAACTTTAGACCATACCACTACTTTTCTCGTGGCTGAATATTTCCTTGATCAGTGTTAGACCATTCAAAGCTGAACTACGACGAGCAAATGATGCACCAGGGAACAATGCATCAAACTGGCAAGCACAAAACCAAAGAAGAAATTCCTGAAAGAAAGATAATTAATGTCACAGAAGAAAAGCAGATGACAATAATATTTCAAACCCTTCCTTATATGACTAAAGAATCATAACTTTCTCCCAACTCAAAAATGGTACTTAAGGATACTATTCTGAAAGCACATGTTATTCCATGGGAATTTTGTGAAGCAAGCAAGCCACTAGCCTAATAATGCAAAGAAGTTTGGTGGTACTTTTGTAATTTTCACAGAAGTGATTTATCAGGGGCTTTAAAAATGACGTAAATTTTCCAGCATAGAAATGAGGCTACATAAGTTCATTGCTCATATAATAATAACAATAAAAATAAATTATGAATTTGTTGTGCGCAAATTCCATACGTATGTGTTCAAATGTGCATTGCAATTAAATTACATAAAAAAAGAACGTTACATGCTAAAAGTGAAAATTACAGCTTAAAAACTAAAATTCTAAAAAACTAAGTTATAGGTTAAAAATTACAAGCGTTAAAGTACAATTTATACCTAACTAAAATCTAAAATTCAACCACGTGAATGAAATCACGTCAAACTCACTATGATGATATATATTGATGCTTTAGACACTTTGTGCTCTCTTTGTGGTAAGAGGGGTCATGTGATGAGTTACGGTACAAATGAGGCTACAATGGTTAACTGTTCATGTATATTAACCATGTGAATGAAATCATGTCAAAATATCTTCAATGATGTTCTTAATGTTCTAAATACAAGTTAGCATTATCTTGTGATAAGGGGGTCACATGAGTAAGTTACCATTGAAACAAGGCCAAGATCTAGACATGGTTTATTAACTTGAAAACACTTGAGTAACTGCAGACAAAATTTTACCGATGTGATGTTATCACTTTGCCAGTTAACAACACAGGTACTGTAACAAATTATTCATGGCAATGATGCTGACTTAGTAATTTCCTGAAAAGAATTTTCCTGTCAAAATAATCCTACATAGAATTCAAAAACTGTTTTTGGATAAATTAATCACCTTGGTGAAAGTTACGAAAGTGCCACTAAACTTTTTTGCATTATTTACAGTCCAGTTAAGATATCTTGGGAGGTGTGGTGGCCTCGTAGTTAGTCAGCTTGTCTCTGGATCGAGCAGTCCACGTTTGAGCCCTGGCCAGGGACATTGTGTTGAAGACACTATGCTCGCAGTGCCTCTCTCCACCCAGGTGTATAAATGGGTAACAGCGAACTTAATGCTGGGGGTAACCTGCAATGGACTAATATCCCATCCGGGGGGAGTAGAAATACTCCTAGTTGCTTCATGCTACAGAAAACCAGGATAAGCTCCCACCTGATGGGCCCCTTGGCTCGTATGCAGATTTTACCTACCTTTACCTATCTACCTTTATCTATCTACCTTTATCTATCTACCTTTATCTAGACAAGGGGGAGAATGTCACATGTTTGTGCTCTGGTTCAAACCATGCCATACAGCGTGTCTGTGTTGTTTACAGTAAAATTCTAATAACAACCTTTGGGCATATTTGTTCAAAACGCATTTGATGGGCTTATTTTCAAATGCCTGGGGACATTTATCACAGGTGCCTGTTACCATAAAGAAGTTTTTTCAGCTTCTCTATCTTGGTAAGACTTTTCTGGCTAAAACATTTTTGGTACAAACATGAATATCACATGGTAAGACTCTTACAATAACTGTTCAATCATTTGCACGCTTGTTGACTAATTATCTTCTTCAATAAGAGCAGAGATACCCAGCACATATATAAATAGCTTTATCGTGGATGAATCTTCAAAATTGTGCCACCAAACTGTTTACAGTCTTGCTAGTTCTCAATAGTAAGCAATAACTTGCATCTAATCAGGACTTTGTCAATGCGAAAGTAACAAAATCATCTAAGAAAACTTTAAATTCAGACAACTGTTTAGACTGTCAAGCAAAAAAAACTTATAATAATTTGATGTGGAACTCAATGAAAATAGTGTACTTCATTTGTCCCAAGTTTGAAGCAATCACACAATTGGACTGGAGTGGATAACAATTCAGTGGGTTTTACAACTTACTTATAGAAATTCTGCTTGCACATTATGTTTTTGGTTATGAATAATAATAATAGTAATAATAATAATAATAATGATGTCTATTCATTCAATACAGTATATATCCCATGTTACATAAATTTCAAAAAGGATTACATAAGGCACTTCAGAAAGAAATTCTCATATTGCTACAATGTATTTAAAACTAAGCCTATTAAAAATATGTCTGTAACGCGATCTTGTGGGCTTATGCTTAGTTTTATTCCAATCGGTTGGAGATTTTTGTCTTGAAATGGAGGTATCTGGGAGTTGAATTGCTACAATTGAGAAGGCAATCACTGGAAAGATAAAGGTGTAGAAAGAGGTGAATTATGTAACATATTTTTTGTATTTCTGGTATCAACATAGACAAGTTCTTACAGCTTTCAAGTGGGAAATTGATTCCAGAATACTCTTTACTTGGTTGTGTCCACTTATGCAACACATCCCACATATTTTTAGCTACTCCAACTTTAGATGTGAATATCTAGACAACCAATCAATATCAAAAAAGCCTGACACACGTTTGTTGATTGATGCCTCATAGATAACACTGTAGAGCCATTTTGCTCATGTTGCAGCATCCGATGATCGATAAATTCAATAGAACCCTTGTTCGTTTCACGCCTTACAGGCTCCTGAAGTTCCTAAAATAAAACCTCCCTTAAATTGTATTTTTATCCTATACTTTGTTTGTTACGCATTCTCCTGATATATACTTTATTAGAGTTGTATTGAAACTGGTGCATGCAGGAAATTTTTCCTGAAGGACACCCCTAAAGGTGGAAAGTAATCTTAACCACAGGGTACCCGAACACTGTATCAACAATAACCTAATCATTTACATTCACGTAAAACAAATGTACTGTTATTTATGTGTGTTCCTGGGCCTTTCTGAACTGTTTCGAACGGATTTGACTAACAGCGAAGATAGCCTGCGCAGCAAGCGTTCCTCTTCAAGAAGCTTTTCCCCATTCTGGCCACACGCAAAGTGGAGTGAGAGCAAAAAATTGACAAAGCACGGGGTGGTGGGGCGACTGAGAGAATGCTTCCCCATAGCCTGCATAACTGGCGGTTTAGTTGGCTGGGTATCGGACAGTATAGAGTGTGATCCACAAAAATAAGTGGTGACACCGCGAGTGGCCTGGAGGAGATGAAATTCTCACATTAGGCCCCTTACGGCATTGCCACTCTCACTGCTTGTTTACATGCTCTATGTTGACTAAACCACCAGCTACGCAGGTTAGCTTGTGCAAACTCCTCGATTTTCAAAAAACCTGTTTGCCCACGAATGGAGCACCAAATGTGTGCGTCATGGTCACCTTGATGGACAACTGTGTCAAATTTGCTTGAATTATTCAAGGAATAACTCGAGTGTGACTTGCACAATGCAGTGGAGCAATGTTTGTGAAATTGTGGCAGCCCCAGCGAAGATATACTTAAGGGCCCATTAACTGCTCTTTTTAAGCTGTTGCTAAGAAAAATTTATTCTCTCATAACCTTGTCATTTTTACTTGGTTTAGAGTTATTTCATGTGTTTTAACTTTTCAATCATCAGTAACACCAGTGATTAAATGTCATCAGGCCATGCCCATGGTATGTGACTCAATCTGGAAAATTATAAAGGCACCCAAGCATAGAACTTTATTAGGATTTTTCCCCTTGATTTATTATCTTAAATTTAATCTCTATTACACTATGCATAGATTTTGTTTCATTTCTAAACAGTCAGATTTTCTGAGGATTTGAAAATATTAAAAATTTGTAATTTACAGGAAAAAGTATGATTTTGCAAAAGGAATGCATAGCTATGTTTTCAAGGTTGGCTTAAATCGTAACTCATTGAAAAAAGCTGGATTTAATGGAAAACCCCATTTCCTTTAGCATTTAAAGAAACTGGAAGTGCCCGCAATATCTGTTGTAAGTTACCCTATCAGCATGTGTGCAGTTTACACTACCAGCCGCACAATAAGATCAAATGAAGCACACAAAAGCCATACAGAGATGGTTTTTCTTTTTCTTTTGCGGTTGTTTCTCTGTTTTTCTTTTAGTTTGTTTTCGCTTCTACAGTCGAACCTCGATTATCTGGACTCATTGGGACTAGATGAATTAGTCTGGATAATCGAGGGTCTGGATAATCAAAAATATGAATATTAATGAAGAACAAAACTGTTTAAATAAAGCAACATTTAATCGTGAAACAACACTTTTACAAATCATTTGTAAAACAATATGGTCTACTGTACATCTTGAACCACCCAACTCTGAGCCAATCAGAACTCATCTGAGTGTTTTTCATTAGTTATGACGTGTGCGAGCACTGCTTTTGCTCTTTAAAAGCAAAACAAACTTGCCTTTGACTGCACTTTTCAATGCTATAGTTTTAAAAACAATGTTGCTATGGATCTTGATCATGACTAATAAACATTCATGACAAAATTGGGACTAGAGAAAAAGTGCGGATAATCAAGAAATCCTGATAATTGAGGTACGGATAATCGAGGTTTGACTGTACTTTGTTTTGTGAAACACAAAGAAAAAACATCTAAAATGTAACCAAATTTGAAAGTTTTTGAATTGTTTAAATTTTCCATGCTCAGGCTGACGCAAGTAAAATTTCACCTTAGCAACGTGCATAAGTGCACGTATGAATCGGTTAATGGGCCCTCAAGGTGAATGGTATTTGATTTCACTCAGATGACACCATCTTTAGAGGGTAAAGATTTGGTGGCTATATTACCCACTGGATTTGGTGAAAGATTGCATCTTTAGTGCTGTTTTAACTAATCAATCATGCGCAAAGATCAAACAGGAACCAGGGAAGGAGAACCAATCTTTGAAAGTCTTATTTGGCAACCTCGCTCAACTGAGTCGTTCTTGTGCCCAGATAATGTGAGACTGAATTTTAGAAGCCCGTGACTGGTCGTTTTCCCCACAAAAGCAAATTTACACCCGTGCTGACAATTGTCTGATTTCCAGTCAGTTCTACACAGCAGCAAGAGGAAGTGACCATCAAGCTAATGAATGGTTGAAGTCAAACCACAGGAAAAGCTGGTCCTAAGCCATACATTTGGCTTTAACATTGCCCTCCAAATGAGTATGAAGATAGCACTATTATGATTTTAGCAACCTTGCTGGTCAAAATAAAACTATACTAGCACACAGTAAATTGTTCCATTATTTGAGCTAAAGCTAGCCTGTGTCAAAAACGGAAATTTATCCATGGTAGGTTGTGTCTGCGATGGAGGCTAACAAAAAGGTGGCAGTAAAATTTTTCTACACTGTCAACAAACAGAAGGCATTTCTTTCCATTATTTGTGAATACTGGGGGTATTTTAGGGCTAGCACCATTCTGGCACCTCTGAAAAATATAATTTCACACTCGGTGACAAGTTGTCAATCATTAAATGAACTCAACCATGAAAAACGGTGGGCACTTCTCAAAATCAAGGAGTTTGCGGGCAAGCGTTCCCTCTCTCGCCCAACTACCTCCTGCTTTGTCAATTTTTTGCTCTCGCTCTGATTTACACGCGGGCAGAATGCAGAAAAGCTCTTCATATGGGAACGTTTGCCACTTTGTAAATGTGACATTCAGATTACATCTCCAGTTTTTATTATTAACTCTCATTGGGCTTATCAAACCTGTGAACCTCTCCAGCAATGAGAGTTCATAGTCAATGATGACAATGATTTAGTCTATAATTGCAAAAAGGCTTTTCTTTATGTGGCTGAGCTCGAATCAAGCTCATTTTATGACTATAAAGTGTTGAAATACTCTTCTTCCACGAGATATAAAAATTTGCTTGTTTTTTTCAGCAGGTGCTTTAAAAAATGCCACCAAAATCTGAGCATTTTCTCTGAAATTCCAAATAATTTTCGTATTGTCAGAGTAACGAAACACTCACACGTGAGCAAAAAGCGGTTTAAACTGCTGCTTCAAAAAATCTGCTTCCAATAACAAATATTGATTATTAAGTTTTTTAATTCTGTTAATCTGATGCTGCGATGGATGTAGTGATAAAGGAGTGTATTATATAAAACTAGTAGTAATCAAAGATTAGAGCAGTGCATTCATGCACATACTTTGCATGTTTGGTCTACTTTGTGGCATTTGTTTGATCGAATGACAGATAATGATCTGCAGATTATGCTGAAGCCTGCAGTAAAAGTGTTGTTAATTAATTAAGTATTAACTTGCACTGGACAAAATATTGCCAACACTTGCAGCAAATATTTCTTGAGAAAAGAAAGTTTTGACCAGTGACTCTACAAGACAGCATGTCGCAAAATGTTTTTAAATTTTGTGTTTGTATTTGTTTACATTGCTCGAATTTACTTCTTGTTTTCACAAATGAAAGAGGTTAATTAGCCATTCTGACTGCAAAACATGGCCTTTTGGTGAGTTACACAACACAGAAAGTTCATTTTCTGACAACCAATTATGGCACAATGAATCTGCTGAGCTACATATTGGAAAATTTTTTCTCACCACAGATCTGTGGGTCACCATGGCTATTTGCTGAGCTACCACAACTCATGGCCATTTGCCATCACCGAGCTACAATGCAGACTGCCTCTAGCAATCCCCTGAAAGTAACATCAAAAAATTTTGGCCGCTAATAAATCCCTTAAGTAGCAAGCACTCCTAAAGTGGTGAAACCAACCTATACTGCCCCCCCCCCAACCTCCACCGAAAATAGTGAGACCAGGGTTTAGTGGTATATTTATTTTCCTAATCAATAGCCAGGTGAAAGTTACCATATGATCACAGGCATGCTACAACAAGAGAAAGAATTGTTTATGTCACAGAACATTGTGAAATGTCTTTCGTAGTTCGTCAGTGTATGTTGTGCTATGTTAATACAAAAACCATAGAATTTTCATCAAGTAACAGGAACATACAAGCGAGAACTTTTCTTTACTTTAAAATTGACAATTCTGTATCATTTCAACAGGTGTGCATTAAAAGGGATGTTTCTTCAAACTTAATTACATTGAAACCTCCCCCCCAATGCAGTCAAATATTGTTGAAACAGGCTAACATAGCAGTACGTCATGAAGTACAAACAGTTTACAGTATCTGACTAGCTTTCCTGCTGACCACTGACAACACAATCTAGGCATGAAAGACTCGCCTATGTGGTAGAAACATAGCTTCAAACTGCAATGAAGAATTTAATCTCATGTTTAAGAACTGTTTTTACAAATTTGTCTTTTATTTTGTAAAACAGAGCTCAGTTGTGGCAACTTCATACAACTTTTTTTGCTCCTCAAAAGTTAAATGACCCACCAAAGAAATGAGCCCCAAAGGCTGCTAATTCCGTCGAAAGTAACGAGGGTCGTTACTCAGAAGTTAACAATAATGCATTAAAAGTAACATAAAACTAGCCGATGACAAAACTTTGAATCCAGGTTGAAAAAAGGCATAAGGCAAGAAATCCACAGCCCAAATATACTTTCAGCTCTGAAAACCAGTGCACCATTACACCTGTATTAACATTCAAATTGAATTATGAGATCAAACTAGCTTTAATTTCAAGGAAAATGCCACAAAATTTTACATATGACATAAAAACTTGTTCGGTAAATTGTCCAACACAGAGCAAACAGAAGTGGTAGGATAGTTTGGCCTCTATACAATAATCACTTAAATTTCTGATGTTTTTAGAAGGAACATGTCTCAGAAGGAACGAAAAAATAGCACCATTAAAGGGGGGTGGGGGAAAGACTGGATCGTCCTTGCTCCACGTTCGCCTTGGTGTCTAATAGCTATCTTGCTAAGAAAGGAAACAGCTCATCATAATTATGTGCTGAATATTCTCCTCTTAGACCGGTACCCATTTCCTGAACATGAAAAGAATGCCTTTTTCCAGAGTTTCTATTCTAGTGAATTGGTCACGCACTGTCATTACAATGCGTGACACCCCTAGCATGGAAAAAGAGAGGTGAAATCAGCAACCCTTGATCAAGGGATCTCTTTTTGGCGTAATTGAAAAGTCCATCTTAGAAGTGACATGGAGAGCAGGGCATGTTCTTTTCTTACCACTGTTTGCAGCTATTGTAGTTCCAATACGAAAGTTATCACTGCAGATAGGTTTTTGTCGATTGTGCTTGTAAAACTAGCATATTATGCTCCTAGCACTGCTCAAAAATCTTTTAAAATTATGCCCAAATTATGCTTGTTTCTCTAAATTATGCTCCTTGCATCAAAATTGTGACGTTACACAGGAAATGTACATTAGCCCCTCTCAGTTAAACGGGCTAAAATAAACGGATGATAAACGGATAATAAACGGATAGTAAACGCCTATAAAAGCGTTAAAACGTTTCCTAGAAATGTTTCCGTTAAAATGTTTCCTACAAATGTCTTAATGGTTACTGAATCTTGGCAAACGGCTTGGCAAAGCATTCGAACGGTTAGTGAAAATTTAATTTGCGAACGAATGACTGGAAGCGTTAAGACGGCTGGCAAAAATTTTCGAACGGATAGCTGCTAGCGTTAAGACGGCTGACAAAAATTTTGGAATGGATGACTTGAAGCATTTAAACGGTTAGCTCATGTGTTCAAATGGATGACCTCAAGCATTTGAATGGTTAGCCAAACTTTTCAAACGTTCAACTTTTCAATTGAAGGCTCACCGACTTGGCATGTGGTCAGCAAAATAGTCAAAATTACAGTGCAGCTCAGATATATGCCAACTGCGCATACGCATGTTATACAGGGTAACCCGAAAACACTGATCCCCGTCCGCGGACCCCCACTACGGACTGGGTCCACAGACCACCTATGGACTGGTCCACAGACTACCCCTACGGACCCCTCTACGGACCACCCCCCAAATTAGAATGAAAGAAAAAAAGAAATATTTCAGTTATGGGCTGTCTAAGAGATCGTGTCGGCGAAATTTCAAACTTTACATTTTGCAAATTCAATGTTCGTGGGGTTCAAGCTCGGGTGCAAGTTGTATCATTATACATTGCAATTTCCTTTGCTGTGGCCATACTGTATATGAAAGACAGTAAAAGTCTCCAGGAAGCCTCGGAATTTGTACTCTTTCCCCTCCACCATTTTGTTCAGCCCATTCTCATGTGAATTCGTGGATACAAACAAGATACAAACAAGCTTGAACTACC
>Ga0126338_10001953_pt1 | contig 13829 bp, 7 predicted proteins | sample OrbCmetagenome_2_FD_92529 | JGI IMG/M metagenome (GOLD analysis project Ga0126338, IMG submission 92529) | Coral microbial communities from Petempiche,Puerto Morelos, Mexico - Orbicella C C metagenome | ecosystem: Host-associated > Invertebrates > Cnidaria > Coral | place: Petempiche,Puerto...
GACATTTGTAAGGTTTTAGATCTGGTTCTCACATTCATATAGAACGTTTATCGAGCTTAGAAGATCGTCATCCGTCGAGAAAATGAGATTGACCAACTTCAAAGTGGAGAGCTCGAACTCGTGTGTCCTACCTGCGTCGCGTCATCACGTGACCTCCCCAAAAAAGTTTCAGAATTACAATCAAATTACAATCAAATTTAACAGTGGAAAATGTGTCGAAGAAGAGATTTGTTCTTTATAAACGTTTATGAAGACAAAGTATAAGGGAAACTTTCCCCACCCGTTGTTGTATTTCAGGTGCCAGTAAGAACACTGAAATGAATGACATTATAGCTCTCGGTTTGTATTGCACGGTTCTTTTTTTACCGTTTTCGTTTAAGGGTTTGAAGGTTTTTTTTTTCAGTCGACAACTCGTTGTGACAGAAAATATGGGAACCAAGTCGATCGATTTCTTATAAAAAGCCCCTCCCAGGCCCTCATTTCATCAATTCTTAGACAAAAAGGGCTAAATATCTTAGCTTTGGATGTCTTGGCTGCCGCAAATGCCACGGATCAACAATTCAGTAAGAATAAGTGGATTTACGTTTCGCGCGATAGCGGTTTTCTTGTCTTCCTCGGTCGTGGTTTTGACAACTAACACTTGCCCTAATTCTCGCTATCGTGCGAAAACCGAATGATTATACGTGATCCAACAAAAGTTGATCTGCAGGTGAATATATGAATGATACATTTGAACTGCGGTGAAAGAGGCGAAGACATGACTGATCATCGCAGTTATATACAGATTTAAAGCAGCTGTCAAATTAAAGCCTGTAATGACCTCTGCGATACCGGTGCAGTGCTCCACCAACTGAGCTATCAAACCAACTGGGAGCTTCGCCGTAGATGGGGAAGAATGCAAGTGAATATATGAAATATCATATATTTGAACTGCGGAGGAAGAGATGAAGACATGATTGATTATCGCAGTTATATATACAACTTAGCAGTTGTGAAATTATAGTCTGAACGGGATTCGAACCCACGACCCATGACTTTTTTCAGGCTTTAATTTCACATCAGCTTAAGTTATGTATATAACTGCGACGACAATCATGTCTTCAAAAGTTAATCTATAGTGAAAAGGCTATTCCGTTACAAAAGAAATAATGGACCTCTTTTTTTATTAGATCACACATTTCAACGTCGCTTGGAAGATCTCAGTGAAGATGTCATCCGTCAACTCAAGTCAAGACTAAAAGGCGACCACGGTGCTACGAAACTTATTTATAAATCATTTGGAGTCCCTTTTCAGGGATCGATCAATATTTTCAAATTATTTCGTTACACTTCTGTGAAGTTATTTAAAGACGTTCTTGAGGCCTTACAGCTGTATGACCTTGTAGAATTGCTGGAGAAACCGGAGAAACAGCAACCTGTCAGATCGTTACGATCTGCTCTTCCTCTACAAGAGATAGAGAAACTGAGGAAAACTACTGATCCTCGTCCCACAACATATCATAGTAATGTTGCTGTTCTGATTATTACTGGCGAAAAGAATTCTTTTTCAGAAGGGATTGAGAGGTTTTTTAAAGGTTTCGGCTCAAAGAGCGATGTAACTGTATTTGAATGGAAAACACCGGCTGACGACGAGTTGAAATCACGGCTATCACCGCCAGAAAGACTGGATGAAAGAGAGAGGCGAAGGAAGATACGGGAGATACGGAAGGAAATGGCGACCAATGAGACAGCTGTGTCAGCGGTCATGGAGAGGTGGATACACAACCAAGGTTGGTGAGAATGAAAATAAAATATTATCTAATTTATATTAGCCTGACCTTGCCTCTAACGTGATTTCGTTATATTTGACTAACATCAAGAGTTTCCATTTCTTTCATCCCAAGATAAATCTGATGGTGTTTAGTTTTGTGAACAAGGAGGGTGGAGTATAGGTGTAAAATTGGTTGTTAGCCTGCGTAGCTTGGCGGTTTTTAAGCAATTTAAGTGCGCTAAGATAACGAGCGCCAAGCCGCGTTAACGAGCGGCGAACTGCCAAGCTACGTAGGCTAAGTGGTTAAAAATTCGTAATATCCTAGTAAGTGTTGGAGAATAAACGAGCAAGAGTAGTACAGTCTGGGATTGGGATGGATTATCATTCTTAGGGATAAAATGAAGAAACAATTATTGGATGAGTTTTTTTGTGATATCCGGTATAATCAAGGTCGAGGTAAGTGATAACACTAACCGAGACCTTGATTATTTCGGATATCACAAAAACCGAATCTAATAATTGTTTTATTATACAATGTTTTAAAAAAAATAACGACAAACGCATTATCGCACCGAACACAGTTTATTTTCGTCAAACCATGTTCTTACTTCGCTGTCCGTGAACTTGACATTGCTCTTGAAAATCATGCATTGCGCGCGCAACCTGTAGATCATTCACTAATCTGCTAGCAGATTAGTGAATAATCTGTAGGTTGCGCTGTTTCCCAGAATTAACTGTAGGCTTTCAGCCAATGAGAAGATAGATAGTGACTACAGTGTATAACAATAGCAGATATTTGAGATGGGCAAAGAAAAGAAACGATACCAATGTCCAACTTTCGTTTAAAAGGAAACTTTCCAAGCTTTTGCGCTAGCCTGGCGTGTTCCTCACTTTTTGGTAACATTTCTCACCGTGTCTGAAGAACGTGGTGCCTTTGCAATCATTTACTCCCCATCTCCGGTTACACACCTAACGTAATCAATGAGAAGCCATATTTATCATGCCATGAAATGTCTTTGAAAACGTCGATTTCCCCGTGCTCACGGAAGTTTGGACCAGTAACCCGTCCGATCCTACAAAACGCCCGCTAATCTCCCTATGTTGTTTTCTTTTCATTTAGCACTGCGGTACCTTCGCAACAGTATTAAGAAAGACAGCTGATCTTTGTTCTTTTTGTACCATTTTTCTTTAGGAAACCTTTCATTGTTTGCCTTAATTGGAGCCGAGACGGTCACGACGTTTGGGGCTATCGATTTTATTGGAGGGCCAATGAAAAAACTGGTCTCCGGAATTCCAGACAAAATTAAATTTGTTATGGGGAGCTCGAACCCAATCAGTATCCCAGAACCTTCAGAGAGCCTCGTGTTAATCGCTCCTTTTGGCGAATTCAGGATCCTTGAACGTCTGATGCTGGATATTCTTGACAAGCGCTGGCAGACGCTGGACCTGATATCAATGATGGAAGAGTTTAAAAGGTCTGTGAATGAAGAGTCTAACAGGACTGAGATTCGGCAGGAATTGTTAACCCCGTTTCCGCTAAGTCCTAAAATGGTATTAGTAAAAGACAGTTTGTCGTCTCGTCCAAGATTTCAAAAAGAGCAGGAACTGACTGACTGTGCGTAAGTTAATTTTCTTGATAGTTCTTTATCTCACACAGCTTTAAGTGATCTTATTGGTGGAAATTTCCTGGTTTTCAAAAAGCAAGAAAAAAAGAACCAAAAAAAATAACGTGGAAGGTATGTAAGGTATGGTACATCATTAACTTTAAAAGGTGTTGGTAGTTAACTCATTCTTAACTCTTTCGTCTGCCTGACCGACAGACACCGTGTCGGTCTAACTTGTGGTCATAAGGACTTGATGCCAAAGGTCTGAAAATCACCTCCACCCTCCCTCCTGCTTTGAGCACCTCTGGGTCCGTCATTGAGTGCTTGGTTCTGACATGAAACTAACACTCGAAACATTTTTTTACGATAACTGCAGAAATTCTCGGGCGCTCATTGGCTAATTTTCATTGTCAATAAGCGGACAAACACATGAATTTATAATTTATGCGATGTGGCAACGAGCGAGAGCGGACAATTTGACAGTTTGTTATCGTAGAAAATAAATTGACGTCAGTTTTTCATGCTTCTGTCCTGTAATTGACAATGAATTTGGTCATAACATTGTCAAAGTGTGTCTGCGGATCCACTCGGCTATCGCCTCGTGGATCCACAGCTACTTTGACGGTGCTATGATGTAATTCAAGATCAATAACAAGACAGACGCCTCAAAAACTGACGTCAATTTCTTAAACTTTTTGTGGAATTATACTTGGTCACAAACTCACGATTGACTGTAACACAGACGATGAAAGGCTCAGAATCGTTTTCTTGTATCCAGGATTTTGAAAAGTTTTTATCACAGGTAAATGATGTGATTTTCTAGCTGTTAGTGTATATGTTCGTGTTAAGTCTAGACGTGGCCAATGATACCTTGGCGGTGTAGAAGGGTATGAAGGAGTCACGGTTTAACTGATAGCTGAGTCCACACTACTTCAGAGAAATTTGAAAACGATGTTTTCACTCTGAAAACGCTTAAAATGTTTTCCGTCCACTCGCACTGCCCCGGAGAAATTTAAAATCACTGGTCATTTTGGATTTGCGTTTGAGGAAAACTCGGTCAGGGGAATCATATGATCGTGTCGTGATCGTTTTTGAAAAGCTCCGTTTTCAAAATGTTTTACCTCCACACTAAAACAAAAACCTTGATTTTCAAATTCCTCCGGGTTGAGAAGCGTTTTGAAAAGCTCCGTTTTGGTGACGGATTAGTGTGGACTGTAGGCCTAACTGTAGAAATAAAGCTGCGTTTTCAAATATCTCCGGCGTAGTGTGGACGAGGCCTAATGTAATGCACGGCATATTGTATTTTTTCTTGTGCGGCAACAGACTGGTGATGTGTTTGATATGACTCAGAGCACGCTTTTGAAATGACATTGTCCCGGATGATCGTGTTTTATTTACTACTGCTGTGAATTTGCTAATATTATCCTGCAAAAGAAAGAAGAAAACGCCAAGGACGATGAATCGAAAACAAACACAAACAAACAAACCAACCAAAACAAAAATTTTCCACCAGCCTGTCAATTTTGATCTCTTGCCATCCTGTCACAAAATCAAAATGATGAACTGCTATCCACTTCCACACTTGAGATGCTGTACTTTTTTCCCCAAAAGCTTGTTCTTTTCAATTTTACTGTGTAGGATCTTTTTATCCAATTTAGTTGTATCATTAGTGCTAGTAGCATTTGGCAATGTGATATCGATATTAAAAAAGGCGAGCTTTCGATAATCAGAAGGGACATTATGCCTTTAATTGTCAATTTTAGGTCTAGTGTCGCAAAATTTAGTTAGTTATTTGTTCTGTTTCATTTAGTTATTTGCTGTTAGGCGCATGGAGTTGAGAAATACGCCCTTTAAAAATGTAAATGTTATTATTATTATAGTACTATTAAAATAATACTTCGTTCACTTGAAGCGATTAACAAAACATAAGCTTCGATCTCTAAAATGTCACTTAATTAATCAAGTACGCTAGAGAAATACGCTTAGAGATGAAAGATAAGAAACTTAAGACAATTTCTCTTTGAATAAAATATTCGTTGTATCTATTTATGCATTTATTACTAGAAAGCGACCTGCCGGAGGAAAACAAAACAGACAAAAAAACAAAGCACGAATCACAAGTTCAGGTTATATTGCCCCCGCTGGCCACCACTATCAAGAAATGAAACACTGTCGTCATTTGCAGTGCTTAATGATTCCTTGGCTCTTCAATGTGACTTCTTTAACATTTCTCGTCTGGTTTGCTGCTTTAGTAATCACTGACGCATTTAGAACTTACTGGAGTGAGTGTTATCTACAATCCAAACCAGTAAATTTGAATAGCTGTAATAGGAACCTTCACAAAATAAAGTTTAATTTAATTCTGTACCTTAAAGCTCCTCAAACTACGACCAAATTATCGAAAACTCAAGGGTGCTCTTGTTTTTTGTTTTGTTTTTACAACTGAATAAACAGGAAAATAATTGATCACACCCGCGAAAGGTTCTCATGGCAGACTCTGAACAAGGTGCGAGTCATATTCCTTTCTGTTTTTAAAGCTTGAAAATGAACGCCTTTTCTTATGTAAAAACAACATCATAAAAGTAGCCATCAAGATTTATAGCATCCATGTATTCATCTCGTCTTGAAGGGTTAAATGTTCCCTAAAACAAGTCAGAGCTAGGTCGTCAACAACAATAGTGCGTTCAATTTCTTCACAAATAGCCATTCTTCGCTTGGGGCGAGTGTTGCGATAGTAATGATAAAAATGGTGGTCTCAAGCCTCGTAAAAACGCCCTCGAACAAGCACATCTGTCTCTTCGTCAGGGCCTGTGGTTTCCCTGGAGGCGCATTTATTACCATTTGCCTTCCTTTGAACTTCAAACGTGGCGATGTAAGACGTTATATCAGTGTTTCCAGTCTTTTTAGGATCGATTTTTTCCCCATTAAAATCTTCATTTCTATCATTTTATCTCTTTCCGTGAACGTGCGCAACTGATCCAGGCTTTGTTCGAAGGAAAGCAGCTCTTCATAGTATATTTGACCATCACCTTGTTGATACGCCTTACACGGTTTCAGCCGTCTGCGAAGTAACTGCACAGGTCGTCGGAGCATCTTGGCAGCAGTGAGTTTATCTTAAGTAATCGCGTTCTTAACCAGGCGAATCACCTTCGCGGCATATTAATCCAATATTCGGTGTACGCCAGAATGAACGTATGTTTCATCTTGTCTTTGTAGGTCGTTAGAACCCTGCCATCTTTCGAGAGAGCAAGTTCCTTGCTTTGTAGCGGCTTGTAATGGTGGAAAATTCTTGTCGATTGCTACGCAACATTTATAGGACTCGTTTTTCTGTTCTGTCTCTTGAAGAGATGAAGGCGTTTGACTTTTCATATTTGGACGCCTTTTAAGGCGAGGAAGCTTTAAAAAAACTCAGCAGTGAATTGCCGTTTTCACTGTTCAGTGATTTGAACAATGTTGCATAAAAAGAGCCTCATTTCGCCTGTTATGCGCCATCCCTTTGGGCGTTGCCCTTCTGAAAAAGAGATTGTAGAATAAGGAGTATTTATCATCGGGATTGTTCATTTAATAGGTCAAAAGTGGAACTTAAATCTATTAGTTTTGGCAGGAAGAGAAACAACATCTGCTGGGAAACCGCTGGAGTTTGGAAAGGTATTTTACCATGTCAACATACTTGAGCTGGCGTGCGCATACACGGTATACACGGCATTGAGTGGCCAGTGGGATGACTGGGCTTGGAATTGACGGAGCCATTACCTTTGCGGTCTGCCTAACTAAAACGATTACTACGGACTGTGCGGACTGCAGGTTGCAGACTTTTTAAGTGTATTGTTTGCGTTTTACAATGACCGATTACTCTCTTACATAATTGAATACACTCTTTTTATATAAGAACGTCTAATTTCGGAGCTGAGGCTGAACGTTCTTATATTTTTTTGCGATTTGAGGCTGATAATCAAGGCGCTTGGGATATCATCTTTAATATATTCAGCTTGGAACATCAATGTACCAAACGATATTGCCAGCAACGTCAAGAGAAGGCTGTTTTGTTTTCTGTGGAAAAATAAAAGGGACAAAATAAAAAGAGAGGGATTGTACCAGGATTATGACAACGGTGGGCTGCGTATGACAGACATCGAAACAATGATAAAAGCGTTAAGGTTAGCATGGATTCCGAGACTATTGCAAAATGGCCAATTAAATTGGCAATTTGCTCCAGATCATTTTTTAAGAACTTATGGAGGACTTCGGTTTCTTTTGACGTGTAATTATCACCTAAAGGACTTAGAAAATATGCCCCTATTTTACAAGGACATCCTACTGCATTTTCATGAACTGAAAACTCGATGGATGTGATGTGGGAGATACAATCTTATTTAATAATAAGAATATTTGTATCGAATGTAAAACTTTTTTCTGGAAGGAATCATTCCTTCCAGAAAAAAGTTTCGTAAACCAGTGGTTTACGAAAGGCATTAAAAGAATAGTAAATCTTTTAGTTGAGAAGGGGGAAGTCCACCCCTTTCCAGTCTTTCAGCGCAAATATTCGTTGAGGAAAACTTCCTTTCTTGACTATTACCAAGTTATTTCTGCTATTCCACGTCACCTCCTGACAAAAGTAAAATCCAAGGGTTTAACATCTGAAAGTATTAGTCATGAGGGCCCGGAATCCTTCCGTGTAACTGAAAATGTAGATATAAATTTGCTTAAGGCAAAGTCAAAAGACTTCTATAGGCTAATTATTAATCGGGAAAATAATGATCAGCATGGAGGTCCAAGGCGATGGAACAAAACTATTACAGAAGGCAAAACAAATTGGGGAAAGATATTCAGATCGGTTCGAAAAGTATGCAAGGAAAACAAGTTAAGAAAATTCCACTTCAAATGATTCATTCACAGAGTTGTTGTCACAAAGAAGGAACTGTTCCGATTTAACATCAAACCAGATAGCAATTGCGTTTATTGCGGGGAATCAGACTCCATAGATCATACCTTTATTGCGTGCCAGTTCACAAAATACTGTACTCAAGAAGTATTACAATGGTTTAATGTAAATAATTGTTCTAATTTCATTCTAAATGCTGAAAATGTTCTCTTTGGCTTTTTCTCTCCATCAACACTCTAACAAAGAAATTGAATTATACTCTTCTCTTCTTGCGCTATCATATTTATAAATGTAAGCTCCAAAATAGCTCACCACCACTACAGATCATTGATTTTATCAAATACAAGTATAAAATCGGAACGATTAATTAACGTTTTACAGCGCAAAGTTCCTCTGATTTCAAATAACAATTAGGAAAATAGTGTAAATTAAAACACTTAGAATATATGTTTAGATTTGTCAAAAAATGCAACTAGTGTCAGTGTTATTGTTATGTATTTGTTAAGTTTTTTGTGTGTGTGTGTGTGTGTGCAAAAGCAATAAAAATGTGAAAAGAAAAAAACATTCTCAAACTCATTAATTATTCAAGCAGCTCTTACCCAACCAGAGCATCTTATTCTGGTCAGGTGGATGGGTTTAGAAACCCAATGAAAAACGAGTTGAAAACCACGGCGTGTTTGGAAATAATTTCAAACACGGATGCAGATTTTCTTAATCTGCATATTATTGACGACTATTCAAAAATTGTCACAGAGCAGCAATTAGGTGATAGAATCACATTCACGTCTCAAAAAACGTATTCAAATGATAATTTAAACTAATTTTCTTTGTTGGAGAAGTAATTTCAAAAACTCGTGCCTCGGGTTTCATCAGGTTTCCAAACGCTCGAAAACAATAAAACCACTCGGCCGTTTCAAATGTTTCTCGCGTTTGGAAACCTGAGGAAACCCTCGCACTCGCTTTTGAAATAGTACGTGAATATTAAACTAGAACAGAAGCACACAGCAACATGGAATTAATATCAACTGAATACAGGTACGCTGACCTCTGAAGGCTTCATTATAAGTTAAAAGCAACTGCTCATAACAAAAACACGATTTCAAATCAACTTCTATCACAAGCTTTAAATTGTTTTTGGTTAAGTTTTGATTGTACGAGAAGAATGACATTCACAATTTCTGCAGCTTATTGCCAAGATCAAATTTAGTGATAAATACCATTACAGTACTGATCATCAAAACACCATCTAAAGTGTTAATCCAGAAGCCTTGTGATTCTTGGCTATTCTTTATACTTGCAATTTCTTTTAGGGCCAAAAGAACCAGATTTTGTTACTTATAAACATCAAATCCAAGATGGCGTCTCCTGCCTCGCGTGTTCGAATTCGGCTTGTTACTCTGTTTCAGTGACTTTTGAGGCCAGGCAGAATTTAATGACGTCTGTCACGGAGCAAGAGCTAAGGACTCCTAACAACAAAAAAGTAATTTAAAATTGGATTTTTAGGAAGATCAGGACCAGCAAAATACTTACTCATAGTTAACTATGACTTACTTAAGAAATGTTTCACTAAAAATCCGGCATCTTTTTTAGTATGCTTTAAAAGCGTAGCTTTAAAATATTTTTATCTAACAGTCAGAGCTCCTAAAAGTGTTGTAAACTATAAAAAATTAACATTTTTACTTAATTTTAACTCTAGCTAGTTTGAAAAACGTGGAAAACATGAATTCAATAAAGGCAAGCAGTTCTCTATGCCACTTGAAACCACCAAGGTTAGACATTATGCCGTGATGCGTGTGTAAATACTGTTATTTGAAGAGAAAGTACCTTTAATTTTGTAATCCATTTAGTGGCATTTCCTGATAATCTATCTATGTACAGTATACCATTTCCGGGAAAATTGTTTTCAAAAAAGTTCATTTTGTGGAAGTGAATTTGATACTTGATATTTTTATTTTCTTCTTCTCCAAAAGGAGGGGGCTAACCAGGACAAATATAACATCAGATTTAAAGCCAAATATGATCAAATCCATTATTTCGTCCAGTGGGAGCTTCTCGAAAACGCTCTTCAAACCGGACAAATCTGAAAACGCCGGCTTTGAGTTTTAATGCGGATAGGAAACAATTTCTAAACGGAGCTCTTTCGAAAACGACAGCGTCACGATAAAAATTTGACTTTCCTGGCTTAGTTTTCTTCAAGCACAAATCCAAAATGACCAGCGACTGTTTTCAAATTTCTTCGGCGTAGTTTGAAAACGCCGCTTTCAAATTTCTCCAGTGTTGTACGGACGGGACCTGAGATAAATGCTTTCCCTGACACACAATTGTACAAAGGAGCCATTTAACTTGAGTCTTAGTCGGCATGTCAGGGCTATGGTTTGAATGAGTTTTGACTGAGACGGGCGATGTATGTGTCTCAGACTTATCAGATTGAAAATTCTATGTTGTGGACAATTTCAGAAAATATATACTAAACGTTTTAAAAATACCTTAGAATTAGTTTTAGATATAAATTAGCAATGTAGACTTTTCAAATTCTTGTCTATTTAATAATTTTAATATAGCATTTTTAGTAAGTTTTTGACATTGTAAGTGCCTATTAAATATTCTACTTTGTAACTTTTGATATGTATTTTTATCAAATGAATAAAAACAAATGAATGAAACCATCATCATTTGGCGGTGTTTCACGCTTTGATTATGATGGCGGGAATTGTAAGTATGACTTACAAATATATATACTTGGGGAGAGGGTGTTTTGGAATGAGAATTTCTACTGATGAGTACTGTGGAAATACCGTCAGAAATCACTGAAACCAGCGAAAATGTTACCTTGAGTTGGAACTAGTCAGCGCTGGTTCAGAAGTGGTGCTTCCAACAGTCCGTGTATGTCGATACTGACTAAGTAAAGGTTTCTCCGCATTCTCAAGATCACTGAGTCGTTCCGCGTTGTTTTACGTTGTTTGTACGCTGGATTATGATCCAGGGAACTGAAACTGTGATCGGAAAATTCTTTTTTTTGATTTGGTTGAAAGGTTTTATGCTGTGGAAATACGGACTGAAATCTTGGAATCGGAGAAATTGTCAGTTTGAGGTGGAAAGGACAAGCGATGTCTTCGTTTTTTCGAAGCTGAGGTTTCGATGAAGAGCAAGTGGGTACTTTTCTGTCGATAGTTGATCTACGTGTAAATTTTTCACCGCTTTAGAGCGGGGCTCCGGCGGCCCGAAATGCCGCTAAGCGGAGCCCCATACTCATATAGGAAAGTACAGGAAACTCATGAATTGATTTTCTCATGGTTATCATGGCTAGCGGTATTGCTCGTGGGCGCGTACGCACGACGACGACGTTGGAGTCGCGCAAGATGACTAGAAACGTCGAAGGTAAAATTATCAAAGTTTGAATAAATGCATGAGAAGCCTTGTGAGAGGCTCAATTACGTGCGGAAATCTTATTTGTCGTCCGCCAGTTTGAAACATTTGAAGGCGGAAAATGAGTGCGCATGCTCAGCGGTTTTTGAGACCTGTCGACGACGACGGAGTCGTGCAAGATGGCGGCCATACTCCAACTAATAGGTTGACAGAGACATGCAGCCTATGCAGCCTTGATTTACAGCGTACTTCATTGATATTGGATATCCTTGTTATGGTCAATTGACGCCTGTCGAAACAAGGTGTCCGCTGAACAGTATCTCATGACCATATCGCGGGCTTAAGTTTAGAGCTCATCAAGGGTCACGTGTTTGTTAAAGTTGATCGCTGACCAAGTGCTAGTCTTTTCGGTTAGATCGTGGGCTCACGTCAGGTTAACTTGTTGTAAATAGTTGTTTGGAAGCCGGTTAAAGCTAACCCAGGATTAAAAGTTAACTTAAGAATAAATTTTTCTTGTATACAAACGTTTTTCACTACTTTTGTTTTGTGTAGTTTGAAATTATTTAAACTTAATCGAACAGCCCGGCTCAGGAGTTCCGCTTTTAGGCTCGGCTAAATCTATGTATTACAAATAATTTGTGTGTACATGTATTTTCCGCTGTTTCTCCGATGTTCAATGTTGAATTGTGCGAAGACCTGCAGTTGAAGTTTTTGATTACGACGAATTAAATCTAAATAAGCTTAATGCTTTTTGCGAGTGGTTTTAATGTAAGCTTATTTGTCACCACTTCGTTGATTATTTTTTTAGTTTCTACAATTTCTAATCTTAAATTCTGTGAAGTCTCAGAGCGGTACAGAGGTTTTGAACTTTTTTGAGTCTCACGGACAACAGCTAGATATAAATAAGACCTCTAAGTTTTAAAACTTGTTTTTGTTTCAAGCAAATGTAACGTCTGAGCTCATTTATTTTTAGGTAAGCTTACAAATGGTAACTTGACTTCTGCTTTTCCGTGATGAGTGTTTGCAATAGAACTGATGAATCAGTGATTCTCCTTGTTATTCGTGTTTCTGTTGCCATTTTGATATGTAATTTGTTCCAATAAGTATTCCAATAAGGGAATTTTAAAACATTCATATTTGTCGTAGTTTTCCTAAAGGTTATAAATTTTAGTATGGAAAGACTCCATGGCGGCAAGTTGAACCGCAAATTAATTAAATCGGACTCGAAGGTCGGCCAATTGGAACAAAAATTTCCATCACCATGTCTAATTTCCACGAAGGACATTGTGTCCATTTTGAAAATGCAATTACAAGTTTGACACATCCAAAAGACGTTCTAAAATATACTACTGACAACAAGAATTGTTTCATGATATACAGTCGAAGGACCACCTTGGACATTCCAAAAGTGGTCGCATACAAGAATGCGTTCTCGTTGTTTCAGTTCAGTATGTGACGTTTTGCAACTGCTTAAAAATGAGGCGTTTTCTAGTTGCATTTTAATGTTCTCTTCAATGATCTTTGATTTTAAACAGCAGAACTCTCATTTAATAAATGTCAGGCGTAAGTTTATGTTTTCAATGAAATAACTGCAGGGAATATACAATCTAGTTTAGTAGGATGAGAGTGACCCTAAGGTGGAACATTTCAACACCAGTTCTCGTCGCACTTGTGCCAGAAGTTCAGTTAGTAGAGGGCCACATGTAATACACATCAGTATGCTCGCCTCCCTCCCCTTCTACTGAGATCCTTGAACAGGCTAACTTTGCTTCCAAGATGGTTTAAGTAAAGAATTCAAAATGTCCCATGCCCCAGAGGTTGCGCAAGGAGCCATGTTAAATTCGTTACAGAACCAAACGCAAAAGATTACGCGTACGACTAGTTAGCGTGAGCAGATATTATTCATTCACAGCGCGAAATTGAAGTCATGTTTTCGACCCTGAAAAACTCACCTTTTCCATTAGCTCAGAGCATAAAACTACATATAAGAGCCCTGGTTCTTATTCTCTGCCATATTCCCTGTCATCGCCGTGAAAAATCTGCAAGAGAATCTCGCAACTCTCACCATTTGATCACGCAACGTGACGACATCCACGCGAGAGCTCCCGACATGTGCGTGGATCCGCGCGGATATATGACGTCAGGATGGCGCAATTTGTTCTAAAAATAGAAAAATTGTCTCATATCATAGGTGCGCGCGGATCCCAAGACTTACGGTCTCCGTCCC
>Ga0126338_10001954_pt1 | contig 13818 bp, 7 predicted proteins | sample OrbCmetagenome_2_FD_92529 | JGI IMG/M metagenome (GOLD analysis project Ga0126338, IMG submission 92529) | Coral microbial communities from Petempiche,Puerto Morelos, Mexico - Orbicella C C metagenome | ecosystem: Host-associated > Invertebrates > Cnidaria > Coral | place: Petempiche,Puerto...
GTTGTGCAATGACTTAGACCACATTCATGCAGTCATGATCTCCTAGGAAGCAAAAGAATTGCCGAACTACTTTAACGACAGCTGAGCGAAGATCTTTTCTCGTTGTAGAAAAGTATAATTACATGTTAACTCAGTGTTATTGTGTATTGTATCAACGTTAATGACCTTTGAAAACCAAAGTTGGCCAATGACCAAATAGAATGGCTTTTAAAAAGAAATTAAAACTCCGTTTTGTTAGGTCTACGTTTGAAGGACATGAAAAACAACTTTTAAACCAATATATTATCAAAAGGCAAAGCTGGTGCCAGAGGCTATGGATTATTTACCTTCCAAAAGCTAGATCAGCGCTTTTTTATTTTCACGAACCCATTCTCAGTGAAAGGAAATTTTTGAGCAAAACAACCCGCCGCGCCGGCTATAGGATGGCCTTTTGGATTGTGCACGGAAACCAAGTGAATATCATTCATTGAGTCACGCAGATCTGTGATAGTCTAACAAAGCCTTAGATAACTTGATTTTGCGATGTTGAAATGACCCGCATAAGGAATCGTTGTCAATATTTTTTTTCTGAAGACTTTTGCAACGTAAATAAATCAACTGAATGTCCTTCATATTCCAGCTACGAATATACGACGTATCCAGACTTAACGGTTAATACCTGCTTAGTTTATTCACCGTTAAATAACCTGATGTTTGAGACGAAACTGGAGCAACGACGACTTCGCTTCATTGTTTTTAAATAATCTGCTTTCTCTTTCTCGCCCGCGGCAAAATCCTTGCTTGCGCTACCTATTCGCTTCCTCCATCTCTTAGTTACAGAATAGGTAGATAGTTAATGACCTTAATTAGATATGTTTGCAACCCGCTGTTCTTTGTAACTTTCGGTCAAATAAAAGAAGCTAAATCACTGTAGCAGGTAGAAAAACAGCCCTTTAATCCTTTTTCTAGCGCGTATTTCTTTTAAACAATTGTAGTTCTAATCTGACTTAAGATTTACATTAGCTTAGCTTGCGAAAAAGCCTTAATCTGTTGCGTCGAACTGTTACTCTTAAACCATGGTAAACACTGATGACTTTGTAAAGCTTTAGATTGAAAGGAAAATCAATAACGCTGGCGGACCGTCTGTCTTTTTAGCAGTATGCCAACGTAACTAACTACATATTTATTTCCATTTTCTATATCACTCTACTTCAACTTCTCTTGCATTTTACTGACGCCAGAGCGTGGGTGTGAAAAACGTGCTCAGCGATTATAAAACGAGTTCAATGAAAAAACAAATCAAACTGCCCAACAATGATTTCTTTTGTAGTTCTAATTTTCATCACCGTTTCTGTTCATATGAAAATCATTTGATTTTGAACAAGTGGAACTTTAAAATCTGCTCTTTTCTGTCAATGCATTCCAGGCCAACACTTCGGCATCCCGGCACAACAAAACAAGAAACGCGCTTTAATTAATTTTGTTTGACCCACGCGACCGACCTGGTGTATGTAGTACAAAACAACATTACTTAAAGAGTATCGCAGTATCGTGTTGTTCAAGACGAAGAGAAATTGTTTCATCTACATGTATCAAAATGGACATCACTATAGAAAATATTTGCATCATAAAGAAACGTAATTCCATACGAGCCTACATCTGCTAGCCCACCGTTAACAATGAGTATGTTGTTATCAGAATGGAGCCAAAAAAAACAACGTTTTACATTCTCAAACTTAAGCCGAGATACTGAACTTTGATAAATTAATAGGATAGAAAACACCAAAATCATCTAGAGTTGTAGTTTGTAATCGAATGACACATGAACGGGCGTTTCGCAATGCGCAAATCTTAAATTAATCGCAAACGTAATAACAAAACTAGAACTGAATTTTTGATTTTAGTTAACCACAAAATTCGCGTGTAGACTTGGTTAAAATCGGGTCAAGCAATAACTCGATTTAGTTATTTTCAGCCAGAAATAAGCTAAGATAGTTTCACGGAGTTAAAGTAAACGGCGTAAACGACAGGCAAATGAACCCAGTGTTGTTGAAGCCGAAGTACTATATAGTTAACTGTTCGAATCGCTCTGTCAGTTAGAGATTGGATTTCTAAGTTCAACATAAAAGTTAAGTACGTTATTTTTCAGTGGACTGAAAACGGCTGTTAAAATTAAGGCTTCGCGGTCTAGGCAACGAGAAAGGCGCTTGAATTAGCACAGAAGTGGTAACCGCATGGTACATGGTGTTATTCGCCAAACAGTAGGGGGCTTGACACCGTTCAAACTGGTGCCCTATTCAGAGAAAATGCTCATCAAACAAATTTAATGCGGATTTTTTATGTCTTCTACCTGTTCTACAGAAGGAATAAAGAATGGATTGTAGGTCTGAGTTACCGTGTTTTTACTGTTTTAGAATTTGAAAAATAAACGTGTTTTATTCAGGGTTTCGAACTCTTATGTACCGAATCTCGTCATATCCAACACCATGCATCTACTGATGAAGGACGTTCTTTTGACTTCTCTTTGGAAGGAAGTTAGAGATGCATGCACGCACCCCTTTTCATGCTGAGTAAAACTGATTAAAAGACAATGAAAGAGGTTTTGAATGTAAGGGAAGTTGCTAGGTTTGACCGTATTTTGTATTCTTCCAAAGGAGTGGCCGAAGCAGGCCTTTGTCAAATGTACATTGCCGAAGAACGGTGATGTTCAAACGCCCCTGTTTTAGTCTGCTTTCGGATGAACGTTTAAACCTGCAGAGTTCTTGATTCACGACTTAAATCAGATCGACTATCAGAAACAATGGCCCGTCTTTTCTACTTTGCCTTTAGTAGCTCGTCAAAACATTCGTCTTTACATCAAAGTGAGCATTTGAAACGACGCTATGCCACCATATGTCGTATTACGATGTAATGATCTTTGATGTATCAGTTTTGACCAAGCAGAACTAAGCAGAAACGGGTTATGTGCCAAACGCGATTGCTGTCATTCATTATTTGAAATTGCATTGTTGTAAATTTTACGTGTGGTATAATTCTGTGCATAGTATTTCTACGGGTCGATATTGACAAAAGTCCAATTAAACCGCAGCCAATGATACAAGTTCAAGCTCGAGATGCGTATCATAACTGAAACGACCAAAACAACATCAAAAAGTATTGGAATAAGAAAAAAACTGAACGGTATAATGGTCGTATTAAATAATTAACGAAATAAGAAGCCAAAAAGATGAGATACATTTTGACACAAAAGAAACAAAGTCAGTATTATAAATTTAAGGTTCTGAAAGGTAAAAAGTGTTATGAAACCTTAACCAGTGGATTCTCTGGTATTTTCTAGCTCACGCAAATGATTTTACTTGCTTTGCACAAATTATAATTATTTTAGTTTATTTCAACTGCATTTCTTCACTGACATGTGGTCGATTTTTTTTATGATGCGAATTTCGCTACATAACATAACATAACAGGTTCGTGTTATTTTCACAACATGAAGCCAGTACGATGTTGTTTATTTTCTGTTCAAGCGTGCGGACCTTTCCCACGGGAAGCTCACTTTAATGGGTTTAATTTGAACCAGTTATCAATAGAAAGTGCGTCACCACTGAGTTATCAACAAACGTGTATACTTACTGGTGGTCTATACGAATATATCCACCAGTTATGTAGACCTACCAGCGAGTCTATACCGGCTATTCAAACAGAAAATTGCATTCCTTTTCATTAAGACCAAAGACACTGAGAAGCACCTCCAACGACATTTCGCTGTTAATCATGTTGGTTTGAAAAGTTTGCTTGCAAACATTTATTTACTGCAGAGGAAAACAACCTGTTTGAACTGAGTTCAAAGGAATTATGTGTGGCATCTAATGAGGGCAGAAAATTAGTGTCTGACTCGTGAATAGCAACTAAAAGACATACGTGATTCGTGTATTTATGAAAAACGAAAACATTGTTAACAGTAGCTAAAATTATATGTGACGCGTGAACTTCGTTAAAATTCGTGCTCGAAACGTGATCACAACCCGCCTTTGTTACCCTCTTCATGATGAAGTGAATGAAATGTAGCATCAATCAGTGTTTAATTTGGGCCAGCTTTTGATTAATTCATTTTATTTGGGGGGCAACTGAGTCGAATGAGCAAACTGCATTTAGACCTCCATATCGTTCCTAATATCTTGTTTAAACGCTCTTTATGTCCGACCTCTATATTTTATCATACATCCATTGAAATTGGGATGAAATGTCGATGGGAATTACACCAAGCATTCAGTTCGATGGCGCACACTACAGTTTGTTCCCTCCTTATCCCAAACTCTGCAGATTTGTTTCTATTTTTTCATGGACACTTTGGGCAATAGGCGCATTCTGGAAATATCTACAAGATGAATACGCCACAATGTGATTTTTAGATTAGTAAACAACGCATTTCGGAATACCGTGTTTCGATTTAGGAATCACAGGCTTTATGAAGTAGATGATGCTGCACTTGAACTTCATTTAATCGTGACCACGAGAGCTGGTTTGCTTGATTTTTGGGCGGCCGCTTAACTCGCCCCCGAAATGCACTGGGTCATTTCTCGTGTTCTGGAGAGAGCTAGCGATAAAAAAAGAAGGCCATTCTACCATGCACTAAATAATTTGGGACAGGAACTCGAATTTTCGCAAATTTTCTTTGAGATTAAGCGCGCCCCGGCCGGATAAAATGAAAACCAGGCTTGAAAAGTGTCCCAGCCCATTCAGTAGAGGACCCTAATTTTCCTAATTTCCAGTAACATATACTAGCCAAATGCCACCAAATAAATTGGACAAAAGTATTCTACAGAGAAAATACATTATTATAAACACATAAAGTATTTGGACGATTATACTATTCTGATAGTATACTATTCTGATTTTATTATTATTTCCTTTTAGTTGCACTGAATTTCTTTGCCTTCCACTGTTTTTGCCCTTTTTTTTTTCCTTTCGATTCTATTGCAAGACAATAAAGCAAATTTATACCAGCTCTTGACCGCACCTATTAAAACACGATACATCAGTCAAGACACTGTCCAAGAAACAGTCTTATCAGTTCCAGTCTTCTCTCGGATGACTCGACTATTTTCACGAAGATCCGTGAAAGTGGAGCATATTAAGCCAGTAAATTACAGAAAACCATCAGTGATTTATGAAGTTTAAAATCCACGCTTTTCCTAGAGTAGTAAGTTAACCCAATACTGAGGAAGGTCTTGCTTTGACTGAATTCAGCAGCTATGCATAGCGAATCGTGGGATTTCCACACCATATATATGAAACAGTTTTTTTCATCTCCACTCGGGAAAACGTGAAACTGAAACCCCTGGTACCAAGGCTAGAATTATGATTCTCGTTTTTAATTTAGTCAGTGAAAAACTAGATAAAGCGCGGCGGCTATAAAGACGAAAGAGAAGTTCTCAGAGCCCGTCAGCTTACAAGGGAGTTTAGCAAACTGAAAGTTCTCTTTAGGATCTAAGCGTTTGACTAAAGCAAGCCAATTCATTTCGCAAACTCGCAAACTCGAGTCTATTTAGCAATATCTAACAAATAGTGTACATTGATAGCGCAAAAATTTCAGTACAGCCTGATAGCAGAAACTCACAATGGACGGATGTTACCAGATCGGTAATGAAGTGAAACCGAACCAAGCTGTGAAACATTACGGGGTAATTTAGCTATTATCACCCTTTCCTTTGCGCAGATAACAACAAAAGGATCAGAAACAACAAAACGATAATCGCTTAGTCTCCTTCTAATAACAGGTCACTACTGTTGCAGTAAGCAACAACCTACCTGATAAAAGTTTTTCCTGTCGTGGTTGAAATATTGCTCCATGGTTCAGAGTAGTCAGTTTCACGCAGTAGAGACAGAGAAACGAAAAGGGGTACTGTTTTCCGCGGGTAATAAACGCCGTATTACCTTTAATTGCAATGGAGTACCAAGTATAATAACAGGCATGTTTGTACATCTGTTCTAAAGACGGGCCCGCTCAAAGACAAAACCAAATTTGGCGGTATCTCTTAGCCTCGCAAGGACTTCACATAAGAATCCTTTAAACTGACTAATCGGTTAAAAAACATCGGTGGTATCTTATAAACTTGTGACACAGCGAATAAAATAAACCACATCATAAGTTATAACACTGTCATTAAGAAACTATACCCAAAAGGCGACAGAATGCAGTAATATAATTGAAAAATCATTCTATTCAAAGAAACTAACGCAAAACGTCAAAATGTTTTACTAATGAAGAAAAAGTGTTGTAATAAGTTAGAAATGCAGCTGAAAAGATTGCTGGCGGCGGTTTATTTATTTATCAATTGGCTTTAAATCCGTTTTAAGTGGTATACAAGCTCAATAAATGCAAATGCAAATATTAATGATCTCGTAGCGCTCAAAAGGGCTTTCCATGATCCTGGTTAAACTTTGGGCGTTGGTGAAAATTGGTTTGTCAAGATGTGTAAAACACAGTTGTTCGAAATTGACGAGGAACAAAAGTTTACGAGTTTCTTTTGAAAAAGGGAAGAGCTGCATAAAACATGATACCAGTAAAATGGATATTTATTCGACAAAAAACGTGACATAACGATATTTTCATTTGGTAAACGTTAATTATAGCGTTTAAAATTTAACGCCAGAAAAACGTTTCAGACCATGATTTACAAACAAAGGTAGTTTTTAAAAAGCTTATAACAATAAATTGGATTTTGTTTTAAGGTAGTTGATCTAAAGCTATCTTCGTTTCAAATGCTGTCGGGTTTTTTTTATTATTATTTTTCATTTCATTGGAATACTGGCATTACATGACTAAATTTTCGCTTGGTAAGCTTCAGAGTTTTATATTTATGGTAACAAAAATGTGAGGGTTTGATCCCAAGGAAAAACTGCAATATGCAGAATCACTGGATACATCGATACAAATTAAAAGACCGTTTTTGCAACTTAAACTTTCAGTCATTTATTAAATGCAACATTTTCTCCATCTAATTGCCAACATTTAAACATGGTATTTTCTAAACAACATCTTAATGGAACGGTCAAGGAATTAAAGAGAAGAAATATCAAGAAAGATAACATTTCTTTGATTGCCAAATGACTGAAGACAAGGTGATTACATAAGGTGTCAAGGCAATTACGGTCTGAATCATATCTCTGGCAGTAGATGCTGGATAGCGTCATCTTATTAACTCTTATTGCTTGTAAGTTTACAGCCCTGTGAGAGTTTGAAAGGTTTAATTTTTCCATAATTTTTAAACTTTACTCAGTTGCTTTAACCTAAATCAAAGGGAAAATTTGATTGGCTGTTGATTATCTTGGATATGCATATGTCCCTGCTAAATACCACGTTTATTACCCAAGAATCTATTTAATAACCAAACCAGAGCTGACGCTTGAAAGCTGCGTTTATCTTTAATTTAAAACGTTTGAAGATGAAATTAAGTTTGTCAGGTTCTCGCTATTTTTCAAATTGAGCAACGAATCAATTAGCCAAGAATTAGCGGCACGCTTGCGAATTCAATACGGTCGCATATTTCAACAACTTGCATAGTCGGCGATATTCCTATGGGCCGACTGAAGCAGACTACGAATTGATCGTATGTATTTGTTACTAGCTAAGAATCAAAAATAAGGAATGCTACAAAACTGATCGTTACCCTTGTACGTAGTCCGGCCTAAGGTCTACATTAAACTGTCTGCAATTATATGAATTCTCTTTGGAATAATATTTGGTTCTTCGCTAATAAATGTTGCTTGAATTTCCTGTGACACACTGAGGAAATGCTTTACCTGCTTGCTTCTAGGATTGCTTCCGCGAATTGCAGAGTTTAATCGATTATTGTTTTCATTAAAAAAAAAACATTTGTGAAGTTATCGTTATTTGAATGTGATTAAGCGCGCACAATTCATCGTTACACCATGCTCAAATGACTTTCAAGTTTAAATCATTTTTAGATAAAAGTCGAAATATCAAGCATAAAATCTGTCTTATTATTTGTACACGCTCATAGCATGACGCATTCTGTAGACTATATTCCACTAGCGCCAGCACCGCTTCTGATAGATAGTGAAACTCTGAAATAAGATGAAAGCCCTGTACAAGATGAAACAAGACGAAAGCCCTTTACCAAAACTTGAGGAATCTCTTTGCAACCATCGATATCAAGTAATTCACGAACTATTCATTAACAAATTTCCGCTTTTACAAGGTAAAATTAAAACAAGACTTTTCAATGGCATTGAGTTTGGTCTGGAGCACTGAACGACTTCAAACGCAAAAAGAAGCCTCAAAAACGACCTTCAGTGCCTCTGTCCTCAGTCCATATTGCTTCACTGTAACACAAAAAATCCAACACGGCGTCGCAAAATGGCGTTCCAGTAACCGACTTTGGGTTTTTATTTCTTCCAATCCTAACCAAAAGTATAGTTCTTAAGTCAATTTTATAACCGAAACTGTTGAAAATAACATAACAATATGATGATATTTTTAGCCATGTTCTTTAATGATTTCCACTGACTGCGTCCTACACATGGAACCCTTACAGTAGTAAATCGTTAGCTAGAAAAGAGGAACTGATACTTTTATATACAAGAATACATTTTATAAGAATGTCGAGGCTGAAATTCGCGAAATTTTAAGAATATGTTAAAACAAAACCAAGGCTGAGATTTTGAAAGGAATATAATTTTGTGTGTTGAAAATTGGTAAACAGGCAGGAAAAAACCTTATTCTTACAAGAAAAAAATGAGTGTATGAGTATCTTAATGAAAGGACGATTTTCCGTTATCTTTGCAACTGAAAGTCGCATTTTCAGTGGGTGTCAAGGGAACGTTTATGACGCCACAGGTTATAGTTTCGTTTTTTGGTTTCGTCCCTCCGTTTGGTGTATTGTTGAAATTGAATGCGGCTAACTGCTGTAACAAATAAGAAAGTTCTTCATCTGATTATGTGATATTTAATGTGTGATTGTAGTTAGTTGTTAAACTTTACGGTAAATCTCGATTCAATCGACTAAACTATGGTTGTGAAGCCCGTTCCCTGAGCAAATGCGACAACATATTGTACCAAAACGACGTATTCAACTAAAAGATACATCTATACAAACTTGATTGATTAAGTTGAATAGCCGAACGCTCATGTAAATTTCAGCGCTAAGTATAACCTTCACAAAACCTTTGTATTAAGTTTAAACCTTCAGGGCTTCAATTACTGACGACACTCAGATAGAAAATTGTACGTCGACAGTATTCATCAGTAATGTTCTCTGAAAACCCTCCAGGAGCGTTTTGATTGACAGCTCAATAGTCCACTGTCTGGTTATTATAAACCTGTTTAAATACCTGAAATGGTCTTTACTATGCTAAACAAGAGGGCCAGTTCCCTATTTTTAATCAACTGTTCCGTGTTTGAATAAGACTAATGAGTCATTAATAACATACAGTTTGTACTTGAAGTCTTATCGTGGTATGGCTGGAGTAAAGAAAAGCTAGCAGTTCTCTTCTGAATCGTTTCAATTAAAACACGCGATTTTGAGACTGAAACGATAACGCTTATTTCTCAAATGGGAGAATTTCGTCAAGATTGACAAGCGCACGCTTTGTACGCATTCAGGTAAACAATTCGTGAATGTATCACTTTAGAACTGACAAAATGAAAAATATAAAATGTTTTTCAAAAAAAAAAGGCTTATGCTAAAGCTAAACACGAATTAGAGGTATTTACAAAACCCTTACCGCTGAAAGCAAATCAAACAGTCACAAAGTAAAAGCAAATAATTTAAAAGTTGCTTGCACTTAAGGTTTTAGCTGCTGACACGACATGGATTTTTACATTGAAAGCAGTAATCAAGGCTTGTCCTTGGAAGTGGTCGAGGGTGCTGTTTGGAAAATCTAAACGTAACAACTTAAACTGATGGCTTTACTTGCCTGTATGATCCCCCATGCCAAACTTGTCCTAAACACCTCACTCCAGGCTATTTGTCTAAGTTAAGCGCTTGTGTTAAGTGCAAACAGCTTAAGTTGTGACTAATACGTCACGTTTTCAAATTCATTTCAGCTCTTCAACGAGCAAAATTAATTCTTTAAACTAATGCTTTAGATACTGAGTTATACGGAACTGTTTTTGGAAGATACTATACAAGCTTGTATTCGATTTTACGTAGAATAAAGCAGTAGTATAAATCAAACCCGCCTAAAAAAGAATCAACATAGTGCTTGAAAACTGAACGTCCATCGATGGGTTTGCACTTTACAACGAGTCGGGTGTTTGTTCAACAATTGTCAGCGCTCTTAACTAGTCATTTAAAAATGATATCTGTATGCTAACACACAATATCAGACTACTCATTTCTTTGGCCACTGCTACGCCAACTCGTGTTTAATAGAAGTATCCAGTTGCAACTTATAATCGGTTGCTTTTGTTGAAAATTCACATTGAATTCTAGTAATAATGTTTACTCCACCTTTCCTTTGGAGACCACGTGTTTATATTTCTTCACGAACTTAATCTTTCTACATCTTAATGGCCTTGTTAACTAATAAATAATTCTAAAACATCCCTTTATTCAGTGTCAACAATGCCGATCTAGAATTTGCCTAAAGACGCTGTTATTGAAGTTGGTAGCACTTCGGCCTGAATCTTTATTACAGTGAAACAAAAAGAAATCTCGCAGCTGGTCGGTTTCAACGGAATTGGTTTACTAGTGCACCAAAAGGAATGCATGTAAAAGAGAAACAAGAGACTCCATTCTAAAACTAAACTTTTCAAAAAGAGATCAAAGTGAAGAATAGAACATTGACATTTGGGTTGGAGTTGTATAACCTTGCATTAAGCCCGTTGTCATGGTTATTTGGGAGTTTGCTATTTTTAGGATAATTGTTTTCTCTGCATTATTTCAGCTGCACGGTTCATTAGTAAGAGGGCAGAATTTTTGATAAGAGACATACGCCTTTTATGGAGGAGAAGTGGCGTTATTATTCTCGCACGTGCCGGCTATTTGACTAGTCTGGAAAAAAACAAACTTTGCACCTATCTACAGTCTATCTTGACTTCAAAAGTATCGATATTGTCCCAGTTTTCTGAAATAAAACACTCCAGCACCCTGCCGAAACTTGCCAAGTGTTTTTCATGGCCTGAGCCTGGCATAAGAAAAAAAATAAGGAAAATAAAGTAGACGATTATTTTGCAATTTTACAAAAGCAAAATAAAACTTAAAACAGAAGAATGGGCAGCTGCCGCTTGATGAGTTGTTCTCAAATGTCAGACATCCCGACGACAAAGGATTCAGATAAAAAAGGAAGTACAGAATAACATATGATAGATACTGCTGATAATAATCAACAAGTGAAGCTTAACCTTATGAATAACTCAGAGAACGTGCTCGGTGTCACGTTGAAGCATGGCATAAGCTTTTATTGTAATATGCTACTCATTAACACTATACCGTTCACATTAACCAGCTGTCCACTATGTACATAAGCAAAAAGGACCACGGTCAAATGTAAAGTATAGAAGAATTTAAAATTCTGTTTCGCCGCAAAGATGAATCTTACTGAAAAAGTCTCAGGAAGGTTGTTAAAATTTTGATTCATGAATCGTTCTTAGTAAAATCCTGTCGGTGCATTTAATCTGGAAACGTTATTCTTGTTTAAAAAGTTTCCAAAAAGTTAGCTGACTGAAGGAAAGGACAAAACACAACGTGAAAGACAGTGTTAAATGAAGCACGAATAGACAGACAATTTAACAAAAACGCTCATTATGATTAAAATTTGTAAGAAACTTGTCTGCGGAGTGTATCAGCTGGACAATGTATTTACAAAGATATATTGAGCCATTAACGTGTGATGATGTAGTGCACTCATTAATGTCATTCAGACACTCAGCAAGTAACAGTACAGTACTTTTACTTTGTCAATATCAGAACTAAAGTCATTCGACCTGAATTCTCGTCAACGATAAAATCGTTTCAGGTAACATTTGGGTTACTCTAATATGGAGAAATGTGAAGGTAAAAAAAAATAAAATATTGTAAATATGTAATTTGTTTACCCACGGAGCACCAAGGAGATGACAAGAACTCGTTGAGAAATGCCTGTGCATTCCGGGATCGAATTGGAATTTGGAAATGTTGGTTTTTGAGGAGAGGGGAAAAGCGGAGTAACACAGTAGAGAACCAACAACAAACTCAACCCACATATGACGCCTGGTCCGGGAGTCGAACTCACTCGTGGGACACGTCGGTAGGAAGAGAGCACTCTCATCACTGCGTCATCCCTGCTCCCCGAACACCGAAACACCGGAAAGGGCGAAAAAAGAAGGGGTGGGGTAGACCCCGTTTCACAGAAAATAAAACAATCATTTCACATAGTCAAAGTATTGCCTTGAGCCACGCACACGACACATGAAATACTAAGTCCAAAGTCAGTGCACCTATAAGAACTCAGTTGAAATTGTAAGTAATAGCTCTCTAGCAGAATTCTTTATCCCCTTACTGAAAGATTTGCCATTGTATCTGTCTTAGTCTGTTACTTTAGTACAGGTCAGTTTTGCATTTCAAACAGACCATTTCCCACTTCAACTCGAATTTATGATCATTCACGTAATTGCGCAAGACGGTCACAAAACAAAAGCTCGCACCAAACTAAACAATTAATACCCACTTCAGGGATAACTTGAAATGTTCTCAATAAACAATGTAAATCATAGCTCACGCCAAAGTGATTTGTGTGTCAAATCACGGCTCAGGAAAATACCCTTTACATGAACTACCCTCACTGCAATTGTTTGGTGGTAAATGCAGGACAATGCTGTCATGAAGACAAATGAGGCCCTCCGAATTTGCCGTTCAAAAGCCTAAACCGCCATTAACAACACAACTGTCAAGGTCTGTGGCTTGGTTATCAGCTGTCGGGTGTGTCCACAAGGGCTAATGAACATTAATGTAACACGAAATCTTTTTGTAATTATGCTGATCCCTTAGTCTTTTTAGTCTCTGGGAACATATTGCTTAGTGAGACGCCTCCAGGGACATGAAACGCACAGTTATCGCACTCGCTCACAAATCTAAGAAAGTCTCTCTTCCCCCCGCCCCACTACCTCACCCTGAAAACAAAAATGTCTTATTGGAGCAAGAATTAAAGGGGTCACCTTCACTTCGCACCCATTCCTTTTTAGAGCAAGAAAGAGTCGTTTTAACCTTACCTCCCTTCGCTCGTCCTCGCAGGCTCGTCACTGGTAATCACTTTGAAATGATCGGTGTCGAGAACTCAAGCGGGAATTTATACGCGGAGTACTCGCGAGATCAGAGAGCTTAAATGTACCTACTTCCTCCCTGTTCGAGATGTTACGAGGGGCGCGCAGTTCAGGTGGCAAACAGTTGCCAACTCTTGGTTCCTTCTTCCTTTCTTCAAAGTAGGGGAAGCGAGGACAACCTTTACTTTAAGACTGCGAGAAAATTTAACAACTTATATCTTGCGTTTCTGGACATCCTATTTGGCCACATTTGATCTATTTAATGTCTCTTAACGTTTTTGAATTACAACAATATTTAGCTTCAGCAATACAATCATAGCAGAAGGGTGAAATTCGAAACGTTCGGTGCACTATTAGTATAGGTAATCATACGGTTTTTCTCGTTCAATTTGGAATTAATTCGCTCGAGTGCGTTTTTCAAAAAGCTGAAATTGCACGAGCCACTTCGTGGAGGAAGTGCCAGAAGATCTTTCTTGAAGCCATTTTTTCTCATTCGAGAAAACTTTTTTCAAAATTTTCGTCATCATTTTACGTGATATCATTGGCTTAGAAAATTTCCTATTGTCTTTCAGCCA
>Ga0126338_10001956_pt1:0-12500 | contig 13814 bp, 6 predicted proteins | sample OrbCmetagenome_2_FD_92529 | JGI IMG/M metagenome (GOLD analysis project Ga0126338, IMG submission 92529) | Coral microbial communities from Petempiche,Puerto Morelos, Mexico - Orbicella C C metagenome | ecosystem: Host-associated > Invertebrates > Cnidaria > Coral | place...
ATTCCAGGTGTATTTCGAGTCAGCCGCAATCGAATACGTCAGAACATTGCGGCATACGCGGCGTGCGCCGATCCGTATTCGAGCGAATTCGGGCCCGAATATTTGGCTTTTCGCGCAGTGTTCAGCCCTGACTCGGATTAGGCGTTCTTGTACAAATGTTCATGAAACATAGTATAATATAAGCTACTGTGCTATCCATTACCGCGAAGAATAATTGGAAAAACAGCAATCAAATGTTTATTTTTACAAGTACACGCAGCGCCTAGGGGCTACAAAGCTCGTTAAAGAACGTATGTGTACAAATAAACAGAACAAAACTATCATTGGAGCTTGACAAATAACACAAATGTATACAAAAGATTTTAAAACTGACGTTCAGCCAAAAACTGAGTGAGTGACAGCAAGCAATCCAAACATAGTATACTTCGTAGGTAAACACTGGTTTGACATTTTCCTATAACAACACTTATTTCTGACAAGAGTTGTTTGTCTTCTACATACGGTAAAATAAATTTACAAACTGTCTTCGCATGTGGCACGCTTTCAACACGAATTGATAATTTAAATACAACAGAACAAAACATGAAAACTAGGGTCATTGGTATCTTCGAATGCACTAGTGAAAAGACAAAAGAAATCCAGTCTGTCATTATACCAGACTACTTTCCAGATTGCAGTGAATCCTGCATGGCTACTTGTCCATGAATTCTTAATCCGTGATCTATAAGCCACTGCCTTTCACTATGCAAATACTGTATTTTCTGATCAGCGAAACCCGGTCAGACGGTCACGACAAAATAAAACTAGGCTAGGTTATTCAACAGAATTAAACAATTTTCATTGTGTTTCATTCCGTCTTTTGAGACGGAATGGCAAAACGACGAAATGTTTGAATAGCGCTCCGGTTAGCCTAATTAGGGAGCTTAAGAAACCACGAGGACGACGCCGAGGATAACGTCTGTTAAAAAATGGGTTTATATTTTACTTACGAATCTCGTGATACTCCAACGCAATTTACTTTGTTTACCACTGTCAAAACTATCGCGAAACTGAATCTAGAACACATCGAAAAAGTAAAATGAAAAAGTAACACTAGGCTAGGTTATTCAACAGAATCAAAAAACATGAAGGCCTTATTCTACAACATCACCAGTTGAAACAGTCTTAGAGACACGTCCGGTATTAGCAGAACCTAGCCACGAAACGTATTAATAAATGCAAACAAGACAACTGCAGCTTGAAGAGGCAGCAACTTGGTAGCTTCGCTTGGTACAGTTATCGCGTCAGTTGTATTTGTTTGGGTGGACTTGGTCGGCTCGGTGTGGTTTCCTGTCGTTGGTGGCTGACTTGTAACGTTTGGATTCGTTTGGTACAGTGTAACCATTGTGCCGTGTACCGTCATCCCAACCTGTTTACAAGTTGTTCCTGCCACTATCGATATATTATAACTCGCGAGAACTGTTAGTTCGAAGGTCTGAGTTTTGTTATCCTGCATATCAAATTTCCCGTCAATTTTGGTAGGAAATGTCATCGAAAATCCACCGTTATGCCGGAAAGTGTAGATAAATTTAATCAAGTTGCCATCAATTCCTTGTTGCAGCGTTTTCTCCACTGGAGTTTCTCCCTGACACAAGTTTCCGCCAGCATCCAGTAGTTTTTCTTCCTCATAGGAGATCCTCGCAGCTTTGTCCTTTCGAAAGGCGATGTAATACCGGTACAAAGGATATCCTTCCCGATACACTGAAGCATTGCTTAGCGTGTAGTTGTTCACCAAGTGACCAGAAACTGCCTTTATGTGCGTGCCTGCGACTGAACCCAGTTGAGTTTCGCTGACACTAACCGGGGAATCCCATGAAACAGCCGAAGCTGATACTCCTCCCAACACAAAAATGATGGAAAGAGAAAACACAGTAGCGACTCGCATGATTCGAAATGTTGTTGAAGACAAGCAAACTTCCAAGTTTGTCTTTTTTCCCCCGATTACAAGTGATTTCCCTTGTAAAAGTAAATAGCTTTAAGTATGCTGATATATTGAAAGAATGACGTCAGTCAGGCGAAACTTCCGGTTGTCTGTTTAAGTTCTAATTAGTAGACTGCAGGATATTATCTTTATAACGTACAACATCACGTACGGCCATAAGAAGGAGAATAAAAAGAGCCGTTAGCTTTAACGTTTTCGCCAAAAAGTCGGCAGGCTAGTGACATGTGCCAAGGAAGAGGACTTCTTAACAAAGAGGCAAATTTTCAGACACCTATTTACAAGATGCGGCAAGATGTGGCTTGCTTGCAATCTACCAATGTGGGCGTTTGTTTTTATTTCTGTAATCAGCTTTAAGAGAATTTTGCATTTATTCCACCAATAGAGTTTACTTCACACTCACCGGATTTCTTGGCACTTTAGTGTGAGAGAATTAATCCGCGCGATTATTCAGTTACGAATTGTCCGAATGCACTTTGGAAGTTGGAAATGCCTTCAGGAAGCTCTTCTCTGCTGGACCTTGCGCAACTAGTGTTCTAGCAGCTTCCGTCGCTGACAGGACGTGGATGGCGACCGAAAGGATTAAACATAACTTGGAAAAAAAATAAACGTTAGTACCGGATTTCTGACCTCCGTGGCCCGGCTTCCAGCCCGAAATTCACATAAGCATTTTCTCTTTATTAGAAGGTATTTCAATATGGACATTTTGTCGTAAATGCAGGTTAAAACGACAGCTTGCCGACTCGATGGTAGCCTGTGAACGCAGACGTATTTCTGGCTGTCACTTGGTTCCGCCGTTTTTTTCAGTGAAGGTGCGCCAAAACATATCCTGCGGAAGGGGTATATTCTCCCTACCCTCCAACGCAGACGTTCTTTCTCTTCTTATGCTCAACCCTGAAAAGACAAAGCTCATGGTCTTTGGCAGCCGCCCGATGATCAAGCTTTCGCTGCTCGGAAAGGAACTAGTGCCATCAGAGTCCATCAAAGATCTCGGTGTAACTTTTGACCGTACTCTGTCATTTGACAATCACATCTCAGTGACAGTTTCATCTTGCGCGAGTAAATTAACTAACATTAATTAATCGAGCAAAGCACGCATTTAACCCTGACCTATAAGTGACCATCATAACTGCTCACTAACGCCTCTACCCGTAATTTGCAAAAAATATAACTCGTCCAGAACTTCGCGGCTCGGATAATTATTGGTGCAAGGAAATTTTGAACACATAACTCCATCACTCAAAAACTTGGGGGTAGCTCCCCGTTAAAAAAGCAGTTTTATCTCCGCGAAGCTATGACGGCTATCTTCGCATTGAAGTGCATGACGGGCTGCGCCCCGACTCACCTGACGTCAAAGTTTGTAACAAAGAGGACAGATATCTGACCGCAAAAGAAGAAACTCACAACAGTTTAACATTCCTTTATGTAAAGTCGCTGCTGGTCAGAGGACATTTCAATACAGGATAGCAAACTTATGGAATTCATTAGCTAAAGATTTAAAGGTTCAGTATTCTTTAAGAAAAATCTTAAAGCAAAGATACTTAACGAGTTTTTGAAACAAGATTCTCAAACTCATTAATAATTCATCAAGTTTAAACAAGGCAAATCTTGGCAATAACAGTGTTTGGATATCTGATCTTAATTAGCATAGATTTTTACGATTGCTGCGCGTCGTATTTTCAACTCTCTTCTCGGTGTTTGGAAATGTGGTCAAACACGCCTTAAAACCCTAAAATGTACCGAAAAAGCTCCCGCTGAGTACCTTTTGAGGCTGAACACCCTCACAGGAGGCAAAACCGCGTTTTTAACCCCTATAAGGTACGACGAGCCTGTACTCTTTATATGGCAGTCGATCCCCCCTGCCCCTCCCCCCCCCGGGCTACCATCTCTCAAAATTTCTTTCCTCTCTAACGCGGAAGAAAATTATTTAATCCGTGATTTTTTGCGACCTATTAAATTTTCAACTCTCTCACTGTCAGGTAAACACATTTGAGCTCATACAAAAACCAAGTGAACTTATTTAGCGAGATTATCTTAGGTTTGCAGCGATAAATACGCAGTTAGTAAAGAAAAATGTTAGAAAACACAAAAAGCGAAAACACAACCGGAAGCAGTATGTTACTGATTTTAGGTATATTTGCTCCGTTTGGATTTGTTTCGTACATTGTAACTATTGTGCCTTCTACCGTCACCTCAACCTGTGTGCAGGTTGTTCCCGCCACTATTGAAGTATTATATCGCGCAAGGGTTGTTATTTCAAAGCCTTGATCTTTGATATCCTTCAGTGAAATTGTGTTGTCAAATCCATGCAGTTTCACCATTGTTCCATCATTGTACTTGACCGTGGTGTTCAATTCGACCAAGTTCTCGTCAATTCCTTCTTCTAGCGTTCTGTTTCCCGCCAATTCTCCCAGGCAGAGTTCTCCCTGATCGTTCAGCAGCTTCTCTTCCTCATGTGAAAGCCTCACAGCTCTATTCGTTGGAATGGCGACATAACTTCGGTACATTGGATATCCAGACCGATATACTGGAGCATTGCTAAACATATAGCGACGCACCAGGTAAGCGGCAACAACTTTCTTGAATGTTCCTGAGCGTGATCCCAGTCTGGTTTGCTTGACGATCACCGGAGACCGTACTGAGGTGGCTGGAATCGGTGTGTATTTAGTGATTTTAGGTTTCGAGCTCGATCCTGATGAAGCTGATCTAGTGCGTGATCGATTTCTGGAGCGTCCCGCTCGAGAACTTCCTCTGACACCTCTTGCAGTCTGGGATAGTTCCACCATCATAAGAATGACGAGTAGAACAAGGAACAGTGCGGAGACTCGCATTTTTTGATGATTCACACGTCTAAATCAAACCTTCCAATGTTTGTCTTTTGTAGTCCAAGTTGTTATCTGTGTTACGCAACAGTTAATACTTTGATTCGTGACTTCAGACATGACCCCCTCTTTGAACTTTGATGTCACTGGCACAATTTTATGGATAAGACAAACAAGGGTACACGTACATTCGGTTTTTTTTCCTGCAAGATCCAATGAGCTTACAAGAACGACTTTCTTGTCCTCCAGTTTCATAGCTTCGAATGAAGCAGAAAAATAAAAGCAAGAAACCCTCGAAACTTTAGCTGATAGTGTCTCAATTCAATAAAGAAAAAGATGCCGCATATGTAACACCAACAGATCACATTCTCTTGGTAACACCCAATCTCCCCACTCCCCCTACCCCGGTTCCCACTCGTCTCCTGTATTTCTACCACACTGAATCTGTTTACCAATCGCCCAATTACAGACTGATTTAGAGTTTTTTTTTTTTTTCTTATTTAGAAGAATTACTCAGTTAACAAATTAATTTTTTTCATGAGTTTCAGGAGCCCATAAGGCAATCGGCTCCTGGCCCGCTATCCACAGAAGAAATCACTATCCAGTGGATAGAGTGGTTTGTTTTGTTAGCACTTATCCAGCCTTCGAACAACCTGCACGGTCTGTGTTTTTTTTTTTTTTTCTGTTTTTTTTTTTTTTTGGCCGCGTTTTCCTTAGTTTAATGCGGGGACTGGGATTTAGAAGGAATGGCTACCAAGTTCATACGCCGCCATCTTTTTTTCAATCTTCGTTGTCCAATTTTGTCTCACAGTATGACCATCAAGAATACGGTGACTGCTCTTACCAGAGAAGAGATTATCTCACTTCTGATTCAAGCTGCTATTTGGGCTATGATAGCCGTAGCTATCTCTGTCATAACTCTGGCGATAGCAGTGATTTTCCTTCGATGGTATGTGCGTAAAAGATCACGGAATGCGCTGCCACATCTTCGGGCTGTGCGAGGCAAGAGAAGAGATTTTCGGCCTGTTGTTGTTGGATTTTTTCACCCTTACTGCAACGCAGGAGGTGGAGGAGAGAGAGTGCTTTGGACAGGCATTCGAGCTCTCCAAAATCGTTATGATTTTGTTCGTTGTGTTGTGTATACAGGAGACCCGCATGTTAGTGGAGAAGAAATCCTTCGAAAAGCCAGGCAACGTTTCAACATATCTTTGCCCCAGCCGGTTGAATTTGTCTTTTTAAAGAAAAGGCGCTGGGTTGAAGCGAGTATGTATCCATACTTCACACTCCTGGGACAAAGCTTAGGATCAATGTTGCTGGGCTGGGAAGCTCTGAACTCTTACTTGCCAGACATTTTCCTGGACACTATGGGTTATGCCTTCACTTTGCCTCTGTTTCGCTATCTTGGTGGCTGTCAGGTTGGTTGCTATGTTCACTATCCAACCATCAGTACTGACATGTTGTCGCGTGTCGGGGGCCAAACAGTTTCATACAACAATGCTTCATTCATCAGTAATAGTCGCATTCTAAGCACGGTCAAGTTACTTTATTATTACTTGTTTGCAGTAATATATGGCCTGGCTGGGTCTTGTGCTCAAGTTGTCATGGTGAATTCAACTTGGACATATGGCCACATCTTGTCGTTATGGAGGAAGAAGAACCAGACATCCATAGTTTATCCACCTTGCGACACTCGGGCGTTCTTAGAATTGCCAATAAAGGTTGGTAGTGCAGACATCGATGAAGATGACGATGACATTGTCCACTCCGTAGTATCTGTTGGACAGTTCAGACCAGAGAAAGATCACCCACTCCAACTACGATCTTTTCATGAGTTCCTCAAATGCAAAATGGCAAAAGACCGACACAAGTACAAACTAATTCTTGTTGGGAGCTGCCGTAATCAAGAAGACACAGACAGAGTAGATTCTCTGAAACAGTTGGCATCAAAGCTTGGAATTAAAAGCAATGTGGAGTTTGCTTTGAATGTTTCCTTTGAGAAACTCAAGTCTTACCTTGCAGAAGCAACCATCGGTCTCCACACAATGTGGAATGAACATTTTGGGATTGGCGTTGTGGAATGCATGGCCAGTGGTGCTATTGTTTTGGCTCATGACTCGGGGGGGCCTAGAATGGACATTGTCATTGAATGGGAAGGAAAGCCAACCGGGTTTTTGGCAAGTGATGAGAAAAGCTATTCTGCTGCCATGGAGACGATCTTTGCACTCTCACCAGAGGAGAGAAGTGTCATATGCCACAATGCAAGGGACAGTGTCAACAGATTTTCAGAGAAAGCTTTTGAAAATGGATTTCTTCAATGTACTGAGCCCTTGTTCATGAGTGTGTGAGTTCAAATACAACACTTTTATCCATAATACTAATGTTCAGGACATTGAGGAATATTGCATTTACAAAGGATTCTTCAAATTATTATTATTATTGTGTGTTAAGCCCATGATACATGGAAGTTCAGAGAGGCATCCCATTATCAGGAAGAACTGTCATGGGGCGGCATGGCACAAGCACAAGTACATTATACTCTATCAACCTCTTACTGCAATCAAGACTGCGATTAGAAACAGATTTTAGGAAAAAAATTCTTGATTCTAGTTTGGTGAAATAAATAATTATTAAAAAGCATGGCAGAAATTCAGTAGTGCTATAATCAAACGATTTATCAGGGTTCCTTAGTCAAGAGCTAGCTTTAGGTTCCAAGTTGCTAGTCTCTAGGTTTGGCTGAAAGAGTTAAATTGTTACAAAATGGTTAGAGTAATTTTCGAGAATTGAAATCAATAAAACTTTAGTTTTGGGATGTATCTGTGTAGTTCTCAGCCATCACTGTACACATCTATGTAGATGTACAGTCGGGTCCTGAAATGAGTTAGGAACAGCCACAGGGCGGGATTAGGGATAAGCTCCTAACCCTCAAAAATGCCCTGTCAGGCTCGTGGCCCTTTCAGGCTCTCCTGACCAAGCTCTGCCAGAAGCATGCCCATTGTAGGACTGCTTTGACAGATCTTGGAGGTGCAAGGGCAAGTTTCAGGGGCCCAAAAACCAGCTTGCTTAGGGTAGATGGGGCTTGTAGCCTGGGTGGGCAGCCCATCTAAGAGAAGGAAAATGTTGATTCTAAACCCGGATAGATGGCCACCCATTAGCCATAGCTGGCAACCATCTAGGGGAAGGAGAACTCTAACAGAAAACCTACTGGCCCTCAAGGTTGGGATTGGGCAGAGCACTAATATCCCCCTCCTGTCAGAAAGCATTTATTACAGGAACTGAAACCAGACAAAGTAGTTGAGTGATATTTGTATGGAACCGCTTAGCATAACACTCACTCCTACCAACGAACAACTTGTTTTCAATGCCACTTACATGCATTTGTCTCAAAATAATATTAATATGCAACAAGATGCAGAATATTCTGCAAGTTATAATTACGTACAATTATTACATGGCTTGTTCTTGAAGCTGATATAATGCACAATTTGATTGGCTAATTGTGGGGCATTATTCTCCCGTAAAGCACATGGGGCCAATCATGGGCTTGCAAAAACAAAGCAAAAAGCCATATAATAAACAACTTATTAACCTCAAACGTTTGGTCTTGACTGGAAAATCTCAAACCTCGGCTTTGCCCTATTGACTTCACTATAGCTCGGTCAAGGTCTTGATTTGAGATGATTATTTGAAATTATTATTTGGTTTGAGATTTTCCATGAAAACTCCACTCTCAGGTAATAAGTTGTTAGAAGATGCAAAGGTCATTTTGATACTGTTGTGAGGATGAACCATCACTCAGAGTGTAACAAATCCAATCAGCCAGCTGACCAATCAGAGTTTTCAAGAGTTTTTTTATTATTATTTTAGAACATTAGTTTTTGCTCCTTTGGTTCAGAGTTACTTCATTGCTGTTGTAAGTCAAATAACACTTTGGCTGCCACTCAGTTCAGAATTATTTTGCCAGGTTCAGGCTAGCCCTAGACAAAATCAGTTTTGTTGAATGCGTTCAGACTGCTAATTAAATTTGTCCCCCCATAATTATTGCAGCTCGATTCAGATTTTTTTATTTATCGGATTCAGAGTAACTGCTGCTCAGCTGTTACAGTTTTCTTTATTTAATAGTAAACAGTTCAGAATTTGTTTTGTGATAGTTACTTTTGTTGACCAGTTTAGCTGACATTTCTATTATTTTTCCCAAACTCAGTTCTTGGAATTTCAACTTACAATGCTTTCAGTGCCGTGGAAGAAAATGAAATCCCGATTATCTTGTTTGACGGCATCAGAAAATTTCCCACTTATCGCACCAGTTATGAGGATGTCCATTTCACAAAGAAGTTAGCGTGAAATTCATGTGTCACGAAAAGGGCACTACATGTACCTCCCCTGAGGTCTTAAAATAACATTTAACTTATAAAACAGAGATAATTGTAATATGATTAATAGTTGTACATCAATTGATAATTATCTTTACCATTAATAGTTATTTTTAAGGTTCTTTCTTGTACATCATGTAAATATGTATTGTAATTATATAATTTTGAGATAACAATGAAATAATTATTTCATGTGTAAAACTTTGTCATTTAAGTCTTGACTTTTAAACAACTTCCCATGCAAACTTTTCTCTGTCTGGAAGAAGAAAGAAAACACACACAAAGAAAACAGTCAGTCATCAGTCAGAGATATTGACCAGGTGGATTTTCATTATACAATGAAACTCTTATTAATTGAGACATACCACTGAATGTGGTTGTGCTTTTGCAACTGGTTTTACTACAGCTCAGTAGAATTGCAGTTTCAATAGAGTGAATCCAAAGACAGAAAGTGACTATGATAAAATTGGGACTGAATAATTGTTATTCGCAAGTTCATTGCCTTTGAAGTACATGTAACTGAAAATGGGGACAACGGTTGGCCACAGGATAAACTCCATTACAATATAGGGCAGAGGCTCTGAGACACCACCAGCACATGTAAACAAAAGCTGACCCAAATACACTCACCTCCCCCCTGGGGATTCAGGCACTGGTCAGAGTCCCTTAGAAGTCTTAATTAACCAACAAACTGGAAAAGTGACAGAATACAGCATACTCAAAAGTAGCCTGACATGGGACTAACGTGATTACTAACATTACCCTCCTCTAAATGCTTCAAGATTTAGTTTCTTGTGGCTTGTAGTGAGATGAATTCGTATCTTCTTGTGGCTTCTTGCCCTTACATATTCAACTTCTTGCATTTCCAAAAGTTCTTACGGGTGAACCGCAAAACGCTACATTTTCACTTGCGTGTTCTTCCCCTTGTGTGTTCCTGCAGCACAAGAAAATTTTCTTGTGCCAGTTCTTGTGGGTGCACTATTTTGGGGCTGTACTGTACAAAAATTGGGATAATTAGCTCCTGAGTTTGATATTATCCTTTTTTTTCTATTTTGCTATTATTTGAAAACTTTAAAAAATGAGGTGCCAAAAATTTAGAGAAGAGAGCTACATGCATTTAAGTAAGGAAAATGAAAGCTGTAAAGGGTTGAAATTACCACAGTTTGATAAGTACTCAGCCACTTTCTGTTGACTGTTCGCTTTAGCCATGGTCAGCGCTGTGTTTCCTTTCTTTGATTTCATTCTGAAGTCTGCGCCTTGCAAAACCAAGTACTTAACGCAGGTCAGATGGCCATTTCTTGCGGCAACATGTAGAGGTGTACAACCTGATATGTCAGCAAGCTCAACATCCCCACCATGTTGAATAAGTAACTTTAAGACCTCCAGGTGCCCATTAGCAGATGCCTTGTGAACAGCAGTGGAGCCAGATTCGTCAAACTCTTTTGGACTCTAAAACAGAAGTAAACTTCAAACTAAAAAGACAAGGTTACCCTGTTATATATTAAGTTGGACCAAGGTGGTTGTGTGAAACCATAAAAATGAGTCAAAAACTCTAGCCTGTTTCAGGGAATTATCAGATTGCTGAGATGCTGACCTAAAAAAGTCGAAATACAAGAGATCACCAAATTTTACCTTTTTGGTGTAAAAAAAGTTGTTCAGAGTATAGCACCACCAATTCAACAACAAAAATGCATCATATACCCAAACAAAATTCAACAAAAACACCAAGAGATGGCCAAAATATGTTTCAAAAATGCACTTTGTAAAATGGGTTTTCCTTCATATTGTCCAGGAGATTTGGTGACTCATACGAGAGACCAGGAGATTTGGTCTGTATCCAGGAGCGTTGGCACACACGAGATTGTAAGTGAGAAAACTACCAAAACACGCTTGTAAGAATAGGTACTTTATCTCTCATTCTGCTCTCATTTTCTCTTCACTCAATATTTGCATTTTTTTTTTACATACATTTACCTTCCCACAAACTGTGTAACTAAAAAGAACACTATTTAAATAACATCTGCCCCCATTGGGAACAGAGTTCACAATTGAAAATGTATTTATATTGATATCACTGGCTGGCAAGACTTACATGCACATGTAACTGACACAGTATAAATCGTATGATTTCAAGTAAGGCTAAATCATTTCTTATGAAATTAAATGCTTAGACGTCACTCATTTAAACTAAGGACTGAGTCATTTAGAAGCCACCAGACAAATGGGAACCGTACATACATGTCAAATATATAAGCTTATGTGGTTTGGAGTGCATTTAACAACAATATAAGTTTAAATATATTTTTTCAGATTTTTCAACAAGTTTACCTTAATTTATTTCATGATAAATTTTGTGAGCAGTGCTAAATTACAGAGAAATCTAAATCAAACTTTGCTTAAACGTTAAACGAGTTATGTAGAAGTCTTGTATACATGTAGATAGTAAAACCCTCACCTGCCCATTCGCAAGGGCTTGCGAAGTCTCTCGGGTATCGCCCGTAAACGCTAAATGAAATAAAAAATTAAAATAAAAAAATAACCAAGATGTTTCTCGATCTCATGACCTCTCATGTATACACAATAAATAAATGCATGTAGTTTATTTATTAAATGAAACGTTGCTTGAAGACTTGTTCGTGAACAAACGTCCATCTAACTCTTTTATACTGAAACTCGCTCAAAATCGAAGAACGGCAATATAAGTTTATATGTAAATGTTACCTTCGATCGATCAAACTCGAAGCTTTGTTACCGGTAAACACAAGATTTGTATTTGTTCAAATATTTTTTTTAACTCCATGAAAATTGCCGCAGTTACTTCGGTGCTTTCTACATCAGGCCAAAACACAGTGTAACTGGGTTAGGACGTAATGCAGTTTTCTTCATCACACGACACCTGCCGTGATATCGACATCCATTTTACGCTCGAAATCCAAGTCCAAGACTTTCTGGGGAAAGAAATCTTGTCCATGAACTTATGATTAAACATCACACATTTCATTTGACGTACCAGCCTCGTGCAGATTTGGCACGGTTCGTAAAGGGACTCCGTTTTTACAGATCATCCTCTGGCACTCTCTGTGTAACTGGAATGCAAATATAAAATATGACCACCAAAACAACACATGTCGCTCAGCTAAATGTCAATATGTCCGCCATATTGAAATGTAAATAAGATGACCTTCGGCTCCAGTCCTACGCCTGTGACTCTTCTTCTCATCTTGATCCCTTGCAGAACACTAAACGGCACAAAACTCTCTAAAAAGCACAACAGCTGCTCACTGGAAACTCTCAAAAATTCTCTAGATTTCGATAAACGTCCGCGCAACT
>Ga0126338_10001959_pt1 | contig 13811 bp, 9 predicted proteins | sample OrbCmetagenome_2_FD_92529 | JGI IMG/M metagenome (GOLD analysis project Ga0126338, IMG submission 92529) | Coral microbial communities from Petempiche,Puerto Morelos, Mexico - Orbicella C C metagenome | ecosystem: Host-associated > Invertebrates > Cnidaria > Coral | place: Petempiche,Puerto...
TATAACCGGCTTTTCCGGTACTTTCCATTCTACTCGCGACATTCACCGTGTTACCCCAGATGTCATAGTGAGGCTTTTTGGCGCCAATTACTCCGGCCACAACAGGTCCTTGACAGATTCCTGGAAAACAAAACACATACCAACACAACATAAATGTTTGGACCTTGAGAGTGGGCACTTATTCGAGGTGGGCGCTAATTCGAGCTTTGGCGCTTATTCGAATAAATACGGTATTTAGCTTTGCATTACGACTAGAAAGCATAAACACTTTGGATGTTTCAAAAATTTCCTCTTTTACAGTTACTTTCTGTGTTGCATTTGAGAAGATCTGCCATTGGGTTAATAAAGTAGAACGCAGCCCCTTAAACCAATCAGAAACGAGATTTGATTCTTTCGGCCAATAGGGTGCAAGCCAAACACAAGGTTGTTTAGGTTACGTTACTTTTCCCGCCGTTTTCGTTGATGGCTTGTGATCGATGATGGCAAATGAAGTCATATGAGATTCCCTGTCATTGGAATGTGTACTTACCGACTCTAAGAACAAATTGATTGAAGCACTCTTGGTTGATAGATTCCAGTTTGTCTCGTAAAGCTAGTGCAAAATCCACCACTTCCACCAGTTGCTGCCAGTGTTCGAAGTCCTGGGACTAAACAAACAGTAAACGTTAGCACCCGAATGTTCAAAGCAGGATTTAATTCAATCAAGATTTGCGGTCAATTTCAGTTTCATTAGTTAACAAAGGCAATTTCCGTTCTTCGCTCATCCCTTTCATTTTAGACAAAACTGTTAAAATCTTGCTGGCTAGTGCTCAACAAAACAACAGGGTATTACAAAATTTTGACAACAATTCAATAATAGGGCGTTTGGATCCTTTACGATTTACGTTACCTTTTGTCACATGAATTGGCAATTTTGTGTTGTTCGATAGACCAGCTCTTGTCTTGCTTAAAATATTTTTCCTAAGAAGAGGCTTCCGTAAAGGAGAACCCACGACTTTCCGAGTTCTCAAAGCAGAATTCGTTTGTTTTTTTGTTTGTTTTACCTCGTATTCTGGCCTGAGTCCAGCAGCAGCCATGTAAGTGCTCTTGATGGTCTTTATTTTCTCGATACTTCGAAATCTCGGCTCTGACAAAACCTGTGAAAAAGCGATGTTCATTTTAAGTCTGAGCTATTATTTTGCTCGCGAACCTAGCCAGTATCGTTTGCAAACCTTTCATTGATCCTCAAATTCTGGCCGCAGTGAAGAGAAAGATAAAATACTTAACGAGATCACCAATTTTGCACTTACATTTGTAATAGATGTATCCGTTTCTTCATAATAAAACCATGTCAACTTTGATTAAAATGTTGCAGAAGGGTTGTTAGCAGCATTTGACGAGAATCCGATCCATATATACTTTTAACATTAGCCCTGTGTTTTTCAAGAGCTTTGATCGCTAGTCACAGTCACTTCCTGCTGGGTTTTTGTCCTTTCTGGGGCGGATCTGGGGGGAGGGGGGCGGCGGGGGTTTGGGGGGAGGTTGGATCGAACCCCTAAATTAAAAAAAAATGAGACATTATAACACACTGACTTGGCCTTGGCTCCACTTCCGAGGACCTTAATTACAAAAAATTTACGGGAGAGGATGCCCCCGCAACCTACAGCTACAGGGGACCGCCTTTGGCAGTCTGTATCTCGAACCCCCTTTTCTAAGATCCTGTATCCTCCCCAGCCTTTTCCGAATACTCTTCAACTAAATAACACAATTTCTAAATTTTAAATCCCGAATGCATTTGATTTCTTTCGATCCGCCTTTTTGAAATCGCGCCAAAACTTGAAAACCGGCATTGTTCTTGTTCTTGTTTTATTTTTGCCTTTTATAAATATATTTACAACATATCAATATATATGCCAAGGAAGCCCAGGGAATGTAAAGCTATAGGCTTTATATGTACAGAACATTGATTCAAAATCTACCCGGCTGTGACTGTGAACTACTCGTACCTCGTCAAAATCGTTGATTATCTCGTTCAAGAACCGAATGCACTCCTTTCCACCATCATTGATTTGATCCTCGGAGTAAAACTCGTCAAAGTTTGGGATCGATGCAAAGATGACTGTCACATACTTATAGGAGTGGCTGTACAGCTCCTGTCACGGTCACACAAGGAACATATGTCACACAACACTTTCACTTGATATAATAAAGCTATATAACTGGCAAAGCTCTCCTGCTTTCAACATATATTGAGCATAAACTGTATTTCGTTGTCTAGGGGTTTCCAAAATTCATTTACTTCTTAGATAAAATTGTCTTTATACAAGAAACCCTTTTTTAAATCACTCTCCTCTTTGACAAAATAGTAATGTCAGTCCATATCTTTAGGAGAGGCGCATTTTTTAGGAGGAACTCGGGCGCCCTCTACAGTTTCACAGTCACACACCTAAAGTCACCTATAAAGACCAACCAGCGTCTTCATTGTCCGTTTTTGGGAAGCATCGCTGGGATCGCCGCAGTGATGAGAGCGCACGCCTCCCACCAATGTGGCACAGCTTCGATTCCGGCTCGGTGCCATATGTGCATGGCTTGAGTTTGTTGTTGGTTCTCGCCTTGCTCTGAGGGTTTTTCTCCGGGTTCTCCGGTTTTCCTCCTTCCACAAAAACCAACATCTCCAAATTCCAATTCGACCGGGACAGAGGACCGGCATGAAAACCAGCTAAGGCTGGTGTGGCTATGGCTCCTGAATTCAATTTATATTTTCTATTTTTTTTCCTCGATCAACCTCGCACAAACTTGAAACCAATCATAACTTGGCGTGTTTCGGATTTCCCCCGTTTTTTGTAGCCGAAAGCGGGAAACATGCTTTCATTCTTATGGTTAGTTGCAATTTTAATTCCTTGCACAGTAGTTAGGGACTGTTTTGGGGGATTTAGGTTTCCACTACAACACTGCACGCATGTTTAGTTTAGTTACCGTTTCATCTTTACTCTGATGCTGAAGGAAGTAGTCAGCCACGTGTTCTGGTAAAATGTTGTCCACCAGCTTTCTATTTCTTCCACGAATGTTTTCCACTTCGGTCTTCTTTTCAAATGCCTGCAAAATAAAACGAACACTTAACCGTGAAATTCGTAATTCTTTGAGCAAAGCAAGAGAGTTTCCTAAGGTATGAAGATTAGGGCGCGTAGCTTCCGATGTTGCGACCTGGCCTTGTCTCACGGGTTGGTGATTCACATACTGTTAACCTCATTGCGTCTTTCCCCTTGGACAGAATTGTCCAAGAAAAATTGCTATGCCCAGATCTAAAGGAAAGTGATGGATTGATAGCATATACATGTACTAAAATTTTTGCCGGAGGAAATGCCTAACAAAATATGAAGTCAGTAGTAGACTAAAATGTACCTCCATTTTCCACAAAAACAGCAGTCGAGCAGTGCGTTCAACCTGAAATGGAAACTCACTGATTAGTTTTACTCATAGGCGGGTCTAACACGTGCGCGCACGTGTGTTGTATCTGCAGTAGCATACAAAGTCAAACTGTTTTTACATATATGGACTAATAAAATATAAGCCATTTTCGAGTTGCTTTTTGCCTCTTTTTCAAAACGAGTCCTGGTACACAACCTTTTATATCGAAATGAGTCTGATTTGCATGACAATGAACGTACAAGAAAAACTCAATTTCATTTGAAAGGTTGTACACCAAGACTCGTTTTGAAACAGAGGTAAGAGCAACTTTTGGTCGATGGTCGAGCGTTAATTAGATAGAAGTTTAAACCATAAAAAGATAAAGCCGCCATATCAAACTACAAAGGATATATGTCTCATCAGGAGCCATAATCTGAGACGGAGACCGTAAGCGCGCGCCATTTCTAATATTGGGGCTGTCCCTATGATGTGGGACAATTTTGCTATTTTTAGAACAATTTGCGCCATCACGTGCGGCACACGCGCGTACATGCTGTAAAACTGTCCCGTATCATAGGTGCGCGCGGATCCCAAGACTTACGGTCTCCGTCCCCGATTATGGCTCCTGGTCTTAACACTTAATTAACCAACTTTAGGAGAGTATTAGTCATTAGGGAGGGGCGGAACAGAGTGTTCTAAAAGTCTTACCTGTCGTCCATGAAGAACAAGGATAAGAAAACTCAGCAATATGATGACTGATGAAAAGTATTTCTTTGGTACGAATGATGTGCGCCTTGCAAGAAAGGAAAGGGAAAGCAATATAATTAATTTTAAACTAACATGACGCTGAAACGTCTCTTGAAGGTGTCGAATAGTAAAGTTTACTGGACGTTTCGGGCATACGAGGTTCATTCATTTTACATACTAATGAAGAAGGACTGAGGCCGAAACGTATAGTGAACGCTGCTATTTGACACTTTCAAGAAATTTTTCAGCCTCGTATTCAATTCACATTCATTACAAGCAAAAATTTCGGACAATTTTAATTTCGGACAAAAAAAAGTGTCCGAAAATAAAACTGTCCGGAATTTTAGGCGTCCGAAATATTTACAGCAGAGTATAAAACTTTGAAGTAGCTACAAAGCTCTTAGTTGCCTTTAAGGAGCGAACTGAGACAATGTTTGCGAGACGCAAAGGCTTGATAGAATTTGTGTTATTTTCTCGTGGGTGTATCCGTAAAACCTTGACGGCGCAGTAAAACTATCATCTTTTGATGTTATTCCAGTCCAATTCGTGTTTTGTTGGCGTAAATTTACTTTAGCTATGTTTCAGCAAAGTGTCCGAAATGTTTGTCCGAAATTTGTCCGAAATGAGACCAAAAGTGTCCGAAAATTAAATGTCCGAAATTTTAAAGCCCGAAATTTTTTGCAAGTGATATAAGTTTTTTGCTCACTGTATGAGCGATGAGTTGAGTAAATTAAACCTCTCTACCACCAAGAAAATATTGATAATATTCTTATATTTTTGTCATTATTAGTTGCCCAGGGCGCTCTTTGATAACAGCTTATGCTGATGATTTACACTGGTTAAATATGTAATTCAAGTATATATTTAACGAGAGTAAATCATCAGCATAATAAGTTATTATTTTCACTAGGATTAATAATAATAATAAATAATCCTTATGGAGAAAGATCCCGTCACATTGCGTGGTTGTTAGGGAAGTCCTCAGTAACTAAGGTAAAATAGAGTAGAAATTTTAAAACTAATCACAATTAAATCCAAGTATTAATAAGAATTGGAAGTAAAGCTGGAAAATCACTTTTAAAATTTAAACGTATCAAGTAACGACATTGTAAAAGTATTCAAAGGAAGCTTTTTTATGTCCATAGGCAGGGCATTCCAATCAGGTAAAGTACTATTTACTGATCTGAGCAAACCCCAGTTACTACTTGATTTAATGGATCGAATAATGTCCTTTGAGCGAGTGGGATCCAGCGAAATATTTTAAACGTATAAAATAAGTAAATTGAATACTCACTGGTTGTTGAAGTGCACATAAGTATCGTAATTGTCGTAGATTTGATGCTTGGCAGAGAGGTTCATGATGCAATAAGCAATCACCACCCCCAGAGTCAGTAAAACCTTCAGGGAGTGGCTGAGTTGGACTAGAACCGAGATCCCCACCAGAATCAGGATGCCATTATACGAGAAATACTGGGAACAAACAAATAGTGAAAACAAGTAAGTATAAGAAGTAAAATTGAAATTGAATTGAAATTACAAGCTTATGATCTAGCTGACTAATGAGGTTATTCGCCCGCGTTTTCTATGAGCGCCACTAGCTAAGACTTATTGTTAGGTCAAATCTACCAGCGTTCTATCGCGAATGCCGTTCTCTGACTGGCTACACTACTCACCATCTATTCTGTGATAGATAGTGAGTAGCGTAGCAGTGTGCCCTTGTTAACAAAACGAGGGCCGCTTCTTGGCGTTTTCGAAGTGTCTGTGAAGAGGATTTAGATAAAGTTTTGAACGATTGGGAGATTTATACTAAACCAATTAGATTATTCACTCTCGATTTCAATGCGTTATAGAAGTCTCGAGCTCATATTCTCACTGTTTATTAGAGTGCAGTGGCTATCGGTCGTCTAGGGAATGCAGCGCTTTTTCTTTTTCCGAAGTTTTGGAGGAAAGTTTAGATGCAAATAGACAAATAAATTCCTGAGAACACTAAAAGAAGGTCATTAACGGTATTTTGACGTCAAAACTTGAAATTATTAAAATAACGGGTGCCCGCGTGTAAACAACTGCAGAACTCCAATACAATTCAATCCGCGCGATTTTGTTAAAGCATAAAGTTTAATAATGCGTAGAAAAAGAATTAGAAACCGTTATTTCCGTTAATTGCGGTTAGAATTCTACTAAAACAATTAGATTATTCGTTCTTGATTTCTATGAGGTGATAGTCGAACTCATAATCTAATTGTTAATTAGACTACAACTGTGCAAGTAGGAAACTATACTGTTGTAAAGCTGAGTTTTATACACACCTGCGGATATTCACAGGCTGGACTGGAGGGATTCAGAGGCTCTGATCTGTTGTATCTCAGTGCCACAGCTTCTTCGTCTAGTGTACGTGTTTCACAACCAAGCTTGAGAGGAAACAAGGAGAATAGAAATAGATAAATAAAGTTGTTAGGTTTTTTTGCCAGGATTTCGTCATAGCTTGTGGCACACCGCAAAATCAGCTTACGAAAATATATAGCGTGTTTCTGAATTTGGGAGGTTCATCCGCTACCAAGATAATATACGTTCGGTAGCAACTTTGTCAAAGTGGTTAGATATTATTGTTGTCGTTGGCAATAAAAGAGAGGAGAAACGTTAAATTGGTGAGCCAAAGATATTTCTGATCATGTTTTGGCTGCAAAGGCTTGCCTAAAGTTCTCTAAGACTATGTTTGTCGCTCAAAATCTTAATTGAGCAAATCGTAAAATTTGCACTAACTTACCATGTCAATCAACTCCGAGCCAGCCAATAAGGTCACACTAAGGGCGGCCAGAAGGGTTCGAGCTGGTTTACTCCCATCCAGAACATTTGAAAACTCCACTAAAAATTTGGGGAAATACTGTAATAGAGAAATTAACGGAACGATAACGGGAAATTAGTCATTGTCTCAATTTCTAAACAAATGGGGAAATCTTTTGAGGTTGAAGAAAAATTAAGAACTTGAGACCTTGTAATTGGGGTTTGAACTAAATAAAAATTTTCATCTTGGACCAAATTTCAAAATCCAGTAAGTGGACCTCCCACTTCAAACGTGACCGTGAAACAAGTATTGTCATCCATTTTCGTTCTATTCATCGTGAGGATCTAAACTCACGGCTCCCTAATGGTTCATACTGTTTTTGAGTTATGTTCTACAAATTCAAACAATGTTTGAAAGGTTGCATTTGTGCTTTGAGATCTGGAAACTTCCCCAGAAATCACGCTGACCGTGTCTCTTGTGTGCGTGCCGGCCGGTAATGTTAAGGGCGCTTGTTAGTGAGTTTGAACTACTGAATTAGTTCATCTAACTACTCTAGCAAGTTTCGCGTACACATAACATTTCTGTGAACAAGTGTTTTTTCTACTTTACTGTTTCTGATAGTTAGTATGTTAGTTAGTTCACGAAGCTCGCGAAGAAAGTTCGTAAGTTCAGAGAATTTTGAAGCGAAACGTAGAGATGTGGTGCGTAGAAACGAATTTAAGGCTAAGGATAGGTCGCTTTGAAACTCTGAAGCCAAAAGTCAGGTATTAAAACGTGGAGTTTTAAACACGCTAAATGATGGCATGACTATGTTCCTCTGCATGCTTCTTTCTTACCTTTGGACAGCTGGAAGCAATTGTAATGATGGTAGGGATAAGTAGCAACACCACTCCCACAGAAAACGTCAAATCGTTTCTCAAAGACCTGTGTGAAAAAATGACATATGAGCGACCTACAGTACTAGGTCCTTGCATTTAGGGAAATAATTTTGCGTACAGTAGACATCAGTAACGGTTGAAAATTGTGGCTCAAATATTGATGAAAATTCAAATTAGCACAAGAGAAGAAGTCTAAAGGTTTGTTTTTCTCCGTGGTTATACCCCACCACCCCTCCGTCCTTTTGACTAGTTTAATCCTCCCTTCACCACCCACACACTCCATCTAACACTCCCCTATTGCCGTATACAATGAATAGATAGAAATATAACAACCTTGGAAAAATTGTGAGTTCCACGAAGAAACAGAAGACGATGATAATACAAAGACAAATAAGGGACTCGCCGCTCATTTCCTGCTTCTCCAGGGCGTACTGTGGGCGACAAAATACAAATACAAGATTTAGTTAAGTCTAAAAGCGGAGCTCCTGATTACAACAAGTCAACCTGCCTTGAGCCTGCGAACCAATCGAGAACCAGAACCTGGGAAGCCGTCAACTTAAAAAGGGACGTGACCTAAAAACATGAGCCCGCGATGCGGTCGCGAGATACTGGTCAGCGGATACTTTGTTTTGACAGGTGTCAATCGACTATAGCTCCACTGTAACGACAAATTCTGAATGCTGTATTTCTACACCTACAAGAACATCAATGTTCTGTAGGTAACTCTTATTTCAAATAATGGGACCCAAAGGTGTGGTTAGTATGTTTGAATTTGCCAAGGTGTAGGGATTTAAGCCCTGTTCGGGATCCTTATGTCATGTACTTGACATAACAGTGCCTCTCATTACCCAGAATTCCAAGTGAGTGCTAGTTATTTAATCCTCAATAGGAAAAAAAGATGGCGGCTGTACATTTTACCACAATATCTCGCGAATCTTACACTGCCCATAAAATACAAGGAAAGCCGCCAGTGCTTACGGCATTGTGTATGCTAGGTTTGAAGATTTTAGAACTTTTCTGTACGTTTTTCGGAATGGTGTTAAAGTTTTCGTGCTCTACGAATTATGGGTAAATGTACCAGTCGCCATCTCTTTCCCGCGGAGGTTTCCAGAACTTTTCAAAAAATTACTGGAAGCGGGAAAGCCGGCGATGGTCTAACATGCATGCATCCAGGCGAATTTCGAATTCTTTCACCATCTATTTGATTAATTATTTGGACAGTAAAATCCTGATTTACCTGGAACTCGCTGTCAGGTTCGAGGAATCGAAGAGTAAAGGGATTCATTTTCTCCTTTACCCTGAAAAAAAAAAACAAACAAACAAAGTCAGGTAAGTTGATACAGTATACATGTAATTGTGAAAATGTTTGGGCAAGGAATGTAGGAATATTTGTAATTGTTGTATAAATTTTTCAAATCTTCCTACCCGCCTGCTCGCTCATCGAGAACGTCTGACAACAGTTTATTGAGACTTCGTTCGCTGTTAAATAAAGCAAAGAAAAAAGCGTAAACTGGTGAGCAATTTTCATCAACAAATGTTAACTAAGCTGAAGCTTTCTGAAATATAGTACATGTATTCATACATAAGAAAATTCATTCATAAAATACATTTTAACGCCTCAAATTCTCCATTTTAGCCCGCAAAATGCGCCAAAATGCTCTACATAGTGATAATAATTATCGTTAACTTAGAGCCCCTTGTTTTAATCAGCCGTTTTAATGCCCGCATCTATGACCAGATGAGACAACACTGACGAGACTAGGGAGCTTCAATAGAGCGATAGGGGGGCTCTCTGTCTCTCTGAACAAAGAAGCAACCGTGATTTTTGAAACGCAGACTGAGTCACACATAGCTTCACTGACCTTGTTGTTGTACAGGAATCAGACTTCTCCGACTCGCCCTCCTGAAATAAGAAAACAAATTTATTACTCTTCAACTGAGTGTCCACAATGGACACAGGCAATCCAAGAAACCAATCAAAACTTCAAGTTAACATATGTAGCCGACGCAAAGCGCGGGAAACGTGTGCGAGCGAATCACGATTGAGTTTGGTTTACATCTGATTGGATGAAAAAGTGGCGCGAGTTTTTAGCTAATCGTGTTTTGCAGCAATGCAAAACCATTTGCTTTTCGACATTCATGTTACATGTATTACTCTTTTACTGAGAAAGTTTACCACAATGAAGACATTTTTTTGGTAGTTCAGCCTCTAAAACGCTGTTTTAACAGAAACTCGTAACGAGATTTCTCTGTTTCTAAGTTAATTCAACTTTGAGGAAGACATGAAACGACTACAAATGTCACTGGATGTGTAAAATGTCAACTCATTTTTAATAGATCTCAACCCCGGACCTCTTTAAGCTATATTCATATAATTCTTTTACTCACATCAAACAATGAAACTCTTCTAAACTCCATCTCTTCCTTGTTGATAATACTGTCCTTATCACCCACTTCCCAGTGTGTAGTGGAGTTAATAAGTTCCATGATTGGCGATGAAGTTCGTCTCGCTTCTTTCGAAGAAGGCTCCATCAACCACGTGGCGTCATCACTCTCCTAAAAATACGTTAATGTGATGGAAGTTCTTACAACCTCAGAGACTCTAGCTACAATTTAGCACTCCTGAGACCTAGAACTGAATCTTAAAAAAGCGTTTTTTTGTATACAGTTGGGCTAGATTGTGAAATTCTCTTCCAAATAAGATCAAATCCTATTGAAATCAGATCAGTCTATCGAGTCATTCAGAAGGTATCTACCCACACTTTGTCGCCAAAATAGCATATAACACTCATACTAAGTATTGTAATATATCAATATTTTTAAATGTAATTGTAGTTATTTTTTGCACGGATTTCTTGGAAACCAATTCAATATGTGACAGACGAAATCCCTTGTTGAAATAATCTGTCTGTAAATCTGCTAACGTAAATTTTCTTAGGTGCGTTTGAGCATTAAGGTACGTCCGTTAAGGCTCCCCCAAACGAAGAAATATCGTTGTGGAAACAATGTTTTTCTCTATGGTTTTCGTTTGCGCAAATACGAAACATTTCCTACCAACAATAAGATTCTGTTTCTGAGAAACAAATAATATTTTAAACTTTTTCAAGACATTTTGCTTCCACAGCGAGCTCTTCTCTGTTTGCACCAAGGAAATAATATTTTGGAAATTATGTTATCGCAATAATGTTTCCAATTCCAGGAAACTTCAAAGAACGTTTTTTCACTTCATCAAAGTTGCATGTATAATTACAAGATATTTATGACAGCGCAACACTTACCTCGTTCATAGAAGATAGCTTCGGATTTTTGTTACTGCCATCGTTTTTCTTTTTCACTACCAGATACGTTTTGATGCCTTGTTCTTTAATGAAATCATTTCTAGTGTGTCCTTCACCAGGTTCTACTTCATAATCCAGTTTGACACAGTTGTACGTAGACTCCGATATGTGAACACGTCTGTGTATGGAACAAAGTTAACTGTTATAGTAAACTGGAGAAAAAGACGCCAAAATTCTTAATCAACTGCAGATCAAGATTACAAAAGAAACTCTTCAAAACGTCACGAAGAAAGTCCTAAAAGTCTAATGGAGGGATCAAACGAGAAAGGTCGACGGCAGTTAGTGGACAATATGTTTTCTTGAACTCTCCATCCCTCGAACTCTCAATAACGAGCTTAGAGTTGCAAAAGTTGAAATCATCTTCCAGCAGACGAGGAGAAACTTGTAGGAAAGTCATGGAATTAACGCGTATTAAGAGCACTTGAGAACGCGTCAGGATTGATTGTCTCTAAAGGAGCGCCTTTGAAAGAGAGACACCACCTAAAAGACGTGAATTCCTTCACCAGAGATACCAAAAGCGGCAAGTCGTAACAGTACACTAATTTGCTCACTTTAATTACCTGTGGTCGAAAAACGATACACAAGTCAAACTGTCCTGTAACAGTATTTGAGTAATAAAAAGAGATTTCTACAAACCCTGGTATTCCTCCAGACTCCATACTATTGGCCAGCGTGACGTCATTTGACCACGCATCAAATTGCCACTTGATCTTTCCCAGGACCCCCGCGAGCACGGACCCAGTGTGGATTCCAACGCGCATGTCTAGTGTTTTGACTCCAGTTTGCCTACGTACCTTGCTGCAAAGAAACAGAACCACACAAAGAGAATAACAAGGTTGCTCAAATTTCTTCTATTTTTTTAAAAAAATTGCTTCATACTTAGTGTTTGTTTATGGCGTTATGAATGCAGCCAGATGTTTGGAGAGGTCGAGAGAAAGGTAAGTGTGGCTTAAGGCACCCTTGCCTCACTCAGTCCCAGTGCTCCTCTTTACAAGTACTCTCCGTTTTGTTCCGACAAAGAAAAATGGCCTTGTGATATATATTTAACAATGAGATTATTCGCCCAAGTCAACTATCACGCATAGAAACCGTGAGCGAAAGTCCTGATTGTTTTAGTATAAATCTACTAGTCGTTCAAAACTTTATGTAAATCCTCTTCACAAACAATTGCGAAAACGCCATTTTGTTAACAGCCGCACACTGCTAGGCTACTCACTATCAAGAGTCTAAAACAGAATATATAGATAGAGAGTAGCGTAGCCAACAAGAATATATTTACGCATTACTATGTTAAGGTACGACGTAGTTGCCTCCATAGATTACAAAACAGTGTAACCATGGTTACTCACGCAATGTGAGAGATCATATCCCGGCCCATCTCAACAGCGCATTGCGCATGTGCCTTGTCGTCGTCCAGGCCCGCGATGCAATAGTAACAGTCTCCTAGAATTTTGATTCTCTGACAGCAATTTTTCTGAAAAATATCAAAGGAATGAGATTCCATTAGCCACAAAGCAGTTTCCTTAAGTGCTATTCGTCACTGAGCGATCACTACTATAAACCGCTCTCCGTGATGAATTACGCGTTCAAATTGGTTTGTTTTTGTTGTGTTTTTCAATTGTTTTGTTTCAGGACACGGTTAGTTCACGTGACTTTCCTCTCGCTAACTACTGGTTACGTTTCCCCCACTTTGCATGGTTTGTTTGCTCTCAGTTCAAATTCTACATCAATACGTTTTTGTCCATGAGCTTCAATCGATGGGTTTTCGTTGATGCACTGTGCACTGGGCTTCAGAGTTCTGAAATTAGTTCGAATCATTTGGTAAGTCATTTAATTCTCATCTAGGACGACAGAGCGATCATAGGAAATCTCATACGGTCTATACTGAAAAAAATAAGCTCTCAACGCCAGTGAGATAAAATAATTATGTGGCAATTACTAATCTAGACGTACCCGTCATAAACTTACCGTTCCAATCTTGTCGAAGTTGGCAAATAACTCATTGAGAGTAATGATTAGTTCCTCTGCGGTACATTTAGATGAGAGTTCCGTAAATCCAACAATATCGGCAAACAAAATGCTGCAGAACATTGTAAAAGATGGGCGATTAAAATCGATATTTGGACAGTTTAGGTAGCTTTCCTGTCAGTGGGCGTGGTCAGTTAGTTTACGGAAGAATTTTGCAAAGTTTTAGAATGATCCTTATTCAAGACCCGAGAGGGGAGGGGTAAGGACTCCCGTATAAAGAAGAGGGGTGTGCTCGTCAGAAATTTCGAAAAGAGCCCGTAAGAGGCACTAATTCTAATACAAAATACATCTCCTGTCATGTCTTATTCGGCTCAGTACCCTAAAAGGTTTCGAAAAAGCTCCCGCTGTGGACCCTTTGAGGCTGAATACCCTAAGAGGCACCAAAACTGCTAAAAGGTACAATGAGCAACCCCGTCTCCATTAAATGGGGGTCCACCACCGGTATTCAAGATTTGATTTCATTATAAATAAGTTTTCGCACTAGTCCGGAACAGGGTTGCAGCATTGTTTAATCACAATGCACGAGTTTTATGGGGTGAAGTAGCAGCTCTCGTAAGGTCTCACATAAATGTCTTGCTACCATTTGAGAGAACAATAGAACAAACAACAGAAAAAATGCCCCAAGCCCCAAAACAATAACAGCGGCTAACA
>Ga0126338_10001961_pt1 | contig 13811 bp, 9 predicted proteins | sample OrbCmetagenome_2_FD_92529 | JGI IMG/M metagenome (GOLD analysis project Ga0126338, IMG submission 92529) | Coral microbial communities from Petempiche,Puerto Morelos, Mexico - Orbicella C C metagenome | ecosystem: Host-associated > Invertebrates > Cnidaria > Coral | place: Petempiche,Puerto...
CAGGGCACAGCAGCGAGCAAAGTATAGCTCACTACAGCTCACGGCCAACTGTATCGCAGCTAAAAGGTGTCTCCGACACTATTTCAAACTGATTTGAGAATCATCAACCAAACAGGACACAAATTAACAAGTTAACAACTGACACTCCATTGAATGATAAGCTCCGCAAATCGATATTTAGTATAAATCTACTGGCGTTCTATCACGAATGCCATTCTTTGATTGGCTACGCTAATCACTATCTATTCTTTTGTAGATAGTGAGTAGCATAACAGTGTGCGCTTGTTAACAACATGACGGCCGCTTCTTTGCGTTTTCGAGGTGTCTGTGAAGAGAATTTGAAGATAGTTTTGAACGACTAGTAGATTTGTACTAAAACAATCAGATTATTGGCTGTCGATTTCTATGCCTGAAAGTTGACTCGGGCTGCACCTTCGTCAACCATCACGCGATAGAAATCGAGAGCGAATAATCTAATTATTTAATATAGGATGGAGGGGTCACCGATTCGTTTTGGAGTTTATAAGCGCTTAAAGCTAAATTAGGGGTGTTTCTATCAGGTTATAGCCTTGATACGGTGACTTGTGAAAGACTTGTCCACCAAGTTTACCATTACTGTAGCACCATCTTAAAATAAATTACTAGTATTTATCCATCGGCGAGGAAGTGCCAACTGACTTAAAACTGCGTTTCAGAAAACCTCTACTAACTGGAATTCTTTTATACTTTGATAGGATTTACAGCTTCTCATCATGATCTTCTTCAAACAACTTCGTCTGTAGTCTGTAGTCTTCTCGGGAAAGTGCCATCTCACTTGAGAATACCGTGGTTTCCAGGAAAATTAGACATTCTGAAGAAAATGGTCAATTGACTAGAAACATGTCAGTGTTGAGGTTGCTGAATTAAAGATTTTAAATCACTGAAATTTGTTGTGTCTTTGCATTATCAGCTCAATAAGAAGGGAATTCGTTATAAAAAACGAATGCATGCCACCCCTATGATTCCCGAAAAGGTAAAACTTCAGGGAAAGAGTAAAACTGGAACAATACATTGCCAACATAGCAAATCGTAATTCAGAAATGAAGGGACGAGGATAAATTTATAACTGAGAAAATGACCCGAATTGATAAAAAAAATCTCTTAGTTATTGAGATGTTGGAGTTATCGAGGAGCGCTTTCCATTCGACTAAAAATTCCGAAATTTTCGATACGGAGTCAAATGGTATGGGAATTTCCCGGGAAAATGTCCAGAAAATCGAGTAATTTTGGAATTTCCGAAAAGCGAACTATTCAACCGAAAATTCCGGGATGAAAATCAAATGGAAAGGAAATTTCCAGGAAAAATGTTCGAAAATTTGGGCATACCTCAGAAGGTTGTCCTCTTTTTCGGAAATCAGGTAAATTGGCAATTTTCTATTCAGCGCTAGTTCTTTTGGCCGCGATCACGTCAGCGTTTTGGACATCTCACGCAAGGATGACGGCGACGCGTATTCGAAAATGGATTAATACTTTACTTTAGAATCTTGCCACTTGCCTGTCAATAGATGATAGCGACAGCTAAATTGTCAAGAAAGCGTTTAATTCCAATTAAATAAAATATGCATAGGTTGACCCTGAAATGTACAAAGATTTATAACGCGTGCAAAGCCATTGTGCCACTCATTAAGCCCTCTAAACCATTAAACCCGGAAATTAACACCGGAATATTTGGTCGAATGGAAAGCGCCCGAGGGTTCTTGTTTCCAAGGGTAAAATAGCAAGAAATGTCAGAAGCAAACGCAGGGAAATCTGTTTTGGTTCGAGTTAGCGCTAGATTCGAGTTACCGGGGCTAGGGTTATTGGGTCTCAACTCTAAATACCATCCTAGTTTCAACGGGCAGGTTGCACACCTTGTGTGTATTTTTACCAGGGATGAAGAAAATTTGGATTGAATTCTCTTTAACAATTCAGTCAGAGTCCGTATGTGTAATGCGCATGCGTAGCTGCAAAAGTATGTGCCTTCATTTACCATAAAGATTGAAAATTCTTTAAGTGATTTTATTAACTGCGCTTGCGTATTTGTGAAAGTATCTTCCAGCATCTACCATATGGATAGAAAGCTCTAGTAGATAAGGAAGTAATTGAAACCTTTTGGGTGGGTGTTGAAATTCAGCCCAAAATAACGATGTGCTCTCTCTTGCATAAAAGTTTCCAGAAAATCCGGAAATGGTTGAATTTCCGAAAATCAAACCATTCAACCCAGAATTCAGGAAGATCTTGGAGAAAAAGCGAAATACTTTTTATAGAAAAAGAAATACAAAAGTCAAGTAAAGAAAAGAAAAGAAAAAGTCAAATACCGGAAAATACTGTTCAATTCGTCACTTGAAACCGGAGAATGTCGTCGATGTAATGCACCCAAAGAAACAGTGTTATTGATTCTGTATTTAAATTGCGCATGCGCTTTTGGCAAACGTGAACCACAAAGACAAGACACTTTATTACTATATAGGAAATTGCTCTCCCTGGGCGTGGTGGTGGGGGTAGCGTTACATTACATTGTACAATCATACATTGTACATTATCTTTTACTCTATACACTACCAAAAAAATTCTCTTTTTGGACAAAAAAAATACCCTTTTTTGGACAGTTTAACCTTGTCCATCCCAAACCCCCTCCACCACCCTAACATTTCAATTTACTGTCTATTCTCACTAGTTCATCATCCTTGTGGGACATCTACGTTTAATAGTACGCATGCGCGTTGTTGCTTTTCCACATTAAAGACCCCTGGTTTTCGGCTCTACCTTGAAAGGAAAAAGTTCAATCCTTGAAAAAGTAAAAAATCTGGGGTAGATCCTCCACCATCCCCCTCCAACACCCCCCAGAAGAAATCAATTACTTCTATACCAAGAAGAGTTTTCTACCCAAGTGGTAGATGGCCAAAGATCCTTTCACAATACGCTTGCGCAGTAAGTGAAAAGACTATAACAAATGCCTTTTAGACTTGTCCATCCTTATGGTAGATAACGGAAGGTATCCTTTAACAGACACGCATGCGCAATAGACTTATGGAGCTGAAAAGTCCCAATAGACTTTTCTATCTTTGTGGTAGATGGCAATGGATCCTCTTCCAGATACGCATGCGGATAAGACATAAGAAAGCTGCAGTGTTTTTCGAGCAAATTGGTAGTGGTAGATGGTGGAACACGATGTCTAAAGGTATATTTTGTAACGTTTCGCTAATTACACTGGAGTATGTTCACTGTGTATGATTCGTGTTAACTGCAGAAGTATTTTAGGCGTGAATCCCTAAGTGGTTAGTAGGCTATTTAAGAATTTGTAAGTTATGCAAGAGCCACTCGAAGGCATCTCTTTCAACTTTGCTTTTCTTAGTACGTGAATGTGTAAAATTGCCGAGTACGTGAAACAAGAAAACAATGCTCCTCGACTAGTAATAACAAAGTTTTATTCATCATTACTGTAACCATAATGGAAAGCTTTCCATCAAGCTTCCCTTATTTACATTTATTTTTGTGTTCTTTTACTTAGAAAGTAAGTCAATGAGATGATTAACCGCTAGAGCTCTATTCGACTTGAATACCACTAGTCTGAGGTTACAGTCTGAATAACCGATATATTACTGATCACACGTTACACAGATGTTCTAGTTCGGCACAACAAACCACGCATAAACAAGTTCCGCTATAAACGCAGCGTATTTTGGAACTTCCAAAGTTGTCGTAAATATAATGTAAATTTTGCATAATTTTTTTTCTTATTAAATTACCAAGCGAGTTCTATGTGGTGACTCGAACAGCTCTGAATTTGCATTTCGCATCTGTGAGGTGCGAAATGTCCATGCACGAGGCGCGAGGCGATGGCCCTTTTATGGCAGAACATCTTGTTTTTTAAAATATAAACAATCATTACTTGTAGTTAAAACTGCAAAAACGAATGCCCTCGACGGTTATTAATACCTGGACATTAAGAAATAATACGAGAGTTTAAGCTAAGCAACAAGGACAGCAAACGTCTGCAACTCATAGAACAGCGTTTTTTCCACTATCACGTTATTTTAAGCCCGTCAACGGGCGTGAATTTTAATGGATTTATGAGCATTGAACAAAATAGAGCAGCTGAAAAGGGGGGCCTATGCATGCGGAAAAAGTTTGTTTTACAATAACTGTCTAATTTCTCGCGCGCTGATTGGCTCATTTTTATCATCAATAAGACTACAGACGGATAAAGCTTTCAAGTTCAACTTTCAGCTGTCAAACTGTCAACTTTTTAACCAATGAGATTTTATGGACTTTTTTAAGTAGCCAATCAAAAAGCGAGAAAAGCTATCAACAATACTTGCGTTATTTTGTATAAAATTCACTTATCTTTGTTTACGGCAAGTTTACGGCGTCTTTTCCCCTCATTTATTCCCGGCATTTGACCATTTTGGGGTCTTGTTATTGTAAACAAACAAATTGACGTCAGTTTTTTATGCGTCTGTTCTCTTATTGATGATAAATTTCGTCATAACGTTGTCAAAGTTTACTGCGGAACCACTCAACCAAGAGTATTGCCACGTGGTCTGAAATCCCCTTTTGCACTCTACCTGAGAATATCACGTATCTCTAAATCTATTCAGAATCTATCGGGGTTAAAACTATCCTCAGCTCAATAAGTAAATGGGCAGCGTTCTAAATTGAAATATTGATAATTCACCGTCGTGATTCAGGTTCTCCAGAAAAAGCAAAACTTTGTCATATCACGTTGTTATTTTGCAAAGGACGGCTAAGAAATGTACAAAGATTTCTAACGCACGTGCACAAAAAAGCCTTTGTTTTTAATGCTGTCGTTTTTGTGGTTTGCTTAAAACTCTCTTATATCTAAGAACAAACTATTGGCAACATATTCAGTTTTCCATATACTTGCAAGTGGAGATATAGCAACTACTTTGCACAAATAATCTACTCATTTCAACTTAACGCTTTTATAACGAGAAAAACAAAACATAAATTAGTTTCATGCACTTTTCAACACGAATGAAAGCCAATGGTGCTTTACGTCCTAAAATGCCAATAAAGATCATTAAAAACCAAAGACGTCCTAGGTAAAAACTGGTTAACATATACATAACACATTTGCATCCACACAGGATTGCGGACACTAGACGAAGTCACAGCAGACCTAGGGTGCACAGGAAACACAAATCTATATTATTTCAACTAAATACTTCCTGCACAAGAACCAACAACAACTGAGTAATTAGCTGAGAAGGATGGTTGCTTTGGACATTCAGCTCCACATCTACCCACCTCAATCAAGATTTGGTCATTCACTCCAACGGCCAAGGGTCACGGGTCATTAATCAATATTACCTGTGGCAATCTAAACTTTGCATGTATACTAAGTACAACACAAATGTAAGCTCTATAACTTCAACATCAAAGCTAAATATTTTAAAAGGGAGTGACAGGACAAACAAGAACATTTGAAACAATTCACTTATTTAATGTTTGTCAAAAATAGTTACATTTTTACCAGTACTGATGACATTTTGAGTTTCTCTACACTTAAACTATCTCTGACAAAAATCCCAAGTCCTCAGCAACGAACTAAAAAATTCTGGCAAGCAGTATGTGTTTCAGTTTAATCTCAGTGCAATAACTAAATAACTAAGGTAAGTAAGAAAATGAATAAAATTAAAAGGACTTTCTGAAATTCTGTGCCATTATTATTTTTGGGTTTGTTGCTTTCAATGTCGTCTCTGCCTTTTACTTTCCTCAAGGGCAAAGTGTACTGGTAACATGACTAAACATAAAATTGTGACTTGAGACAAGCCTGTTATTTCATACTTTCCACATCACATCACCTACAGTGTAATAACTTTAAGAAGAATATATTACTCTCTACCATGATATCGGAAAGGAGATGCAGTGGCCAGATGGTTAACATGCTGACTTCAAGAGGGGCTGTGAGTGGCCTGGCTTAAAGCCCTGACCCGGCTCACTTGTTTGTGTTCCAAGGTAAGACACTTTACTCTCATAGAGCAGCTTTCCACTAAGGAGTATAAATACTGTAGGTACCAGAAAATTCTAATGCTGAGGGATAACCCTGGAAGAGACTGTAGCATCTCATTTAAGGGGATGTAGAAATACTCCCAATTGCCTAATGTTACAGAAAATGGGAAAAACTCCAGCAGAAATGGATCACTTGGCATAATGCAGATTACCACACCTTATAATGTAGAAAGATAAGGTAGAATAAAGTCTGTGCCTCGGCCTTATGGCCCATCAGGATGTTGTATATCTCCAGTTTCCATGGCATGAAGTGACTAAAAGTAGTTTCACTCCCCCCTGGATGGGATGCTAGTCCATTGCAGGGTCACACATAGGACACTAACCAATAGGCCACCTCCCCTTCCTTGTTTATATTGAAAGGTAAAACTTATAATTATTCTCAATCACATGCAGGAAACTTGTTTTAAGCAGACACCCTTGGGACCCTCACTAGTGTCCGCTTAATATACGGTGTTCACTCAAAACAGGTTTTAATACATTGCATGTTGTGCAATAACAGTTAATTATTAACCTTTTTGTAACACAGTGTAAGATCAAAGACTAGCTAAGACTGCTCATAGTGCAATGTCCAGTCAATCAATGCATCAGTCTGGAATAATCACTTAGCTTTAAAACGACATCGCTGAACAATCTTAAAGGAGTCTCACCTGAACTTTTAGAAGTAAAAAGCCCTTGAAGTGTCTGCTTATTGCAAGTTTTGTGCACCAAAATGGTTTACTATTGTTGTCTGCATGTGCTTAACAGAAGTGTCTGCTGAATGCAGGTTTATTTTACAGTAAACATGGGAAGAAAATTTAGCTACCCAAGCTAGTGTCCACTTAATAGAGGGTGTCCACTTAATATGGGGTCCGCTTAATACAGGTTTCACTGTAATCTTATTAAACCATTCTCAATCAAATATTTTAAAACTTATTATTTCTCAATTATTGTACAATTCAAACCTAGTTATCCTCAATTGCATAATTCATAACTTATCAATTATACTCAATCGTATAATTCAAACCTTATTATTCTCGATCAAATATTGCAATACCTGTAACACAGTTGCCAAGGGTTCCTTTAATCTTGCCAGGGAGTCCAGGCTCCCTCTGATTTCGCTTTAATGAGTGCCTCAGGATCAGCTGGCTTATTCAGCGGTGGCACTGCTCCCTTCGTGTAGTATCGCACTCTTTCTTGTAATGCCTTCACCACCTCTGGAAGCTTCTCACTGAGGTCTTCATGCTCTGTTGGGTCAGCAGTGATGTTGTACAAAGCAACATTTGCAACTCTTGTAGTGCCCTGGAAAACAAATAAATCTCTGATTAATTATAATTGTCTACCACTAAGTTAAAAGTGTTGAGCAAAAGGAGATGGGTGAGAAATCATTTTCTTGTGGTAAAGATTGGAAGATACTGGATAATCCTAAGCAGGCAAGACAGTCCAGTATCTTGCCAATTCAGAAGCCAATTACAACACAGGATTTAATTTGGTCCATCTTGACCATGTCTTAAGCAGTGTTAACCATGTAATAACAAAAGATGTCAAAGGGTTTTAATGTGTTCAAAACTGTGAAGCCACCTTCAACTAAGGTTCAACCTCTCATCACTGATACCTCAGTCTGTATATAGACATCTCATCAATACAGACACTCAACTTTCCCTGTTTCATCATCTAACCTACCAATGCCTACAATGCACACAGGGCTTCATAAATTCTTTGCCACTGGCTCCTGGGCACAGCTACTTGGTGTACCTTCTCCCAATTCTTCCATCCCAGGGCATAGCCAGCTATTTTTTCCATTTAAGCCCACATTGTAAAGCATAAGTCATACATCAAATTTTGCCAACATCCAAACAACAACAACAACAGTCAAGTAAATTTTCGTGCACAAAACTATTTCAAAGTTCTGCTTTGTTAATAATCTTTCAGCATTTTTTCATGTATAAGATTGAAAGTCATTATTTTGTTTTTCAAAATAAATCCTTGATATAGTGGTGATTCGCTATTGAGTAATAAGAAAAAGAAAATATGGCCTTTTGGCTACTAAAAGAAAAAATTATTTACAGAAATTCTTGTTGAGCCCATACTTAATAGCTTAACGGCTAGCTATGCCCCTGCCAGCTCTCATTCTTTTCCTTATGCTAAGATGTTCTTGATCTTCGCTGGTGTTCATACTACCTTCTTCATTCGAGATGCTGGTCTCTGCAGCTTCCTCCAGAAAGGTGGTCAAAATTGCTGTAGTTTCTGATCAGTAACAACTTACCGTGTTGTTTTCTAAGATCAGGTTGTTAGCCTGATGCATAAGCCCTTAACAGGTGGACCAGGAGACCCCTTTGTCTGTTTTCTACCTATTGACCTTTCCAGCATGGTAACCCTCCCAGGAGCTTAGGTAAGCTTTTGCCAACTAAGCTCTCTGAGTCACAAAACCTACCACATCAAGGTGAGTCTATTTGGTATACCCTTATTGAAGATGTTTGACCACAATAATGTACTGGTCACCCATTATTGTCCTATCTACTTTAACTAAGGCTCAAAAAAGTAAATTAAAGTAAAATGGGGATAGATGTACAGTGTAGACACAACAGCTACACAACAAAACAATGTAACCTGTAGTCTCTTTCATGATACTTTACCTTGCTTTTAGTTGTGTCTTGTTCCTTGACAGGTTCCCCAGCAAGTTCTGGAGGTTTATACCAGGTTGCATTGGGTACATTCATAAGAAGCTTCATGTCACCCATTCTGAAAGCTATTCCCTCAACGAAAGTGACGCTCAACTCATCTTCTTTGGTTGTGTTCTTCAGGTCAATGTTGAGAAGTATTTCCTTTCTCGGTGAAGGCTCACCCTGGGAAATGGTGTCCCATACATCCATACCATCCAGGGGTGTTGGTGATTGATCATAATTATTCCCACCTACAGGTTTGAAAAAGTAAAATAAACTTACTAAACACAGCAATAAATTTTTAGTCTTAGTTGATGTTGTTATATGACCAACTAAAAGCCACCAACTACAGTAGTTCTGTTTGCATTGTTTGGAACTAACTGTTACATAATAAATTAAACTAGTAATAGTTATAACTAAGGCTGCTCCCACTTTCTTTTGTTTCTGTTGATAGAAAACAATTGAACATTACTGTATGAACTAAAACTTTTATTTCTTTTTTTGTAAACTATATCGCTCATAATGTTACTATAACTCAGGCATCTTATCATGAATATGATCCAAACAATCAACTAAGTACAGTGTAAACTAAACCAACACTTTCTATTTCACTCATTCTATTCCAGACAGTTTTAAAGTACAAATTTAACAGGTGATATTCTTTACATATTATCTCAGGAAGCACTTACAGCAGAGCAGTTTACCATATCTCATTTCAAAGGACACAAAAAGTATTTCCTGGATAAAAAAGGTCAAGCTTTTTGTCCTCAAAAAAAATGCTGCACAAAACATTTACATTTGGAATCCTGTAAAGTCACCCAGCTGTGACATGAGCTCCACGCCACATAATATTACTCAATACAAATAAGCAATCAGAATAAGCAAGATGTCAAAAGTAAAACTGGTGATTGAAGGGTATTTAGTCGCAACTGAACATGAGCAAAGCAACACTCAGCTCTAATTTTGAGATATACTTCAGAATTACTTACAATACCTTCCGAGTTGTTTTTCTCTCAAATCGGGCTAGATTCCCATACTACAGACAAATACTACCAAAACTATAGGCAATATACTATTACATGTACTTCTTTACACGTGGGGGTACTATGAATACCTCCTCAGGTTTTGGCCTCTGGACCAAAACTCTGCAGGAACAATGAAAGGAACTAACCAGTCAGAACAATCCATCAATGTGACACTGAATAAAATTCTAACCAATCAGGATTTTAAGGTCTATCATACGAACATAAACAATGAGAAACACCAGTTCCCTTGATGAACATGTCAGGTTCTTAGGACAAACATTGAGAAAAATATTGCTTGAAATTATTTCCGAAAAGAGAATTGTTATATTTGCAGGCATTTTATCCCCTCCCCTCAACCATGCTGTGCCTGAAATCCTCTTCTCATAACTGATCGATCAGTCTTTACCAAACAGAACTCTTTGGGAAATAAGACATTCAAAAACAGTAAAAAATACCAGTACCTACAAGTTTCACCAATGTTGGATACCAGTCTGTAACATGCAGGAGTTCTTTACATTTGACTCCTCTTCTACCAAGCATGTTCCCGTGAACAAAACTGACACCTCTCACCCCTCCCTCCCACAGCGTAGTCTTCTCTCCACGGAGTGGCCAGTTAAATCCACCATAGTCATGCCATCCACCATTATCTGACGTGAAAATCATTAAGGTGTTGTCCCACAGCCTTAAAAATTAGAAGCATGAGGTAGAAAATTGTCTTCATTTCAGCTGCTGCTAGGAAACATGGTTCCCACAGTTCCAACTGTCTCAACTGTATAAACTTATACTTATTCATTACTGTAAACGCCGGCAGATAAACCAAACAAATGAATGTACAAAAGCCTTCTTGTTGTTCAGTAGGTAAACATCTATTGAAAAACTAACAAGAATGGAAAAAAAAACTGGTTGAAAAATACCAGAGAAAGATCAAACATATGTCAAAGTCAGTAGACATCATGTCCATACTATTATAGAGTTAAATTTATAGGTAATGGTTTCAGTTTGAAGTATTCTCTGTTTCAATAGTAGTGAGTTTACCCAGGTTTACATTCAATAAATCAAGAAATGTACATGTAGAGCATCTTTCTCCAGACTTTCCTTCCAAAAACCTCTTTTCCAAAATTTGAGTTGCCAAACTCAGGGTACGGCTTATCTGTGAGTGCGGCTTATCCACTGGTGTGTACGGCATATAGACAAGAGTGTTTTACTGGAAAAATTTGTCCAAAGCTATGACCAGCATTGGAGTGGCACATTTTCCACATCCTCACTTGTGGGGATATAGATGATGGTGCCATTTTCCAGTGACTTTTTCATAGCTGTCTATGCAAATTAGTCAAAGTGGTGAGAAATATATTAGTCTCATAAAAAAGGTGGAAATTAAGTGGTGGCTAAAGATACGAATTATATCTTCTTGTGTTAAAAACAGTAATGTTACTTACTTGTTGTATATGCTCCATTGTAAAAAAAAAAATACTTGTTTTTACCAAACATAAAATTTAAATCCCGGCACTGCTGTGTAATATCCTCTATTCAGTTTTGGACACTTGGATACCAAGCATATAATTTGGGGCTTTTGGGGTGTTAACTTCCAGCCTCTTTCAACCCTCTCATGTATTTTTTCTTAACTAATCCCTATTGTTCCAGGACTGTAAAGGTCTGTCATAAGAAACATGTTTGCTTACCAGTCCTGTAAAATTATAATAATAGTCATGCCTTATATGCTAAGTACATGAAGTCAGACATCAATATGAAAAAACACAGTCAATAGAGTGGAGAAAACAAAAGAATTTATTGCAAACCCCTCATACCATAATTATGATTTTGAAGAGATGTTATGAGGTTGTCACAAAGTGCTAGCAAGTTATTTAAAAATTTTAAAGTCTAGATCAACAATTTTTAAAACGTAAACAAGCGAATATTTACGTTAATACCTGACGTGTTACATTTAGGCATACATGATTGTTCCTTGCTCATAGAAGTACATGTAAGGTGAGGTGAAGTCTAGATACGAGCAAAGTGGCCAATCAGGCCGGACTTATCCCTGTTTCTGTAGCATGAAGTGACTAAGAGTATTCCTTCTCCCCCTTGGATGGGATGCTAGTCCATCACAGGGTTAGCATTAACTTCACCGTTACCCATTTATACACCTGAGTGGAAAGAGGCACTGTGAGAGTAGTAATGCCCAAGAACACAACCAATGTCCCCAGCCAGGGCTCAAACCCAAACTGCTTGATTAGGAGAGGAGCGCACTAACCATGAGGCCACCACGCCTCCACCTCATGGAAGTACATACTTATGATGAATATTTTGCACATGTTTTATGCTGAGTTATAAACTGGCAAATTTGTAACTTCAGAAGTCAAAGCAAATTTTCATACCCAGCTTCCTTCATGGCCTCTGTGATGTTGCCAACAGCTTCATCCATGATATCTACCATACCAGCATATGTTCTACGAGTTTCATCCTCAATAAAACTGTATTTGTCTGTATACTTTTGGGGTGCTTGAACTGGCTCGTGGGCATTCTGGAATGCCATATACAAGAACAAGGGCTTTGATGCATTGTGCGTCTTGATGATGTCTTGAGCTCGCTACAATTAGGAAATGTAAAAGTGTGATACAGTGGTTTTTGAAAGTATGAGAACTTTAAGGTGCCAATGACTTGTCCAGTTGTTCCCTGCTAGTTAATGTCAACATTTAGTGTGCCTTGATAAAGGGTGGCCAAATAATAGGTGAGAGCTTAGTAGGGATTTTCAGCCCATTATCCCACTGGGGATTGTGGACAAAAGTGAATGTGAAGTAATAGGGGTTCAACTGCATGTCGATGGCCCCTTAGATATTTACATATAAAACCTTACACCCTTTCCTGGATCTAAATAGTAATGCCAATTAAATGCAAAACCTGAACCACAGAATTTGTGAGATTCAAAAACAATCATTGTCAATCTTAACATAATTTCACAACATTTTTTGGATTTCTGGACTTCTTTCGGCCAGAAATGTTTTCTTTAAAATACATATTTTAATACATCTACCAATAAGCTTACAAGTACATGCCATATAATTATCAGTATTCATTGAAGTATTTTCCCCATTTGCTACATTTATGAAATGAGAAAGCAAACAAAGTTATCTTGACATTAGCCTTGGTAATTAAAGCATGGGAAACTATGATATACCAGTGCTGATGTTGTTTGCAATTGGATATCAAACCAAAATTACTTAAACTAGTTTTATTTGTATGCTTTTCTCTTCGTTTAGGAGTATGGAAATAAATCTGGAAGTAAAAAAGACATGTCAACCTTTTTCAAACTCATTAATAATTCATCAAAGGATATCATGACTGTGATGGTGTTTGGATAATCTGATATTAATTAGCATAGATTTTTCAACTTTATTTCTCTGTTATCTCCTTAGTTTTAGTTTCAATTGAGAATAGTATATCAGTCACTCAAGACAGAGTTTGACAACATTTCCTTCTTAGCTACTGCCGTGTCGTATTTTCAACTCTCTTTGTGGTGTTTGGAAATAGGGTCAAACGGGTTTTTGTGTTTGATATATTACATAGCAGTATGCTGGATGCATGTCCCATATGAACCATTAAGGGACTTTAGATTTGAGTATGAGTACGAGATCGAGTACGAGAACAGCTTTTCAATTCTAGTTTTCAGGCTTCGCATTATCACATCACATACCCATTTCATTCCATGAGCTACCCTCTCTGCCTAAAACCAGCATGAAGAACTAGGGCTCTGGAAACATCACTGATTTGAAAATCGAAAATCGTACTTGTACTCAATCTCGTACTCGTACTCGTAGTCCAATCTAAAGCTTCCTATTAATAAATGGCCTAACTCAACAAGAGTCTCTCTGTAGCTCAAAGATCAAAGTCTGGATAGGAGCCAAGTGGCCCACCATGAGCATATCCCAGTTTCTGTAGCATGTAGCAACTAGGAGTATTTCTACACCCCCTCGGATGGGAAGCTGGTTACCCCCAGCATTAAGTTCACCCGTACCCATTTATTAACACCCGCATGGAGAGAGGCACTGTGAGAGTAAAGTGTCTTGCCCAAGAACACAACACAATGACCCCGGCC
>Ga0126338_10001962_pt1 | contig 13810 bp, 6 predicted proteins | sample OrbCmetagenome_2_FD_92529 | JGI IMG/M metagenome (GOLD analysis project Ga0126338, IMG submission 92529) | Coral microbial communities from Petempiche,Puerto Morelos, Mexico - Orbicella C C metagenome | ecosystem: Host-associated > Invertebrates > Cnidaria > Coral | place: Petempiche,Puerto...
AAGAGACATAAGGTAAGCCATTTTATTCAATTTATTTTCTACACGTAGCATTTATAGTAATTTTCGAAGCATTCTCATACGTTGTCTTATAAACGGCTCAAATTCTAACGTCTGGGCTGCCTGGAAAACTTATAAACACTTTAAAAGAATGAAAACTATCTAAATCTTCTCTTATTAAACTAATAAACACTACAATTTAAATATAGCGACCGGTTCTGCTCAAGAGTTCTTGGTAATAATGAAAGAAATAACTTCAACTGAAGTAAAATAGATGACTCAAGCAGACTCGTTCCCAGAGTTTATTCTAAGGGAAAAGCTCTGGGAACGAGTTTGATGACTGAAGGAGATGCTAGATGACTATCAAGGCCGCCCGGATACGCAGCAGGCTTTTATTGATTGTCAACTGGCATATTGCGCTCCCGGCACCACTCAAAACGTTTTGGAAATTCTGCGCGAATTATGCTCGTTTCTCTAAATTATGCTTCTCGTATCAAAATTACGCTACTTGGTTTTATAGAAAAGATACCTCCTGCAAGAACTAATCAAAAGGAATATATTTTATATTAAAAGAGGACGGCATAGCTTATTGCTTTAAGCATAGAGATTTTTCAAGAATAAAAACACATGGAATTGTGACCAGACAAATCTGGTACAGAAAATCCGACATGCGTTTCAATGCATAACTTTCACAAAATGCACTAGATGGATAAGATGTCCGCCTAAAACACAAAACTTACGTAGAACAACAAATCCTGAAAATTTAAGCTCAATTGGGCAAATCCTTCTCAAAATATATTTTCCCAAAGCAGAGCTTTGTACTTACAGTAACAAAAATGCTTCCCAAAATAAAACTTCAATACCTCAAGATTCAAATTCCGGTAAAAACAATGGGCTAACAAAACTTTATCTGTTCTTTTTTCTTCGGCAGCTGATCTCACGTCGACCAGGGTAAGTCTTCTTCTCGCTCGAAAGGTGGCTTCATGTCTTCTGATAGCGCACAACGCCACGATGGAGATAATCAGGTTTAACAGCGCTATGTAAATGGCCAATGTAATCACTGTATTAAATATGTTTACAATTTGGTTTTCACGGCTCAAGGGCCTAGTGCAGAGCAATGATCGTTTTGGAGAAAATTGAAACGTAGTGTCACCAAGTATTGTGGGAAAAATCAGCTCGACTACATCTCATTAATACCCAGATTACGCGAGAACCACTTATTGTGGGATAACAACTGGGTAATGTTTAAAAATCTACGCGCCACCATGATTGTCAGCAACTACAAAAGCTCCCATGTTAAGGTGAGGAACACGAATCCCTGAATGTCGCACAAAGTCTGTCCAAACATCTACTCTCCCGCCACCAGTGAGCCCGCGGTGAACGGCATGACCAGGCAAGAGGTAAACACGTGTTTGCAGTTGAGTGGAAACGCGGCTTCTTGTACAAAACAAAACAAATCAGCAAATTCCCTGTAAACACAGCGAAGTTGATCAACAGCATCAGTCCTCCTTCGACGGTCAGAGTCATGATTTTATCGGCACTTGGCGTTGATTGGATTTCTATTTTGTGGGCTACTGTCAACTTTTCTGCAAGCTGTTGAAAAGAGAATCATGAAATTGCTGGGTAATAAATACTTTTCTTACATTGTCAGAATCTTTATAGACTAATGCAATGGAAATCTTTCGCGCAAAGATGCCCACTCATCAACTTTTGTTGTCTTTTGGCCTTGTTATAATAGTTTCCATTATTTAGTTTTAATGTGGGATGTATCTTAATTATCTCTAAGTTATTGCAAATAATGTTTGTAATTAGCAGAGGGCTAGACAGACCAAGATGGCTCTTTAAAAGGTTGTTTGTTTTATTTGATTGACAATTTCGCTGGATTATTGCGGTCTGTATTTAAAAGTAATTTAGTCCTTTAGCCTGTTTGATCTCCGTTTGAGAATTACGGTTTTTAATCAGTCTAATCTCGCGACTCGGTTCTTTTAATTTATGTAAAGTGTACTTTCTTTTGGCCTTGTTTAGTTTCTGTCGTTTAGTTTTAGTTTGTGGGTCCCGGCATCTTGATTATTCTTAAGCTATTGTAAATACAATTAAGTAGTGTTTGTAATTAGCAGACGACCAGACAGACTAAGGCCCAGTTCAGACGCCGAACTTTCCATGAGCCGAACCAAATACATTGAATTAAGTTCATGAAAAGTTCGGCGTTTGAATCGAATTAAGAAGGGCTATTCGAATTTGGAACAGCCAGCCGTTCTTCCCGCCTAGCTTATCCGGGAATTTTGGGTTTGGAACGGCTTTGATTCAGAGGTCGAACTTTTCATGAGCCGAACCTAATGCATAAATTATTATAACGTATTTTCCAAGCAGTTTTCAGTTTGCCTGAAAATCGCTGACACTTCGATGTGATTTAGTTTAAACTAAATAAAGTTCGGTGAATTAAGTTCGACGTCTGAATCAACAGGTGTACTTTTGATAATTTGGATCGGTCGATCCAAATTCGAATTAAGTTCGGCTCATGAAAAGTCTGAACTGGGCCTAAGATGGCACTTTAAAAGTTTGTTTGTTTTTTTTCATTTATATTTTTCGCTGGATTGTCGTGTGGTCTCTGAAAGTAATTAAATTCCTTGACCTCCGTATGACTCCGTTTGAAAATGGTTAATTAATCTTGTGGCACAACAAACACTATTCTCGGGTCAAGACTGTTTTCACCAGTACAATCCGTTTCGTTTATGATACCGTTGCTACGGCTGCGATCGGTGGAAGCTGGCCCTGTGACATATTTCGAGTCTGCTCAATTGTTATATATTTCAAACCAATCCAGGACCTTATAAATTTTTAATGATGACCTCAAAAAATATTTAATAAAACCGATAGAAAAAAAGAAAACACTCCAAAAAGAACATTATCAGTAAAGTGATAAACTTTGTAGTCTCAGTCAGCGATGTAACCAAAACATTTCAAAACGGTCGATTGTCCCCACAGATGTGCTGAGCAGTTTGAATTTGAGAAAGCAAGGGAAATACAAAGAAATTTACTCGTAACCATATTATGGAAGTTAGTTGAGTTCGGAACTGTCTAAAATTGACGCAGCGTGGAGAGATATAAAAGTGGTATATCATAACGTACCGAGATTTAGTTGCTTCTGCAATCAGTTTGTCGCTCCTGTTGATTAATTAACAACATTTTATATGTAATGTGCCTTAGGTTCTTAATTCCTTTAGTCACGGAATCGTTGTTCCGGCTGATTACCGATGAACAACAGTTCTTAATGCCACGATACGAACATAGCTTATTACCTCAGGATCGCGGGGAGGGGAGGGTGGGTATTCACTTATATAGGCCGCGTACTTGCTGCTGCAAGCTCTCCCGGGCTGAAAAAGTGTCTGGTTTAAAAACTGCTAAATAGTTCTTTAGATACTTTTTTTATGAATAGTTACTCGATCTTCAACCAAAAACTGACAGAAAATAAAACACATAATAAAAGGTTAATATTGAAATGGTTTGAAAAAAAAAATGCCAGTGCTTCCTGAAGAGTAAAGGTCACAAACAAATCACATCTTTTTATCTGAAGTGTATTTTAATACAAATTACGAGGGGTTACACTCCTTCCACCCTCCACACCCCATCTCCTCCCTTCAACCGGGTTTACTTATCATATCAATTTTTGAAATAGGATTTGTCCGAGTCAAAAGAAGGATTAATTACGCTCGTTCTTCTCAGTTTCCGCGAACAGTAAAAAGTCTTCCTTTTGTTGTCTAATGTATTTTTTCATTTATTCGTTTGATTGTTATTAATTTGAGCAAAACTAATCAAGAGCAAACTGACACTTCATTAGTGTTTTCCTTCAATGAGTCTTGCATAATGCCATTCAACCGATCTTTTGTTGCGAATTTCTTTTGTTGATTATGACGTTTACACGAGACCAGCTGATTTCGGCTAGGATATTTTGTTGAATGATGTTTGATAAATTAGCTTTTACTCTGCCAGACCTTTACTCCTTTCAGTTTTTATACCAGTTTTAAACTAGTCACTCCTTTATTAACTTGCTCGCTCGCTCTTTGACTGATGTCATTTCAAATGCCGAGGCACATTACGCCAATATGGAGTAAATTAATTCGTGTAAAGGAAATTAAATTAATGACAACTTCGTAGTAAGTGCCGATGGATGATCATATAAGACAGCAAGCTAGTAAACAGAGTTCACAAATGGTTTCTAAAGAGAGTAAATGCGTCGTTGATCAGTTGAACGCACGCGTCAACCAATCCAAGAGGAGGTCGCCTGGACCGAAGTCTCTCCGAAGCAAGCTGTTACGTTGATTGCAAATTCCTTTCTAATTGGGTCATATATCCACGCTCTCTACATCGATATCCAGGCAAGATATCCCTTCGCGGTGTAGACAACCATAGCTTTCGACCCAAGCCGCGCACCCTACGCTTATTTGGTTTGCATTGAACAAGCAGCTGATGACAATCAGCTGCTTCATGAGGTACCAAGATCCTGTTTTGTGGGCGTTGCTTGGAATTTTTTTCACCCTAACACATTATATCATGTCATACTTTTTTGGCCCTATCCCCTAAAAGGTTCTGCAAAAGCTCCCGCTGTGGACCTTTTGAGACTGTACGCTATAAGAGCTACCAAAACCGCTATTTCAATCTCTAAAAGGTACTACGAGCACCCCCGTCATTTTTATACGGATATCCTCCCCCAGAGGCTTCCACACCGTTCAGTTCAGTCATTCCAAGATCTTTCACTACTTCCGTTACTGTAGAACAAAATGCTGTGTAGCTACACTTGATTATCAGTTCTCTCACACTGCGAAGTTTTCTCAAAGTGACTATTGGTGACCAAAGTACCTTTGAAGCAGGTTCACTACTGATTGAAACACGTGCGGTTTAAAGTGCACAGCATCATAAGGTTTTCCAGGCAGCCCAGTCCCCTCAGGATATGAGTCGCTGATAGGAAACACGTCTAACACGTCGATCCCTGCTCGGCACATGGCGTGCATGGCGTAAGAGTTAAACAACAGAACACGCTACAAAGAACAGGACAGAGGAAACTTTTGTGAGTAGAGTTATGTTATTTGAAAACAGTTTGCGTCCCTCTATTCACGTTCAAATCAGACTGATTTGTATCTCATCTCCCCTTTCCGATTCGACCCGAACCGACCCGACCCGAGAAAAGCAAATACATTTCAACCGCAGTTTACAGACACCCTTTTTATGTAGACTTAATTGTTACAGACAGTTGTCTTTGCTCCCTATCTGTAGCCCTACGTTTTGCCAAAATAAACTGACCAACCCCCGCCCGTCGGTTTCTCTTTGTTTCTCTGTGTTACCAACCATGTCCGCCTCAATTGGAGATGGAGGAGCGGGGAAGGAATTGCACTTAATTATTACTGGTCATATCTAGAAACAGAAATGAACGTTGCCAAAACATAATTTTGTGGAGTAACACACTTGACATTGAAGTTACCCTTGACAATTTTGCGCGCGAACAATTTTTCGAATCTCGAATAACATTCAAACAACCACTTACATAACGTAATTTTTGTTTCTAAAAAAAGGGAAAAGGCAAAATGGAAAAAGACTGACGTAAAGTACAGCGCATATTTTCCATACAAGGGTTTCGCACAGGTGAAGTTTGGTTGTTTGCATTCTTGAGGTCATCTTACCTGGTAGGTCAAAAATCTGATGCTTGTTGAATGGCGAGCATTGGTTCTTGGATCACCATATTTCTCTTTATTAATGGCAGTCGTCGTCTTCCAAATAAGTTGTCCTCTAAACCGCCATGATTTCTTGTTCGTCTTGAATTTTTCATTTAGCAATCTTATAGTCTTATCTATAAGCCCCATGTAGGTGGTGAAGTTTATAGTGTGCACGTAGTGCAGACCTAGATTGAGAATCAACACACTTTTGTCGCTGTCCATGAAAGGCTGAGAAATGACGTGAAAAATTTCGGTTAACACTCTCCTGACACTGAAATCCTTGTCGTCGTTTTCTAGTCTTCCTCTCGTCAAGTTCCTGCCAGGAATTCTGTATACCCAGTTGTAAGTGTTGTTACATCTTTGGAAAATCTTTTTACATAGCGGCTGCCTAATAATGGATTTATAAAAAAAGTCCCCGACTGAATCACCGTAAATCCATAATGTTTCTAGTTTCCCAGCTGGATTTCTGTTTCTTGTCTGAGGTGCCTCTAAAAATTTTAACGTATGAAAATATTACGAAATAGATATTAAGAGAAATAGAGAAAAAATGTTCATCGAACAGATGCATCTAAAATGTCTCGCACGGTTTCTACCCACATCGGCTATACTCTTGTTTATGAAAAAAGGCCAGTTGCATTCTAAGAATTAAGGTCAAACCGGCACACAGGTTAAAAATTGTGTTTGAAAACCTGGGTGTTTAAAGCCCCAAGGTGTGGGGGGGGGGGGGGGGGGGACTTCCGTATAAAAAGGAGCGGGGTGCTTGTCGAAAATTTTGAAAAGAATCCCCACGAGGTACAACGATCCTGTTTTGTGGGCGTGGTTTGAAGTTTACTTCAGCCTCAAGAGGTACCAATTTTAAAACAACTCGTTATCTCCCGTCATTTTTTTTTTTCAGCTCAATACCCAATAAGGTACCACGAAAGCTCCCGCTGAGGATCTTTTGAGGTTGAACACCCTAAGAAGTACCAAAACCTCAGCTTTTCAGTTTAACCCCTAAAAGGTACAACGAGCACCCCTGCACCTTTTATATCGGAATTCCCCAGGGGGGTTTCTCCCCCCCTCCCCCCTCCCAGCTATACTCTTATTTAGTAAATCAAAAAAAAAATACTTGTTGCATTCTAGAAATGAAGATGGAACCGGCACACAAGTTTAGAACTGTGATTTCAAAATAGAGATACTTAAAGGGCCTACTCAGCCACACCTTTGTTGTTGTTTACATACGAGAGTTTGGCTATTATATTTTATTCAGATCATGTCCAAATGAAGGAAATTACTATGAAACTACTAAAGATAATTAAACATACTTTTAGGAACGCAACTTACAGTAAAGCAATAAGATTTTGCTTCACCATGCAATATTGATGGCATTGAAAATGGCTGACTAGGGCCCTGTAAGGTTCCTTCGGGTACGTATATAAACTCGTTTTCAAGACTAAAATCTTTTCAAAAGTTAGAGTCTTTGTAAGAAAACTAAAACTCTTAAACTGAGTCTATGCTTTCTCACTTCTAACCTAATGATGGAGAGTTTAAGGGCAATTTTCTTGTTTCCTGACAGTAGCTAACTACATGAACAGAGTCAATAACTCACCGCTAATGAGATATGGTTTCCACGTTTCATTCATCCATCTTCCATTACCATCCCACATTTCAGAACATCTGATTCCACAAGGTACATTAACGGAGCCAAATTTATCGATGACCTCTGATGATCGAAATGGTATCCATATAAATTTGTTCTAGTAAAATTCCCCAAATCTACTATATTAGCTTGCGCAACTTGTCTTATGGAGAATGCAGATTGAGCCCAGACTCACAATGACTTATGAAGAATTATTGTCTTATTCCTATATTCTCTTTACAGGAACTAGTCTCCTTTGCAGGACAAGGACTTGAGGGTTTATTGACTTGATGAATATGAGGACTGGAGGAAAGTTTGTTTGGCTCTCGATTATCGCGTAGAACAGCGCGTTTTTATACGAGCTAGTTGGCCAGAGTTGATATCGTCTGCCTGTGAAATGCAATCTCCGGTCGATCCCTGCCCTACTTGACATTTGCATGTGTTCAAGTTCGATAGCATGAAAGCGCGCACGTAACCAAGAGATTATGATCTAACTGATAAAATTTCTCGTTTGATCGTGGTCGCATAAAACAGGATTTTATTTGTTCTTACTTTGCGGAAATTTCAAAAATAACACTGGAATATCAAAACAAAATTGCATCTACTGCGTGTACTTACTTTGAAAAAGTAGCTCGGTTGAATGTGGAATAAGAATAGTAAATGGTGCACCGTCCCATAAAGGACTCAATAGAAATGGTTTGTCGTGGCCAGGAAGAGCATTTGGTGCTTGATATCTACCTTGCACATTCCCTGGTAAAGAATGGAATATAAAGTAAAATAAGTTTCGCTGGCAGTCTATAACTAGGAGTGTCCACCTCAGACTTTGTAAGAATCTTTAAAAGACGAGGATCCCCTAATGTATAAGTTATTTGCGGGGAGACATTTGGTGGGAAAAAATAACTGCATTTCTTATGAGCAAGTATGAAGAAAGGGAAGGAAGTCAATAGGACACTGTTTAAAGTAAGTTGTTAAAAAGGAATTCATGGAAAACTGTAAGGGATATCATGTACGGTGACTGCACCCTATAATCTAAGGAAGAGTTCAGCGAGGCCGGTTACTGAGTTTCGACAACTACTACATGTCGTTTACTAGATAGAAATACTCATTGCGTGTCAGAGGTTGCATACGCGAATCCTGGGTCCCACTGAGTTTAATATTCTACGTAGATATATATGAGGCGCACAATTTGACGCTTCTGAGCGACTCACGTAATGGGATTGAGTTAGTCCATTAAATGTATTACTGTTACTGACCTTTAATAAACCAGTCGCGTGGAGGGTCTTTATAGCCATCACACAGTGAATACTCCAAAACCACTTCCACGTGGTATTGTCCTGGTTCTAAAACAAGAAAAATGACTTCGTACTTTCCATTACCATGATCAACTACTGTTGGAGACATGGAAGAAGGGCCTCGTACATGAACCCGCCAAGAGTCTCCTCCAACCTTCTTGTCCAAATTGTCCCGTGTTACAGACTGTATTTCAAATCGACTAAACTGCCCGGCAGGTCTGATATCCCACAATATCAGATAGCTTTTAGCCGCATCTGTCCTGCCTTGGGAATGTTGAAAGCCCTTATTCTTGCCCCATTCCATGTTTTCTGCGCATGGTCGTAAAACTTGTTTCCAGTCCATTCGCATTCGCTTTAAGCGACACCATGTCTCGAGAAAGTCCGCGTAACGCGCGTTGTCGCGCGTGTCGTTGTTCATTATCCTCGCGTGTAGCTTCCGTGACGCGATGTGAACTCTGTAATGATGGTGGATCCAGTATAGGTACGCAAAAAAACACAATGTTGCAACAGTTACTATTTTCCGAGAGATTAGCCTGTTGTTGCATGTCCATGCTGCTAAGGACGTGCGAAAACTCATCCAGAGCTGGCCAGCATCAGTTTCAAAGCAGTATATGTTTCCCTTGTCCCGTTATTGTCTCCGGATAGCACCTGCGGGAAAAACTGAAATGCAACGTTCTATAGAAATCAAAATTCATATATGTTATTCTGCGGAACAATAAATAGCACCGTAGGGGCAATCCAAGCTTAGCTTAGCACTGCATCTCGCTATTTCTATTTAGAACTAAAAAGTAACAAACCTTTTCATAGTGCTTAAGACTGAATGGTCTGATTTTGCCATGGTGTAAAATAGTTTTGCAACCTTCTCTCGTGGTATACCCTTGAATATCCTACTGGTCTCGATCTTTTCATTTTAGATTCTTGGTATACACACTCACTGGCTGCCTGGCTCCGCTAGCCCCTATGACTATTCCAAGCAGCTAGTACTCTAATTTTTACTTTTAATATTTTCATTGTTGTAATTTGTTATTTTGAGCAAGAGTGAATGTAAATAAAGATTGATTGATTGATTGACATAAAGGCTCGACTTGTGTATACCGAGAAAATACCAGTGACTTATGAGATGTTCCATGATGTATCACTCGAAAGCGCTGCATTACTAGTATTTACAAGCGATGATTATTATAAAACGTTGCGACATTAGAACTAAATTAACTACGATGATTGCAAACTGGACAACATGTTTCACTGGCAATACCCTTGTAGCAACAAGGATTTTGTTTCCATATTGTGTTATATCATTCGTTTTGAGTTACAAATTCCTTTCAATAAAGAACCAGAATATTTTTATGCAAGATAATTTCGATATTATTGTCTCTGAGTCAATTCTTTCATTACAATCTGTCTGCTATTTGTGTTCCTTACGAAATGGACGGTCTCGTCCCAGTCTCTCAGTTCACGATTGAAAGAGAGATCTGAGAGAAGACTCCCTGATGTACGGTATAGCCCTTGTTTCAAATACAAGATCTAGATCTTACTAATGGATTTCAATTTGTCAGAGCCCCAATGGGGGAGCAATTCATTTTATGTGAAATTCAATGATACTTTCTTGAATGTGACTTGACATAATTGATATTCTAAGCAGAAATGAGATGTTGAACTTTGAAAGCAGCTTAAAATATATTCAGTTCTCTTAATTACTGTTTTCTACCTTTGTACGGAATCGACGGATTTCAAAAGAAGAATTTTCCTTGCGCAAAATAATCGGAACAGAGGGTATTTTCTTAGCCATTTATAGGAAAAACCATTACATCTCGTCTTCCGGAGTCAAATTCTACCAGTAGAGGTTACTCGCGAAGGGAACCGGTGTAAACATTTTGAAAAGTCTAACTTTACATTGAATCTAGTGGTTCTACAGCGATACTTACCTTTATGAACAAATCATTTTTTTACTGATGGATTCACTGTCGGTCCTTTTGTAGTTTACGGCATCGTTAGTAAGTACAACACAAATTTGAAAAATAGAATCTTCACAGATAGCCTTTTTCCTTCATCAACTTGACCTTTGAGTTTTGAACTGGTACCCGCTAGAGAGCCAATAGTCCGCGGGTACGGCGCAATGAACAACACACCTGCCTCCAGGTAAACATTATACACTTAATCACTGGTCCCAAGGTAAACAGTTTGTTTTGTTTTCCCGAGCCGGAATCTCGATGTTACCCGAAGCGAAGCCGAAGATTCCAGGGAAAACAAAACAAACTGTTTCCCAGGGGACAAGTGATTTAGTGTTTTGCTATATAGCTGGGGCTTAGTGTAAAGTTTTAAGGCGAGGAGAAGTCAAAGCAACGACTGGTTCGTGGAAGAGCGCGCGACAGTTGCTCAAATGTTGCTCACCAGGCAACATTAAGATTTAGCCAGTGCCACTTGACCATAAATCAACCAATGGGAGCGCTCGTTACATTCACCTGAACTCCAGCTATAAAACATAACATAGTGTTTTTTGCGTTCAAAAATTGAGGGAAGGGTAAAACAAAAACCTGTCAACTTTCTATCCTTCCTCAAACTTGTATTCATGTGATCATGGTGCTCTTTTCTGCCACGTCGAAAACCAATTAATCGTGATACCGAAGAACTCCAAAAGCAGTGCATGCACCCCTTAAGTAACTCACTTCATATATTTGTACCACTCAGCCCGTGAGTACACTTAATGTTGATAGCTGGGTTCCTGACATAGATCAGTCATTGTTCTTTTTCACTTAGTTCAGAGTGGTGTGCACTAAGGCCCCGTTCACACTGCGTCGGAGAAATCTGAAAACGCAGCTTTATTTCTCCTGTTAGGCCTACCGTCCAAACTAATCCGTCGCGAAAACCGAGCTTTTCAAAACCGCTCTTTTAACCGGGGAATTTGAAAACGCCGGCTCTGCGTTTCAGTGTGGACAGAAAACGTTTTGAAAACAAAGCTTTTCGAAAACGATGAGGTCACGACAATCACGTGATTTCCCTGCACGAGTTTTACTCAAACACAAATCCAAAATGAGCGGTGATTGTTGCGTTTTCAAATTTCTCCGGCGTAGTGTGAACGCAAAACATATGATGCGTTTTCAGAGTGAAACATCAGTTTTCGAATTCCTCCGGCGTAGTCTGGACGCGGCCTAATGTAATGATTTGGCGAGCTCCTACGCGATAGGGCACGACGTGTATATTCTCGAGCGTTCATGCATGTAGTGAGTGTGAGTGGTCTGGACTTTAATCTGAAAGTTTCCTGCAACTGTTGAGGGATTGGGAACAAATTAATTGATTTTCCGACAAACGTGGTTTATTACAATACAACAACAAAAATGTCCACTCTTTACATGTAATTTACAAATTTTACATCATTTGGCCTGTCGAGGTATGTGCAATGAGGTGCAATAAATTGAAGAATATTCCAAATATTGAAATCATAATGGATTAATCATAATTGAATACCAAAAACTCACTCACATTATCTTTTAAATTAGTCAATCAAAGCATTAAAAAATTACAAGCCATTTTTTACTAGTAAATTCACAGCAATGATTTGCCATGGGATCTAAGCTAGAAACAAAGCTATACAAAGTGTAAAGACCTGAATGATCATTGCACTGATTTATGTACACGATACTAAAGCGGTTGCGAAAATAACCCCTGAGAAAAAAAAAAAAAGAAAATTATGCTGCAAAGTGTTTACCTCGAGGATACCATATTATTATTATTATTATTATTATTATCGTTATCGTTATCGTTATTGTTATTGTTGTTGTTATTGTTATTATTATTATTATTATTCTTTTATCCCGGATTTCCGCCGAACTAAGGAACCATGAACAATAATTTTAAAACAAACTTAATATGAAAACAAGATATTCGATGATGTAAATTGTTACTTTTAGTTTTTAAAAATTTTTGACATAATAGTAATAATAATAATAATAACAATAATAATATTATTATTATTATTATTTTCATGTTTTCATCGTTATTTACCATTAACGCTTAATTATTGAAATTAGACGCGGCTCGACCAAGAACAAACGTCCGTTTATTTTTGCTCGTGCTTGAGCCATTTTTATAAACTTCTTATATAATCCTGGCACAAGTGGGCTTGACACTAGCTTAGATTTGCCACGTAATTTAATCAGTAATGAACAAGCTATAACAAAAATCTGCCCCCTCTATTCTAATCCTCCTTTTGTACCTCTGTATGAGTCCATATAAATTGGACTTAGACGGTTAAAAAGCAGTGAATATACGTCGTGTGTATTACGCAGTGGGTCTACTCCCAACTGAAAACTGCGCATGCACACATTGGAGATAGAGTATATTTTGTATAAAGTTTAGTACCAAAGCTAATGCCTTTTATTTTTGCAAAGTTAAGAATCTGCAAAACGCTTTTAAATTAATGTTAACGATTAAATTGTCGGGAGGAGGGGGGGAAGGGGAAGGAGATCTTCCCTATGGTTGTTGAGATCAGTGTTTATTATAGACTGGTAAAATTTTTCTGATAGTATCAGTCTATCGCGTGTGCAAAATTTAAGAAACCCTCACGAAAAATAAAGGTATTTTTTATAAGCGTATCGAACTCTAGAATTACGGTGGATTTACACTATTAAAAGTTCACATCTCGACCGTTTACAGAGCCCATGCGAGCTTTTGAAAAGGAATGGCGCAACTTTTCAGGACCAAACGGTGGCGACTTCTGAACTACCAGTGGAACAGGCAGAGAACGCGCTGAAGGCGCATCCGTCTGTACGAGACAGGGCGCAATGAGCTGCATCAAGGTGCTCCTGACTTCTGATATGCGATAGGTGTATACCAATGGATTAATGGCACTGTTACTGTAATGGAGAAGCTTCACAAAATCCAACAGGTGCATCAGATTCGTGCCGTGGGGAAGATAACTGGGCCAGAAAATAAACAATACTGAAAGCGTGAAAAATGGAAGCCACGATAACAAAAAAAGACCTGTGACTATCAACACGGTTTTAGCGGTTGTCTGTTCATGATGTACCTTCCTCTGAAGTGAACTAATGGAGTACGAGCGCCGACGAATGTTGAACTGTTTCACGCTCTTGTAAATGTTGGCGTACATGCAGATTATTATCAGAAGCGGCAGGAAAAATCCCGCGATAGCACTAAACAGCCCCTTGTACTTCCTCCACATAGCAAATTTGAAATCG
>Ga0126338_10001963_pt1 | contig 13805 bp, 5 predicted proteins | sample OrbCmetagenome_2_FD_92529 | JGI IMG/M metagenome (GOLD analysis project Ga0126338, IMG submission 92529) | Coral microbial communities from Petempiche,Puerto Morelos, Mexico - Orbicella C C metagenome | ecosystem: Host-associated > Invertebrates > Cnidaria > Coral | place: Petempiche,Puerto...
AGTCAGCCAGTCAGCCAGTCAGCCAGTCAGCCAGTCAGCCAGTCAGCCAGTCAGCCAGTCAGCCAGTCAGCCAGTCAGCCAGTCAGCCAGTCAGCCAGTCAGCCAGTCAGCCAGTCACTCAGTCAATCAGGCATAAGTAATAACGCCGGACAAGATTATGTTAAGTTGATATTTTTCAAACTCTCTCAAATAGTATTGAAGAGTATATCCAAGACAAGAATTGAAAATTTCGATGTTGACATTCAAGCTTAAAAGACTAAACGGCGACATACCCGGAGAAGTTGGCTGCTGACCCAGCTCACAGCCGTAGAACTCGACCCTGAGGGCTATGCATTTCCGCCAATTTGTTGGATTGATCCGAATATACACGGCTTTGATAGGAATGGGAAGTACAACCATCCTCACACTGGCGGAGAATTCCTGAGAAAATTAAAACAAAATTGTAGGTTCAGATTTCATGTGTGAATTATCTGTTATAAGGTTAGGACTACGCTTGGTTTAAATTCCGTAGTGGCTGATGAGACACCTGTTTTAGGTAGCCTATTACAGGTTAAAGAAAAATTTGTGAACACTTAGTATATACAAAACCGATTGTTTCGTGTGAGCTAAGGACATCTCAATGAGATCGGCTATCAAGACTTCTTCTATGTTGCACACAGCCTGTAGCACGGATTTGTATTTGGTGCTCTAAGCTGAATTGTTCGCCATTATTACAAGAGAGGATGAGGAGTGACAACGTTAATCCACGTTATAGGTTTTATTCCCTGTCAGGTTATTTTTAGATCACTCTGAATAACCAAACAATTAACGCGGATTTTGCCCATACGTAGAATGTTAACACTATCCGCGGAAGAACTGGGTACCGTTTCTAAAAATAACTTTAGAGGGATTTTGTTGCCGAATAAAGGCCTCTATAAAGGATTTACCAGCTTTATCCTTTTTCAACATTAAGATGAGCCGTGATAGTTTTTGATGAGTTTCTAACCAATAGGTAGACTCCAATTACGTTTAATATTCTCCTTTTTACCTTGATTTTGCCACCCTCTTTGAAAGGCTTCCAAATCACGCCGTCGTCGCTGAAGAACAAGGAGAGACTGGTGACGAAACAATCGTCATAGCCTTGAACGCCGAGTCTGACAACTTTCACTTTACTCGTAAAGTTGACCTGGAGAAACTGCGATCTCTCCTTCCTGAAACACAAAATTCAGATCAGAACAAGCTTTTTTTAAATTTATATTATGAAAGGCCAACGTTTTAGTTGTGGACAAGATAAGATTATCTAATAATAAACCACTCAGTCGGTCGGTCAGTCAGTCAGTCATTCAATCATTCAGTCAGTCAGGCAGTCATTCATTCATTCATTCAGTCAGTCAGTCAGTCGGTCGGTCGGTCGGCCGGTCAGTGAGTCACTCATTCAGTCAGTCATTTGGTTAGTCATTCATTCAGTCACTCAGTCAGTCATTCAGTCATTCAGTCAGTCAGTCAGTCAGTCAGTCCGTCGGTCGGTCGGTCGGTCGGTCGGTCAGTCAGTCGGTCAGTCAGTCAGTCAGTTGGCCAGTCATTTATTCAGTCAGTAAGTCAGTCAGTCAGTCGGTCGGTCAGCCAGTTAGTCAGTCAGTTGGTCAGTCATTTATTCAGTCAGTCAGGTAGTCTTTCATTCAGTTAGTCAGTCAGTCAGTCAGTGAGTCAGCCGGTCAGTCATTTAGTCATTCATTCCGTCAGTCGGTCAGTCAGCCAGCCAGTCAGTCAGTCAGTCAGTCAGTCAGTCAGTCCGTTGGTCAGTCATTCATTCAGTCAGTCATTTATTCAGTTAGTCAGTCAGTCAGTCAGTCAGTCAGTTGGTCAGTCATTCACTCAGTCAGTCAGTCAGTCATTCATTCAGTGAGTCAGTAAGTCAGTCATTCAGTTAGCCAGTCAGTCAGTCAGTTGGTCAGTCATTCATTCAGTCAGTCAGTCAGTCAGCTAGTCAGTCATTCATTCAGTCATTCATTCAGTCAGTCAGTACGTTAGTCAGCCAGCCAGTCAGTCAGTCAGTCAGTCATTCAGTCAGTCAATCAGTCAGTCAGTCCTTCAGTCAGTCAAACCTCCCTCAGTCAGACCTTCAGTCAGTCAGTCATTCAATCAGTGAGTCAGTCAGTCAGTTAGTTTATTACTATAGTTGGTTACTTAGTTAGTGCGTGATTCGACATTTAGAACGTATGCTAAAGAATTTTTTTAAATCATGTTTAAATATATTATCTTATCTTATCCATAACCAAGCGACCATCACCCAACTTACGCTAAAGGTCCATTTGGAATCCAGGCCCATTGGTTTTTTAACCTGGCCTTGTGTGGTTCCCTTTCAGGAGAATAGGACGAGCCTGTGATCTGGGCATCAGAGATAGAACCATCCTCCATGCCAAGAGGCTCGTCACATGCAGCTTCTAAGTAAGTAATACCAGATTAATTGAGCGGAGTCCTCAAGTACTGATTGCTGATTGATTGATAAAATCATGGCGTCAAAGACAAAAGAATTGAAAAACATATTGCCATGGTTCAGAGCCTAACTAGCCGCGCGAGCACTTATGGGAAAATTTGGGGCAGATTACAAACAAATATGGCCTAGAGGTACGCTGGGAAGGATATGCGAGGGCGATTTAAGGGTTAGTATAACTTGAGAGAAGAGAACGGAACAGTTGAGGTAGGAAATGGACAAGAAAACCATGATTATGATAACTGAAGGGAGAAGACATTCAGTAAAGCAATTCTTCCGTCAAAATCGTACTCGAAGGCGCAGAAAGAAAATCCAATATTTCAGTATTGCAACACTTGTCTTCTCCACCCCTCTCTTAAGGTGGCTGACAGAAGTTTCCAACACTTTCCAAAGCTTAGCTTTTGATGTGATCTGGTAATAACGCCCTTTATTTTAGCTTGAATTGCTAGAAAGAACTCAAAAACGAGCCCGGTGACCCCCATCTTTTGTTATCAAATTTTCATTAGCAGTATAAGACGAGCTAGGACGCAACTTTAAGCAAAGTATTTTTCTAAAAAAAGTGGTACTTGGACATCAGAGCCATTTTAAATTTTCGCAAACTTAAATTAATTTCCTATTAGGTAAATCAAAGTTCTGCAAACTTACTTTTCACGTAGTATTTGAAAGAAGTGGACGATGGCCCTTCGTGAGCAAATTCTCGTGAGCCTGAGGAGGAGGTGCAGGTATCCGCTGACCCGTTGTACTTAAGGTTCACGTGCACTGTGCAGTCGTGAATTTTCCCTTCGGCTCGTGTTTTTCCTGGATCAAGGTTTACCTTTATTTTTACGCCAACCGTTTGAGCAAACTCAAGTGTTCCAAACTACAAATGAAAGAAACCAGGTACAAGCAAATAGACAAATAAAAAATCAAATCAAATAAATTTCAGTTCAAACGGCAACGACCAAGAAAAAATTGCAGAAAATTCAACAAACGTTTTAGAGCAGGTTGGAATAAAATAAACTACAGTTTTATCTAAACCGTAATTGCTTTCTCGTGGATTAACGTTAGTCCAGGAATAAAACCTTATCCAAGGTTTAAGATCTCTTTTATAATGTACTTTTCGCTGCTAATTTTTGTAGAGTTTGACATTAGTTGAAGTCAAAACTGAAGCTAGGACAAACAAAATGAAAAGAAAACCTCACTGAAAAGATAAAAAAACTAAATCAAACTTCATGCTAGTCGTAAATAAGATTTGCTTTGAACAACTGCAACCCGATCCTGCTCATAAAGTGAAAAGGAATTTTTACCGTAATAGAAACTGTCGAAGCAACGTTGGAAACAACTACACTGACTGAATCATCGAGTGTGGTGTGATTGTGGTACGTAAGGAACGACGGTAAAGGTAGTTGAACTGTGCCGCTGTCCACAATGTCTGTTGTCAGAGACGAATGGGACACAACCAAACGGAGGGTGATTTGGTCTCTGTTCAGGAAAAATAAAGAAAGGAAAAATATTTTCCTTGTCATAATTTAACTTCGAATGGTATAGACATCATTATCATAGGCGTACGGGCACCTTCGCATTCGGGGAGGGGGGGGGGGGGGGGGGGGCGGGGCGGGGACCCCCTTGACCGAAAAATTTACGCAATGTTCGAATGCGTGATTGTTGGAATTGGGATGTAAAGGCATTCAAATTGCCCGAAAAACAAAATCGTTCACAATTCCCACATCTAATGAAACTGCTATGCCGTGTGGCATGAAATTTTCGCGGAGTTTAATTCTTAGCGCACGAAAAACCTAACCGCAGAAATGTTCTGAAAGCTTCAAACCTATCGAAACCTAGCATACGTGATGTTGTTAGTGCAGGGACAAGGTTTGCAAATTAAATTGGCTGCGTTAGGTAATTCCCAAGGAATTGCGTTAAAATGTACAGCCGCCATCTTTTTGTTTTCCTATACGATGTATTGTGTAACTCTACTGGCATGTCTAGAACATCAAGGCTAGTATAGGTGCGATGTTACTGGCTAATTTGAAAGTCAATAGCACGCAATTACCCAAACAGCACGGCGTGACCGGTAGGCGGAAGTCCAGAGAAGTCAACATTCAATACGGGTCTTTTGCAGGCCGTATAAACCGTCTTGACAGCCAGCATTGCCGCCCACACGGACTGATTCGTGCCGTACTGCGTCCCAACACTGACCCACTGCAAGCCACCATTGACAATCTGCTCATGGTTCATCACTTGAACCTCAAACTCAATCTTAATCTTAGTGTCGTTTCCAAATGAAGTTCGCGTGACAGTCCCGAAGTTAAAGAACGCGATGTCAATCAAACCGTCGTTTCCCGATGACGTCATGTTGGTGGCGTTGTTGTCGATAGTCAGGTGCTTGCTCACCTCAGTAATCTTCGCCGCCGTTAGTCGTAGAATGGCCGTGCCGTTAAATGGAAGCTTGATTTTTGTTTTCAGTTCCGTGGACTCGGGAATAGTCATTGTGAGTGTGTATTTAACGCGACGGCCCACAAATTGCCAATCAGTTGTTCTTGTGAGGCTAAATTTGTATTCAGAAGCCTGTTAATGGAAGAACGACAAAATAAACAGTTGAAGAAAACATAAAGGGAAAAAAAAAGGTGTCGAGTCGTTAAAAAATTAATAAAAGTCTTCGAAGGAAGCTGGTGCCGTTTTCAATGCGCCTCACCTTTTTAGTTTGGAATTGGTTGGGAAAATTTGAAACTTCCCATTGTAAACTATGAAGTTCTTTAATGTTTATGTTTATGTGGGAGTTATTTTCGTGAATTAATTTCTCGATACGTTGAAGATTGGCCAAAAAATAGCGGAAATTTTTGGTTAAAGGTTTAAGTTAAATTTTTTCTCAACTTAAGATTTTTGTTCAAACTTTTTAGTTTTAACTACCTAATTTTTCAAGGCGATTCGCAAATAGATGTCATAATAAGTCTATCAAATGGCAAATACTAGACTTCTGGGTTGAGTAAATGAAAATACTTCAGTAAGGTACACGGTTTTAAAAATTAATTGATAAGTGAAAAGTTTATCAAAAAATCTTTGTTCTTGAGGTAGTTTTAAAGGCTAGTTCGTTAATTTTAAACTGAGCTGAAGTAGAAACTAAGGCTCCGAGGCTTGTCATTAATCGTAAGGTAATGTTGTAAATGAATGTTAAAAATAGATGACATCGAAGAAAGGAAAACGTTTTATTTAGTTTCATAATTGTTTCGTTTTACGCGAGATTTGAAGAGCAGCTTTTTCTCTTTGACTATGAAAAGTTCCCGAACTCTCCCCTTCAGACTTATAATTTCGGCACAAGAACTTTAGAATGCTCGGCCCCTTATTTCATCACATTTCGGGTGACCGCTAAAATGGCAATAATACTAGAAATTGATGATCAGTTTATTATTTTCAGCCTTTTCACTTGTCCATCGCGGTTTGACCGATACAGCACTGAAAAGCTGAAAAAACCCATTGCGGTGTCACGGACAAATTAATTTGAATGATATATTTAAAAGTGTTCTAGGTCTTGCCACCAGCAGTCTGGATTTTAAGAATTAATGTTGTGACGTTCAGAGTTTAAATATTGTAAGAAAATTCTAGTGGTAAAAAATTGGGTATTTTTTTAATCGGATACATCACTTGAAATTTTCGTGTGGTTATATAGTTCTGCTCAAAATTTGAAAATTCGAAATTTTTGAGCTAAATGCGTCATTTGAAAGTCAAAGGAAACTGAATGCTTTCTCTTTTGCAAAATTAATTTATTATCCGTCAACTTAACCTGCATGCCGTATACACTATAAAAAATTACTGGTCGAGTTTAAATAATTAAAATTTTGAACAGGGTCCTAAATGAAAGCCCAAACTCCCTGTGGCGTCATATTCGAACTGCGACAACTCGATCAATTTTGGTCGTAAAGTGGTAGGCACATTATTTCGAGTGTAGTTTTAGCTTTTATTCATATCAATTGAACTGAACACTGATATGTTGGAAGAAGTTGCTTTTTCTATGAAGCCAACAAGACTAACACAAATATAGTCCAAATGTGATCAAAAAAAAAAATTTGTGACTATAAAGAAAGAACCGAAGATATGTTACTAATGTCAAATAAAACTGTCTGCAATCGTAAAACGTTGCGCAACTAATTGCAAATTGTTTACCAGCACGTTTGCATGTTATAAAGCACGCTCGGCAGCACGTTTATCATAACGCACTGTGTAATTTATATTCCAAGATGTAAATTAACAAAATAAATAATTAAAAGCTTAGACAGCGGACATGAAAATTTATTTAATGAAAAACCTTGCAAAAGTTGGTCTTTCTTGCACACAATTTTTTATTGTGCCTTATTCCTTTCCGATCACAACAGAACGCAGAAGAGGTTCCTAAATTTAAAATTATGACTGTTAACTTGTTCAATTCATCTCCAACAACATAAGAACTCAGTGATATGCATAAGTTAATAATGATATTGATTTTGAGTTTAAAAGCCGTTTTTCGTGAAACTGAATTGTTTTTACATTCTCTATTTGGCCGGCACCCTTGATAACGGCATAGATGTCTTCAAAAATGAAACCTAGCAACACTTAAATTTATTTTTTAATCCTGATCTTGATAAAATGGCTTGAGACAACATCTTAACATTACTTTTTAAGGTGGTAAGGGCTTCGAACTTAATAACCTAATTTTTATGAGAGCATATAATAATTCAAAGTCCCTCGTCTAGATGTAGCACGGTAGCTTTCTCAGCCATATGAAAAAAAATTTCATTAAAATGTTCTTTACAATCGTCAAAACCCTGTGTAGTTACAAAATTCTTTGCTCGGCACATGAGAACTCATTTTCCGCGTTCGGAATACGAGCGGAACTTATCATAACAAAACAAGTTTCCCAACACGGTCGTCGAGGATCAAACCAAGGTAGTTATTTATCTGCGAAAGACCAAAGAACTCTTACCTCACAAAAAGAAAAAGCTGACACGAAGAAAAACAGCAAAAGCATCTTTTTCCGTCAGAAGGTAGAGTGGAAAAAAGATTCTTGTCTTATCTCGCTTTATAACAAGACACCTTCGCTTGACATTGCAGCAGGTGACTTCAAACTGGAAATGGCCCAGAAATGCTGAATTATTAACGATATTTACCAAGTCCGTTAGATACCATGGCGACAGAATGACGGTAGTTTAATAGACAATGTTTAAGTTTGCAGTTTAAATTACCCAGCTATTATGCCGGCTGATAAAAATTTTGGTTACGTTGCATAGCATATCTTCAGGTTCTTTAATTAATTAATTAAGTTACAAATGGGGATGGATTTTAATTTTAATTCCTGGCCTAAAATAGTATTTTATATATTTTAAGATGCAGTTTATGAAACTACGAATTAACTCTCTTGTCAAGTCAACATCATGTTGAGTACCTGTTGGATTGTTTTAGGGTGAACTTGACTGTTCGGCAGGCCTTAGTTGGTTATTTTAAGTTTTCGACAAGACAGAAATCTTTTTTAAGTTAAAAAAGAGTCGGCTACATTCACAAAGAGTTTAGCATTTCGTAAATGTGGCAAGTAGACTTCGTCCTGCCAATAATTTAGGCCGGCCAGGGATTTGCACATACGTATACGGAGTCATTTTAATTCAGGTATATGGCGCGGTATTTTTTGCCACGATTCGTATATTCGGGTACAAATTTGAAATTTTCCTGAATTTAAGGTGTTCAGAATTAAATGTCTAAGATAATTTTAGGTATCTAGCATCACACGTTTTAAGTCCCGGCCAAACGATCGCAGCAGTTCAACACAACATATCGCAACATTGTTGGCCCAACATTTGCAAGTTCTGGCCAAACGATCTTTTGGCCCGAGCTATCGTTTGCTATCGTTTGGCCGAGGCTTTACAATTGAGGTTGATATTGGTGCCATATGGGGGAACTGATCGTGTATATTAAAACCACCACCCCGCCGCTTTCTCCCCCCTCCTGCCCCTTTCGCCCACTCCTGGCCGGGCCTGGATATTCTGGAAGTAAAATGTCCCATCCAGAGAACCTTTTTTGAAGTCCAAAAATTGAATGCGACAAAATAGAAGAGTGTTTTCTGTCTTTAATGTAGCTTTCTTCATTGGGAACTTTCTAGTCAAGGTTATTCCGCCTGACCAAAGCAGGAGGATGTTTGGTTTCCGCTGTAGGGGAGGAGAGGGAAGGGGAAGTACATGTAGGCTCGGCGGCTGTTTCTCTAAGATCTGCCAAGTAAGCTTGCTTGAAGACTAAGGTGATGCAAAAAATAAGAACTAAGAAGAAATCCACCACAATTTCGAGTAACAAGTGGACAAAAAACTTTGTACCGAGATTATTTATATCGTATTGGAAACTTCTGTGCGACTGTTTTAAGAATCTTCTCAAAAGAAGTCATCTCTGACAACACCTAAAGTCGAAAACAAATTTTGAAGTTCAAATGAAACACTTGAAAATAATGGTGAAATGAAACTTTACCTGTGTTTGCACAATTTCTCTGAACTTTGAAATTTCTTTTCCCGAGGTCCCATGGGAAATTGCTTTTAGTGTTACTTCAGACAACTGTTTTATAATATCTTTAGCTTGTAGAAAATGCAAAAAGAACTGTAACATACTTAACGTTATTCTGGTACAAGGTTTTTGTCCATTAAAAATTGAAATTGCCCGATTTCCTATCGGATTTCTTCTTAAATTGTCACTGTTTGATCTGGTCATCTTCGCAGCCGTTATCTGGGTCATTGCAAAACGATTTTGCTCAGCTTTGCCTGACGACCAAAGAAACCGCTGCGAAGGGAATATAACCGTGATTGGGAATTGCAGTTGTTTTAAATTTCGTTTTGACACTCAAGGCACGGAAGATTGTGTTCACTTAGGATAACCTATTTTTTTAATAGCACCCTCAGGTGCTGAATTCATTTGAGGAAGATGTCAGCTATGGTGTTAACAGTTTCTACGTCAAGAGATGTAAATTAAAAAAACCCGCAAAAAAATATAAGATTTCAATTTTTTACTTGCTAGCAGGTAGGTGAAGCTTGTTACAAAATTACAGCTAATAGTACAAACAAGCTGTTCAAGAGCTAGTTCACTGATTAGTTAAAACTATAATATTACATCTGATCACGGTACATCGAAAAATAATATTAACTTATATTGTAGGCCCGCTGAGCGTGCACAGATCTGTAGCAACACAAATAGTCCCTTACACATGCTGCAAGTCAGTGATGAGGTTAGGTTATGTTTATTTGAAAGTATTTGATATATATATTTATTATAAAAATAATCACAGTAAAATAACAGCACATGCTCATTATCCAGGAATCTGATAATTAATGTAATCTCTCTTGTTGTTAATCTCTCTTGTTGATAGAATACAATCACACGGGCATAGCTCTTGCCAGGGAAAATTATTCTTGAATTTTGGCTTAAAGCACATTAAATTTTAGGTTTTAGGCTCCAATCTTCAATAGAGTGTCTACTAAAACAATGCACCACACAGTGCCCTTATTTTTCTTGAGTGATAGTGAAACTTGACTGCAGCTTGACTGCACCTTGACTGTTCACTCTGAAAACTTAGGCTCAAATTAATTCCCATCTAAAAGAACAGGGTTGCTCGTCGGAAATTTTGAAAAGAACCCTCAAGAGGTACCAAGGCCCTGTTTTGTGGGCGTGGCTTGTATTTTTCTCTCCTAAGAGGTACCGATTCTAAAACAACACATAAACTTACACTGCTTTTATTTTGGCTCAATGCCCTAAAAGGTACTGTGGAACCTCCTGCTGTGGGAACTTTTGAGGTTGTAGACTCTAAGAGGTGCCAAATCCACATTTTTAACTCCTAAAAGTTATGACGATTACCCCTGTCCTATTTATATGGGAGCCTCCCCCAACCCCTGAGGCTCAAATTAGCTCAATCTTGTTTACAACAGCACATTATATCAACAGTGTGCAGTGCCCTCAATGGCATGTCAAGTGAACACTCGCATGAAAATCTGAGAACCTAAAAGGAAGACAATATCTCTAGTCTATAAAGTGCCACTATGAAGTGATAGAAATTTTTTTAAAATTTAAACATAATAAAATTATTTAAAAAATACAAATGTATGCCATTTGATTCAAATCCAAAGTTTTAGAAGCCTGTGATAAAAATTGTTGATTTGACAGTGCAAAGTTAAGCTATTTTACCTTGACTGGATCCTAAGTTATTGCAAAATTCCAGCATGTCCGGTGATTATGAATCAAGTATATGCTGATTTATTGAGCAGTTCTTTCTAGCACACAAACTAATATCACACATAAATGTCTCATGATGTTTCGGCTGTGTGATTTGAATGCTATTTTTAAAGATAAATCAATTGAGGCACTCAACTTTGTGTATTGGTAAAATCAACAATTTTTAGCAGAATCTAAAAATGAATTTTGTATTTAGGAGGAAGAAAAGCCAGCAGGGCAAGCCCCCCTCCCTCCCCCCCCCTCCCCCGCCCCTAGCTCAAGGTCTGGATGTACCACTGATTAGTCATCAATTCTCTCCTTGTTACATGACAATCATTCTTAGCATTTCCAAAGCCATTTCAGGGGCGTCTATAGGAACCATATGGCCAGCATTGAGAATGTAATAAAGTTCAAAGTTTTTGTAGTTCTTAAGAAATGCTCCAGTCTCTTTCTTTGCCAGTTTGGATGGTGCATACAAGGGCTTTCTGGATGAATTCAAAAACTGTGGCAAACCATCCCAGTCGAGTTTTGCAATCCATGACTCGGCACCAAGTGTACCACAAATCATGTCAAGTTGGCCTTGGTATACGACAACTTTAACACCTCCTCTGATAAGTTTGCCGACATCTGATAACACTGAAGATGGGATATCATTGCGTTGGGTTTCTGCTACCATTTCAGACTGACCACCCCATGTGACATTATCCGGTATTATCCCCAGCTTTTTCCTGATTGGTCCATTCATGAGCTTGACAAGTGGATCACTTTGACTTCTCATTAAATACTGAGAAAAAATTTGATTATTGGACAACTTAGTGTACCTTTGCAACATCAAATGCATCATGCTAAGGTCTGGTTGGTTATGACGCAGCACATTATAAACATCAACATTGTCGGTCACATGGCCAATAAGATCGATCAACTGGTCAGTTAAATCCATGGCCTTGTCATAATCTCCGTGATCAGTAGCTTTTACAACCTCCTTACCTAACTTTCGGACTCTAAGAAAGTCTTTCTCATCCAAGAGAGAAAAAGAAAATAGATAGGGTGCATAAGAAAGTGTTGTGTCTTGGAAAGAGATCAAGGAATCTCCTAGTGCTACTCCAGTAAGTTCACACTGAATTTTGCCATCATGAATCAGGTCCTGCAAGGCAGCTCCAAAAGCAGCAGCCATTTTACCACCATAAGATTCACCAGCAATGAAAAATGGCATCTCCTTGAAAACTGGAAACTTCTCCAGAAAGGCTTTGAAGAAGACAGTCAAATCATCTGTAATTTCTGATAAGAGAACAAACTAATATTATTACTAACACAAAATGCGACATGCAAATCAATATCTTAAAGTGTTGCTATGATCCAATTTTTACCCCTTGAATTTTTAGGTGTATCACATAGAATTCCACGAGAGAATAAAAATGCCGTTTACCATTTGCAAATATCTGGATTATTGTAGTTCCGGAGATATTTAAGTATGTGTAAAATATGCAAATGAGATGACTGATGACATCATACACTCAACGCAATATTATATCAGGTATGTAACTAGAGTTATCTTGGCCGATTTGCAACACAGACCACTGAAACTTGGTAGGCTTAGTCAAGAAAGAGATATTTTCTTGTCTTTTGGTGATCAATGTCTTCAGGGGAGAGGCACAGATAGTTTGAGGAACAACACAAGAAAGTTTTGTAATCTTAGCTTAAATAACCAGATGCCGCTTACGTTCATCCGATACCCAGCAAACGGCCTGTGATTTATTGTTAATCTAAATGTTAAGTGGTGGACTATTTTATGGAGGTGTCTGTGAGGAAAGGTTTATCTGTAGAACCAATATTACAGGGGTGATGCATCTTTAATCTGCATTCCCCTTCCTGCCACTCACTGCCAAGGATGGTGAGCTCTTGCAATTTAAGGCCCAGTTCATTCTGCAAAGATTAGCTACCTTTTTGTTTTGTTAGGCTTTCAAAGCAGTCAGTGTAAAATGCAGACTGCAGACTGCAGACTGCACATCAGGACTGAGGGTAAAATACAGACTGCAGACTGCAGATTTTTTAACTGAATTGTGTTCCCATTTCGATCATTAAGAGCTAACTGTAAACTGCAGGCTAACCAGAGCATTATTCAGTCTAACCTGAGTGATATTCAGGTTAGCTGGAGTGCAGACTTTCAATGCAATTAGCCTGTCGTGAATAATCCTGTTTACGGTCAGCACTTGATAATGGAAATATTGCGATATATACTTATTAATAAACAGTCTGTAGTCTGCAGTCTGCAATTCTTAGCCCTGGTCTGTAGTCTGTATTTTACCCTTAATCTGCATTTTACTCCAGTCTGCAGTCTGCAGTTCACAGTCTTCATTTTACATTGACTGCTTTCAAAGGAAGCCATTAAAAATATAGAGGGGTTGCCTCAAGTCATCTATTTATTTGGGTGTGCATGTGTGGAGGAAGGGGAGGATGCAGATAACAATGGGACGTCCCACAGGAAAAGGCTCCTAAACAAGTTGCCCAGGCCTGGGCTGGCACTGCAGTGCCTTGGATGTTATACTTCATAATAAGAAGTTCCTTACAAGCTTAATAAATACTAATCACCTGAGATGTTAGTGGTGAGGGCCCCTGGATCACCAACATAACTGAAGCCACATCCCACGGGGTTATCTACAAACAAGACATTAGCTTCCTTAATCCAAGTCGAGTTTCTTGGCTTTAGATTAACGTCAAGAGGGCCGATCTCCTCGAAATTTCCGTATCCCGTGGAGGAAGCCCCTGGACCTCCCTGGAACCACAAAACTAGGGGTTTATGAACACGGTCCGTGGGATCGCTTGTTTGAGCTCCATAGAGCCACCAAAACATAGTTGCCTCTTTCCTGACGTCGACATATCCCCAGGCCTCACCAGGTATCAGGAATTTTGATTCCACTGTTTGGAAGAAATGATGAAGAAACATCAACGCGAAGACGGAAGTGAATGAAGACATTTTCATTTTGCTTGCTGTCAAAAGAGAAAGAGAGTGAGTCACGAGATCACAGTAGATCCAGGAGGGGGCTGAAAGCCCTTCCCATAATGCACTGCGAATGAACTATATTATCAACGGCCGTTTATCACGTGATCTACTATCCGAACAAAAGATCACGCTCCGAGAAGTATG
>Ga0126338_10001964_pt1 | contig 13798 bp, 9 predicted proteins | sample OrbCmetagenome_2_FD_92529 | JGI IMG/M metagenome (GOLD analysis project Ga0126338, IMG submission 92529) | Coral microbial communities from Petempiche,Puerto Morelos, Mexico - Orbicella C C metagenome | ecosystem: Host-associated > Invertebrates > Cnidaria > Coral | place: Petempiche,Puerto...
ATTCAAATTTTTCCAAGGAAGGCCCAAAATGATCTGACTGACTGACAGAGAGTGTCTTATGTTTCCAAATTGTCAGACATTTGCATAATTGTTCCATTCTGACGATCGCGTCTTCACCACGGACTTTCCTTTCTAATGCCTACAGATCCAGATAGCGGGGAAGAATGTCCTTACCTGTCTTATCCCGTTTGGAGAAAGGCATATCTGGCAAAAGATACTTTTGCCGTCTTAGTTTCTGTGACCATTGTCAATTTAGTCGCAATCTTTCCAACCATCTTGCTAAACTCCTTGGTCATCTTAGCCGTGGCAACAAAGCAGCGACTGAGAACCAAGTCCAACACACTTCTGGCGTGTTTGGCGGGAACAGACTTGTTGACTGGACTTGTTGTGCAACCGATCGCGATAGCGGTTGACATAAAGAGGATCCTCGGTGTGGGACCATTTTGCGTCTTGGAGAAGCTCTACCAAGTAGCCTTGTCGACAGCTGGTTTGACGTCGTCCAGTCACCTTTTCTTAATCAGTATTGATCGCTATATTGCTATCAAACATCCCTTGAGGTACCAGGAGATCGTTACTGGACGTCGGGTTAAACGAGGCGTGCTTCTAGCATGGATCATCACTGCGTGTTTCATAACTCAAGACTTTGTTTCAACCTTCATACTGAGTGATTCGAAATTGTACTCGGTCTATTACAACGTAATCGACGTAACACTCCTTCTTATCCTTTTGGCTTTCATTGCTGTTATCACTTACAGTAATTGCTATATGTTCTTAGAAACACGGCGCCAGAAAAAGCGCCTTCGAACCGAGCAGCTGCCAAACGAAGAAGCGAAAAGAATAAAAAAGGATAGCAAGGCAGCGAACACTGTATCATTCGTTGTGGGTGCGTTAACGCTCACTCACTTACCTTCAATCATAACGGGTCTGGTACAAGTTCTAGACAACCCAGTAGAGCCTCGCTTTGAGCCCGTTTTGTGGAGCTGGCTTTTAACTTTCTATTTATTTAATTCTTTTTTTAACCCCGTTATTTACTGTTGGCGTCATACAAAGCTCCGGCGCGCTTGCCTCGAGATTTTACATTTTAGACAAACTACTGAAACCAATTCAGACATGGAGATGGCCCAGCGACCGCCACCTGGCGTTCAACTTTCCTCCTCAGAAGCTTTTTCGATACCCGTGGAAAGACAGGATCCGGTTTTGCTTTCCTTCGTCCATTCATCTTAAGATATGTAGGAGGAAGACTGTCGATATTGACTGCAGCAAGGTCAATACGTCTTGCACTGTAATAAGTCTGTAGTATATTTATCCCGTGACAACGTTTGCTACTATAAAATAATTAAAATATAAATAGTCGATAATCTACACGATCAGATGTTCGAATTTTTTATTTTATTTGTGCAGCCAAAATGTAGTCCCGACAAGGAGTGGAATGGGACAACTCAACACTAAATTGATGAAGGATTTGCAAAATACAGATATTGCATGTACGTAACAATTAAAATAAAATGAATTAACATGCAGCTGACAAAGAAGTGTTGCATGCATGCAGTACGCAAAGATAAACAAAGAGGAAGAAAAGAAATGATTGGAAAGATAAAGATAGGAAGGGCTGACGTAAATGAAACGAAGAAGAAGGGAGAAAATACGGCCGAGGTATTTAATTCGAGACGAGGGAGCTGACATCTTGAGGGAACTAGTACAGAGGATCCGAGAAAACAAGCGACTGAGAGCGAAGAAATTAAAGAGCAACAGATTCAAGAGGAAGATAAAAGACGCGGAAAAAACAAAACGAGGGGGCTGGAGAATGAAATGGCGAGAGAAAAGGAGAGAATAACAAAACGAAAACTAGTGGAAACAAGGAGAGGAGAGAGCATGAAGGGATCGAAAAAGAGAGAGATAGGAAAAGAGGTCAAGGAGGAGATTAATTAAATCATAGGAACTAATTAAATAGCGAGGGAGCAAAACCAGGGGATCGGAGTAAACGAAGGGGGGGCCGGTAAGAGAATGAGGAACGGGAGGGGAGACAAAAGGGCGCAAATTTAAAGGGGGAAGACGTAGGAGGACTAAACGAGGAGAATAATAGGGAAGGAAACAAGAGTAGAGCGACGAAAACCAGGGGGAACTGAGGGTCAGAGGAAAGAGGGCGGAAGACAATAAGGGGAAAGGAAGAGAAAACGGAAAGAGATTTCAGATGGACAAAACAGGGTGGGGGAACACGAGGAAGGGAAGGGAAGGGAAAAAAGAAAAGTCCGAGGAAAAAAACAGGGATTGATTACACTATGGGAAAAAAAATAAGTGAGAATAACGCGAAATAAGAAAACGAAGGAAAAGAGAAATTTAAGATAAGTCGTGGGTATGCAAGATTAAATTAGGTGGGAATCAAAATGAAGGCTTAGTTCTTTGGATTGCGCGTATATACATGTCAGTCTATCAATCTCTCCGTCTGTCGTCCACACCATTGACTGTACGGCTGTGCACTTTTTTTCAACGTCAATGTTACATCTCGCTTATGTAGTTTGTAACAAAGTTAGTGTTGAACTACTTGCATACAAATACATTGAAGGTACACCACATACTCGCTACTTGAGGACACCAGTAAACATTGCGACCACAAGCTAAGGTATTAAAGCTGTAGTTTTTAATTCATAAATTCTTTCATTACAAAGATAGAGATTCCGGAAAGTTTCCTAAAATAGCTGCTATATTACTATGATACAAATTGTAGATCAATGCGGGTGCACCGGTTCACTTTCCTCCCTTCTTCAGACAAATAATACCTGCAAAAAGGAGAGGATGAGGGGAAGGGGGCAGATTCTATAACCATTTTGTGCATATCGATAGATTCATTCCCTAACTTTAAATTAAATCATCTAACATTAAATCATATTCATGTTCAAAATAGGTTTCTTTTCACTTCACTGTTACCGATCGGAGGAATTCTCTTACAGCAACAAACTTGTGTTACAGAGTAAGTTTTAGGATAAATATACAGAAAAAAGATTTAAAATATATGTATTGTATGAACCTCACCATAGAACATTTTCATGCAAGGCATAACAGCATTTTATTTACAGTTGAACCTTGTTGTCTGATAAACGGATATCCTGAATTCTTAACGAAGTGGAACTTAATCATTTTTTTTGGATATGCTTTTCAAACATTCCCTTTGGCAGGGGTAAACTGTATTAAAATAGTAATTATATTTTTAATGATTTGAAAATTATGCTGTGAAATTTCAATAACTTAGGCAAGTCTACTTCACAAACATATATCACTGTAAAAACCAAACCAAAACCAAAACAAAATAAAACAAATAAATATGCATTGCAAAAATTTCCTACAATAATTATTATAAGGTAATCATTTTTGGATGGTACTGTCGACATATGTTTTATTGATTTCTCTGAAATATTACCGATTCGTTCATGTAGTGTAGCTACAAAGATCTTCAAGCATCTCAGATACCTCGTTACATTATCTAACCTTTACAAATGCGATTTTGAAGTATTCATTCAATTTCCAACCTATCAGTGAATTTTCTCTTTAAAAACAAAAACAAAATAAGTTAAATAAAATCTTTACAACTTAACGTAGTAATGTTAAAGACCTTTTACAGGAAAACTTGCCTATTTAATTTTGCAGTTTCTCAGCTTCATCTTCACATCGGCAAGCTTAAGTACTTTCGCATCAATGCGTGCAAAGCTTCTAAAATAGGTCCGCAATGCATCCAAAGAATGAGATAATTATCTAGTTTGAGTTTGGAATCTGGCTTTACATTTCAGTATCTAGAGCAACCACCAAGCCATACATACATACGTCTCCCAAATTAGGGAATTCTGTTGTCAAATGCAACATCAAAAATCCCTCAGGGATTTCAAAATTCTGTACATGTGACTGTTGCCACTGACCATGCATTAGGGACCTCATGGGTGAACTTGGTTGAGAATATTGTTTCTGCAGTCCCTTGCAAGACTAGGAAATAAACTAAGCATTGGGTAGATACCAATGCCTGGAGTATAGGCTCTTTCTTCTAAAAGCTTTATAATTAAATTATTTCTGGTTCAATTTAATGCTTAATAGCAACAAGAACTCCGTGGAAGTACTTCATTCTTTGTGTCTAGAAGAACAGCATTTGATCCAATTTCGCCAGTTGCTGACAGCGTACTTCCATTCTAAAAAAGAATGTTGAAAGTGTTATCCTAGAGTAATTATTACTGTATATTGTTTGGTCAATTAAATACCTTTTGATAAAAGCTCCTCTTCTTCAATTCTAAGCATTGAAGTGTAGAATGAGTTTCTCTGGGAAATATCCATGCATCCCCATGGCAGATCTTTTTCAGGTTTGACTTCCTCCCCCCTCCCCAACCCAAACCTCCAGAAATTCAAGTTAGCTTCACATTTTCATTCCAAAATTTTAAGCATTTGAGAGCCCCTATTCCAAAGAAAAGGTAATTAGTAGCAAAAATTATCTGTTCCAGGTTAATGTGTTTTGATTCTGTTATCAATGTTCATCTTTCGTTAATTCTACCCCCGAACTGAGTACCTACCTGGTTATTCTCACTCATTGTTTGTAAAATTTGCCGACATATTTCTGTAAAGGCCTGAAAAACAATTATTAAGTTAAACACACAATATATGAGCAAACAATTAAATTTAAGTCTCTAAAAGCATGGATTTGGTTTATCACATGCATAACATTTTCAATCCAAAGGATAACTGATAATGTTATTAATAGGTTGGGGTTGTATTAAGCTTCATTTAGCATTGTGTGCCTACTGGTAATTTAAACTATTTGTACCTGCATTGTCTTACCTCATCTATATTTATGTTTGACTGGGCACTTGTTTCATAGAATTTGATGTTTTTCTCAGCAGCAAGCTGAAAAGCAAACATTTCTTGTCAGAAATTGAGTCACATATTCCTTGTGAATAAACTCAATTGCCGGTCCCACCAGGGACAAAATATTTATCAATCTACTCTGGTGCATGAAGAGTGTCATCCAGCTATGAACAGAATTCAATATTAATTAGTTTATTTTGCAGATGGGTATTTTAAATCTGTAAATTTTGTTTCTAGTGGAAATTTTTCAAAGTGTTAATATAATAATAAAACAGGGTTTTTTTATTTGGTTAATTGTTCTCACATCTCAAAGGTACTATTAATATTAAAGTTAATGAAGTATTCTCATTTTCTTTATTGTTTTTGGGATGACTAATTAATTGAAATAACTTAAACTGCTGAGGAGGCAATAAATTATTGGTAATTTCTTAAGATTAAAAATATTTAACTTTTAAAACTTTTAATCTGTTTTTCTTGACATGATTTGGATTACGATACAGTTATTAATTCTCATAATGTACAGTCGAAAATCTCCATATGGACACTTCTCTAATATGGACAGTTTCCTATGTATCGACAAAATTCTCACAAATTTAACCTTCTTATTATGGACACTCCAGGGACCAGGTGTCGATAGTTTGCGGTACATACCATTTCCTGTCAGCAGTTACACAAACATTGACACTAATTGATACCAATACCAGAACATGTCAAAATGCTAGTTTTACAAATGCAAATACAATACAGTGTAACAGAAAATACTGTGATGTCATCATAGTGATCTCCTCTCTAATATAGACACCTCTCTAATACAGACACTTTGCTCTGTCCCTTTGGTGTCTGCATTAGAGAGGTTCGACTGTATTTTCTCCACCCTGTAAATCTTGCACCCAAGAGAAAGTAGAAGTATTCCAAATGTATGTCTCCTCATGCCATGGAAACCAGAGAAGCACCAACTGCTAGGCTAAAACTACAAGGTTTTTAACTTACTACATTCATACATTTACAGTGCACTTATTAACTCTTCTGCCACCTACAGTCCATTATCCTTTACATTGCTTCTCTAATACATTAAACAGATAGGATGTGATCAATACTAACCCTGGCTCCTTGATCTTTCCACACTCTTCTCTCATCTTCAGCATCACATTTGTTTGCCAGTAACAATCTTTGAACATTGTTGTTAGCATGCTTTTTGGAAAAAAAAACAAGAAAGAAAAATGCAGCAAGTAAGTGCTATTGACATTGCATTTAATATTATTTAAGGAATTATAAATTTATTTATAATAAACATAGTGGGCGTTAATGATCAGCCTACAATGTCCAATTTTCTTTCGTCTCAAACAATAACGAAACTCTACAAACATTTTTCAGTTGTCAAGTACCTTATAACATAAAATTTTCATGACACCTTTATTTCACGATTTTGGGGTGTGCATATTCGCAACACTTAAATTCTGCAGTTTTGCGAAAATTTTGCAGTTTTAATCACTGATTGAATAACTTTGTGTTTTCGAGTAACACACAATTAATTCCTAATGGCAATTTGAATTTAGTAAGCCGTCGTTATCAAAGGTACTATATTAATAATGTCAAAAGTAACAAAAATGCAACGGCAGGACTATATGCTAAACAGTAACATAATGTGAGTCACTTTATTTTGGCATTATGTTATGTTTGCAACACTCAGTGTTCATGTCACTTTAATTTTGTGAGTTTTTTTGAAATCGTGAAATTTGAAAAATTAACATGTCACAAAAATTTCACATAATAATGTACCGGTATGTGGCATTACCATTTGGTTGTTATAATTGTAATAATATTTTACTATTAATAATTTTGTAGTATATGCCAACTAAAGACTTTCCAAGAATTGGTTCCCAACAACATCAAAAAAATCAAGAAGATTGAGCCAGCTGCCTGAACACTTACCTCATCGACATATCTAAGCCATTTTCGAATGTTATTAAATGTTTCCTGCCTTGTGATGTCATATACTAAAATTATTCCCTGGAGGAAAAAAAAAATACAGTGCTGTAGAAAGGACTAAATTAATGCCATGAAGCATGATGGAATGTTAAGCATAGTACTGTTATATATATGTGTTACAAATATGCATACATGACTGTGCAAATTTTGTAACCACAACTTGTATAGTACAAGACTTTTGGCATCATGTGTACTAAGCACATCCATGGTCGAGTGTCAATTGATACCCTCGATTGACCCTCAATCAACACTCAAAAGATACTCGATTGACCCTCGCTTTTCACTTGATCAACACTTGATTGACATCTTGGTCTACAGTCAAAAATTTTTGATCAAATCATATGAGTCGGTCAACACTTTGCTGGCTATCGACCGACTGTCGATCGAGTGTCCACTGAGTGTCAGTCAAGATGTCAATTGAGTGACAATCGAGTGTCAACCAAGTATCAGTCGGGATGCCAATTTAGTGTTGATAGAGAGGTCAATTGAGTGTCAATTGCAGGTCAATTCAGGGTATTGATCAACACTCGATTGCAATTGCCTTTCAATACACATGACTGCACTTTTGCACACTCCAGTCCTGATAAGTTTAACTCGGTCTGTACAATTAATTACTTTAATGGACTTGTCCAATTCCAAACAAACTTTCGTCTACAGTATCAATATTATGTTCAGATGGTAGCTTCATATTTTACAGGTTCCGACAATACCATCGTTAATCTAGACAGGTTAGGTATGTACATGCGCACTTGAAGAGGAAATTACTCATTCAAGATGCAGTTTGTTATTTGAATTGACCTAACACAGCATGCATCAATACTCAGGTATCAGAATAAATGCTCTGGAAAGTCAAAATTAGCTGGCTACTTAATTCATTCCAGACAGCAGCCCCGTCTCTCCCTCTCCGTGTCAAGCTTAGATGTTCATTTGTCAGTTCTACATCGCATAAATGAGATGTCATTGGGAATAACTTCAATTTGAAGAGATCTTCAATGTTGCATTTCTCGACCTGAAAACTTGCTAAAAATAGAGTTCCACTGATTCAACCACAAAACCTGTCAAATATCCAAACATTTCTCTTCAAAATCATCCCAAGTTGGCCAAATTAGTGCAAAAATACCTGGTGCATGTACATGTCCTTAGTATCTGCAAAATTTAATGTACAGGGTATCTGAGAATTTGGTGACCCCTATGGAATGCTAGGAGGTTTGGTATACCTGTATCCAAGGCATTCATTAGAGGACCGAATGTCTCCTAATTTATTATTTGCCAAAAAACAGAAAATCTTGAACACTGAACAACTACAATAAAATTGTATTGAGCAGCTACCAATATATTACCGGTCATATTGTTTGTGCCCTTCAACCAGCTGTAAGGACATCATAATATTAAACTCATCAGATCATTAAAAGTCTGTTTGTTCTTAACAAGATAACCTGACATTTAAATATTGATATATGAAAAAATATTTTGACGGAACTTACATGTGCTCGTCTGTAGTACTGTGTGGTGATTGTCTCATATCTTTCTTGACCAGCTGTATCCCTAAAAATGTAGAAACTAAATCTGCTCAAATATCCTTATACATGTGTGTTTTGGAATAATTCTTTTCCCCATTCCTTACTAGCTAAACAACACGTCACCCAGACAACATCTAACCAACTTAATGTTAGTATGATAAATACGATCACAAATAATAGCAATGGTAAAAGAGGTCCATTAATTTACAGCTTTAAAAATTTTTGTAATTCAAGTTAATAAAATCAAATAAATTATCAAAATAGTGGACATTAAGAGCTTGAGCTGGGGTACTTGATAATGTCTTGATTGAAAGAGGAATATAGCAAATTAAGCCATACTGAACAAAGAACAAAGAAATTGAAGGTAAGTAGTAAAGTCTTGATTTAACGAGGGTAACACAAAATAGTATGCACATACTAATAAACTAAGTGGCCCTCTTACAGGATAATGAATGTATTAGGATATATTAAGATCTGGATGGATAAAAATTACTAAAAATCTATAGAACTATTTAGGCAAAGGGAATATTCTGGTAAGGGAATTTAAGCAATGTCTGGGCGTGCTTGCCACGCATTACCTAGAAGAAGTCTACCTAAAACGGCCTTTAAAATATTCAATATAGATTTCACTCTACATATAAATGATTCATGTATCCTTGTGTTAATTTATTCTTTACGCAAGGAAAATCAATTGTCAAATTAAGGGCCTTTTAAAAATAAAACATCCAAATACAGCTTTTAACCAAGTGAGAGTACATCGAGCCCACTCAGGAACAATACAGCGCAATATAGCGACCATTATCTATAATAGTATTTTGAATTCATTACTGAATGCCTCAGCTGATTGGTGAGGAATTCGAAAAAGAAAGTATTTCAATGACTTTTAACTTTGATTCGGCCGTGAATTATCTTGACCACAGTTAATGGACACCTGGTTGGCATTTTGGGCTTAGCTGTTTACTTGTGCCTTAATTTGAAAAGGCGATACTGAACCTCAAGGGGAGATAGATTCGCAAATAAAAAGTGTGTGTGGTAAATTATTATTAGCAACTAAGATGGATATCATAAAACGTAGCACTCGACTAGTTGAACAGAAAGAATATCACAGGAATGAAATCTACTTTTGGAAAACACAGATATACATCGGCGCCCAACGTTCTCGAAAGAATAAACTCAAACTTTAAGACTTACTGTCATAATTTAAACCGGGAAGTATGCTTACGTATTGCGGGAAGAATTTTACGAAGGTCAGTCGATCGCAATGATGTAGACAGCCCGTATCGGCTACTCAATTGGTTTTTCGAATAAATACCAAAAGAAAAACAAAATTGAACTGAAATTAGGCGATATAATTAGCATAATAAGTTTTCGATGAATCTAGAAAGCTGCAGGGTACGTGGAGAAAACTCCACTTTTAATAACAATGCGGCAGTTTTGTTCGTTTACGTCGTTTAATTTCGATCCAATTTGCGCGAACTTTCGAATTACAGTTACTGTACCTTCGAAAGATACAAGGCTTTGTATTTGTAAGTTATAAATGTTAAATGATACTATATACCCCGGGGAAATATTGCGAGTAGAATCAAGCAAATAAATCCTGTCGCATTCCCTAGCTAACTAAGCAACCGAATGACCGGAAATCGATGCTCACATACGGAGGGGAAAGATTTGGACAGAAAAGATGGCTTACCACATCTGAATCCGGATTCTCTTCCCTTCCACAATGATTGTCTTCATCTTAAAATCGATTCCTGTCGAGACGCGATAGTAATCAGAATTTTATGTACACAGTGAGTAGCAGGTATTTCAAGAAACAACCTGCAGATGCCAACAATGATTTTAAGGCAGGAAGATTTGCTATTAAACTTACCGATCGTCGATATGTGCGATCTGTTGAATTCGTTGTTGGCAAATCTACACAGAATGCATGTTTTCCCTACTCCCGAATCTCCAATAAGCAGAACTTTGAACAAATAATCGTAACTCTTAGCCATATTTCCCTTATTCAATTATACAGGCAGTCAACCGTTTAAGGTAACACAAAGCCCTTAACAAGCTTGCGGTACGCTAGGCAACTTCGAATGAAAAATTCATGATATAAACAGCTTCCTTCGGACTTTTACGAAATAGAATCTCTTTGGGCGCCATTTTTAAATTAGCTCTTCCCCAGTCCTTCTGTTGCTCATTTTAGTTCCCAGTCTTAGTTGAGGATTCCCTGCCTGAGTTGGTGTTTGGCGGTCGTTTCTTCGCACAATAAATTAAACACCAATGTATGTTACTGAAATAATTGAGTAACTTGTTCTAAATGGGGCCAAAGATAAAGAGGAACACGATATATGCAAAGGTGAGATTTTTGTTACATGCAGATCAGAGTCAACGTAACTATTTGAAACAATAGAAGACCTCAAATCGCCAGAACATATCGATCTAGCGATTTTGGCGATTCATCGAGATCGAGATGGAGTAAGTTTATTTACGTGCTTGTATTTAAGTCAAGGCTGTCGTATTGTGGGGATGCGAATGGGCGACAAAAGGCCTGAAGACGAGTCTAAAATATAGAGAGTATTTATTCCTCTTAAAGGAGATGGTCACTCCAAACAACGTATGTTTTTGTCAACGCCGATAAAAACCTTGCACCAAGTTTAGTCACTCGCCGAAGTTTCAGACTCTAAAGTGCAGGTTTTCCTTATGAAATTCGTCTCCAAAGAAGCCCAAGAATCGACATCGTTGCCGCTATCTAACAGTACTCAGCAGCCAGGCCGCGTTTTCGTGACGTCACTCCGTCTGATGGATTTTGTCCAAATGGCTTTCGACAAGCCCTTTAACTACCACTCTGGGTTATGGCTGCTCTTGAGCCATGTTATTTTGAGCCAAACATGTTCCAAACTCCAAATTGATAGTATTGAAGATAGCGAAGTGGATAATCACTTGAAAAAAATAGATTTTGCTGACCTTGTGAAGGATGCAAAGTTTTTCTCCTTCCCACCAATTTCTAGTCAGACATAATGAAGTCACATAAACAAGGCCTGGCTGCCAAGACAGTTTTAAAATGGTGGTCTCTGGAGCTGCTTCTTTCGAGACGAATTCTTCAGGATAGCGGGCATCTCAGAGGCTGAAACTTCGGTGAGTGGAAAAGCTGAATGGTTACTTGCTATAGGAGAAGACAAAAATAAGCTTTTGGGAGTGATCTTCTCGTTTAAGCTTATTAGGGCTGGAACATCCTGGCCAATAAAAACAAACCTTTCAACCTCAACCACCAGAAACCTGGAGATCAAGATCAAAAAGCCTGTAAATTTTGGTAAAAACTATTGAACAACTGGACCCCTGTCAAGTTATTAGTTAACTCAGGGAACATAAAATGAGGTAATATTAAATACTGTTTTTTAAATATATTTTATTTTATTTTTTGTCAAGGTTTTTGATCGAAAGATTGTTGTGGTGGAAATTTCCATACAACCTGAGTGTCTACATATAGGCGAGTGTTTGAAAGAAAATAAAGCCAACAGCTACAAATGGTTTACAAAAGAACACTTTGATGTAAGTATGCCTTCATTCATTGCAACAATGTTCAATCGGTTATCTTGTACATTGCAAAACAAAGCAACATGAACGATAGAACTCTGGGTTGTAGCTAAGAATTAACCTAGAAGGCTTATTGACAAGATAAGCTGGGTTTTCTGGCTTGCACATCCTCAAAATTAACCAAGTTTTTATTTGCTGGAAGAATTTCAGCTCTCTTTCAGTTGGTCAAAATAGCTGTTGGCAGGCACTTAATATGCATTCATCAAATAGAGACATTCATAGCTGTAAATGTACTGATCACACAGTGTAACTGGTGACCTTCATGACAGTCCTGACAAGATAGGTCATTTTATTTGCAACGCAACACAATGCAACGCAATTAAACATATCGTAATGCAATGCAACGCAACGCAACCAAGGGCTGGGCACGGGGAAAATAAAACAATTTTTTCTGCCTGGTTTGATCATCTAGAGAAAAGTTTTTCCTATATTAGAAGTTTAGATCAAATAGTTTTGCCTGCCTTTGAAAACCAGTTGACCTCCTGCTGAAAACTAACCCCTACGCAATGCAATGCAACTTTACCATGTATTTTGCAAACGATCAGTAGTTTTTTATTTATTCATTTATTTATTTATTTATTTTTTTTAATAAAAATTTTTTCAGTGTTTTATTTATTAATCAGACATGCATACTTTGGTGAGGGAGCCAGAAGCGTACAGGCATTCACACCTTATAAAAATTATGTTTGAACAAAATAAAACCAGTGAGATCAGTACACTTTATTTGCGCAAAATGAATATACCATGTCTTTAGAAAATGCTTGTGAAATGGTATGATGCCTGAGAAACCAAAGAACATAATTTATTTTAATATATTATAATAAACAATTGAGTCTTTTTTTGATGCACAGCGGTTAATTTTGAAGCTAGAGGATGTTATTTTGGCAAAAGTTTTGGCTCCATCAGAAGCTGTAGACAAAAAGAAGAGTGTAAGGATATCTCATCGTGATTGTTCTGAAATGCTACCTGGTAAGATAGAATTTTGTTTTTAAATCCTCGTTTACTATGAAGTAAAAGTACTAACTAGTTCAGAATTATTTCAACCTAGGTTACTTGTATTTTGACCGTGCGTTAATGGGGAAGGCTGAGTCTGGGACCAATAACCTATTTCATACCATGCCGTAGAAAGTACAGCCAATCTGAATACAGGAAAGCCGTTGTGTATTTGATGATGTCACATCCAACCTTCCCAACAAGCGCAGCACATATGTCGCATTGACTGTGTTGGCCACTGTTTTTCTATGTCATTTTATAAAATAGTTATGAAACTCTCTCTTGTCAGTGGTACACCGTGAAATATTTCACATGTTACTGGTGTTTTCTTGGTATGCACACTATTTTCTTGGTAAACAATAATAAACTAAAGTCAAGAAACTTGAACCAATCCTTTGTTTTTCTTCATAAAAAAAGTACTGAATTTTCCACCCCATATACTAAAATTCTGTTTTGAGTATCAAGTGAAATGAATTTATTTCTTTGTTTTGATTTTTTTTTTCATAGATTATTGATTTATTTAATAAATAATGTTTATTCTACTAAAGATCCTGAATTGTGCATCCAGTATCAATTTGTCAAGAAAAGGAAATGCAAGCAAACTGTCTTGATTCGACAGAAACAGGTGAGAAGAGTATTAATTTATAGTTCAAACCACTTAGTTTACACCTTCAAGTACATGCTCGGCAAATTTTTTCATTATATGACTTAGGAAATACTGTAAACACCAGCGGATCAGCTGCACTCGCAGATAAGCTACACCCCAAGTCTGGCTACTCAAATTTCAGAGAGAAGTTTTTGGAAAGAAATTAAAGTAATTCACAAGTGGAGTCTTGAGAAAGATTCTGTACATGTACATTTCTTGATTTATTGAA
>Ga0126338_10001965_pt1 | contig 13795 bp, 6 predicted proteins | sample OrbCmetagenome_2_FD_92529 | JGI IMG/M metagenome (GOLD analysis project Ga0126338, IMG submission 92529) | Coral microbial communities from Petempiche,Puerto Morelos, Mexico - Orbicella C C metagenome | ecosystem: Host-associated > Invertebrates > Cnidaria > Coral | place: Petempiche,Puerto...
AGGAGGCGTCGACCAGTAGTTTGTGTAAAGGACTTTTGGACAACGGCAAGTTTCTGTAGCCATCAAAATATATAAGCATTACAAGTGATCTTTCACACTGTAATTGATCCAGTGTGTTAGGGCCTAAATAATTTAATGGACAACAGACAACGTAAACGAATATGCCATTGACCCTGGCAACGAATCGTAATTATAGCCGTGCCCAAATAGTCCAACTGGGGACCATCGTGGCAGAGAGTAGACGGAGTGGGCCGAGAGGGCTTGTGCCCAAGACCACTATAGTACAAGTCCTTGCATTCCAGCACTTTAACTACTCAGCCACATTCTCTCTCTTTATCTGCTCTCCTCTCCTCCTATCTGCACATCTACAATTACAAACACCTACCTGCATACACAAGACTATAGGGTCCAACCCCTTCCCGAGTAAACCCCGCCACCTGAATCCTGTAAGTCGAGTACGTTTGAACAAGAAGGGTAATCGAGCGATCGGTTGGTTCAACTGTCAGCACATGCTCGTCTGTGTCAAACACGTCTCTGTCTTCCGTTAGGATTCTTCGATACTTTACGGAATAGCCTACAAGGATGCCGTTAACGTGAACGTCAGGGACTGGACTCCAAGTGACATCGATGGAGGATTCTGACGTCAGGTTTTGAGCTGTCACGCTTTGGGGAGGCCGACTGGGTACTTAAGAGAAAGAAGCAAAATAAAACGATACATAAAACTAAATAATAGAGAAAGAGCCTCTAAAACAACTGAAGAAAACTGATTGTGTTGGCAACTTCACGTTTCATTGAAGGGTGATACACAGGATCAAAATCAAGTTCCACCCTAGGCCCCCCTTAGTCTGTAATAAGATAACGTCCTCTATAGGCGAGGACCAGGGAGACAACATAACGAGACAAGCTGCACGCTGGCAAAACTGGGTCAAATCGCAATAAATGTAAGGTAATGGTTCACAATGGTTCTAAAATATCAAAGATGCAATAATTGCTAACAGACATTATTAAGGATTGTGAAGATTTGGGATCGGAGGAATTTGGGATTTGGGATTATTGGACTGGACGAAAGTTTTTAAGATTTGCCATCAGTGACACCTACAAGTCCTTTGAAAACTAATATTGGAGCTCTAAGTAAGATTACCGGTCAGTTTCCAACTTACCATCATCCCAAGTATGAGCAATGGCTGAGTATTCCTTGCCACAACCTCTGGATGTCTTGGCGCAAATCACCACCTTGTAAGGCGTGAATTTCGCCAAATCACGTAGCACCGTTTTATGTGCATCTACATCAAATGTCTTGATTTCCCAGGTCAGTGGTATTTCGTCATTTTTTGCGTATCTAACCTCGTATCCCAACAGTATGCCATGCACGTGTGCTTGGCTGATTGGCTTCCAGGACACTCCAATTGTACTTGAACTCGTGGGTTTGATAATGGTGCTTGGTGGCGACTCACTCGGAACTTATGATAGCAAAAAAGAAAAATATCTTATGGCTAAGTGAATGACAGATTGGTGTGGTTGAAATACTCTTAGTCACTTAGTGCTGCAGAAACTGGGATAAGCTCCGTTACTTGGCCTGAGGCAAACTTTACCTTAACAATGCCGTTATAGTCATTTTAATCATCATCATCGTCATCATCATCATCAATCATCAATCTTCAGCATCATCATCATCGTTAACCTCAACTTTGGTCATCCTGTTTGCGATTTTTCACTATCCTCATTGTCGTCGTTATCATCATAGTCAGCGTCATCAATATAATGTCGTTACCATAACCACTCATCATCATCATCATCAAGAACAACGCCGTTTTTATATTAATCATCCTCACCATATCCCAGATATCCTATTTACTGCCTAATCATACAGAGAGCCACTTCTTGTTGTAAAACGAAGACCGTTGTCTTGTCAAATTAGGCAAGGGAGTCCAATTAATGGAAGTTCATTTGACCTCGAGTTAAAATCTGCTTACTGACCTCACATATACGTGTATATCATGATCCTAGCTATTTTGTAGCTAAGACTAAGCCACGTGTAGACTGCTGCAGACTTACCGTCTTCCTGAGTTCTCAAAGATATTGCATCACTCGGCACTCCGTTTCCATTTGTTGTAAAAGCATACACACGTATGGTATAGTTTGTAAACTTTTTCAAATCTTCCAATATTGATTCCCGAGGCGTAGGAGCCACTGACTTCATTGCACTGACATGAAACTTCTTGTCCATTTCCTTGTACACGACAACATAGCCAAGAAGTGGAGCTGAATTTAGTTGTTTAACCTCTGACCATTTAAGTCTGATAGCCGTTGAAGTGGTACTGTTTGATTCCAGAATAACTGGAGATTCATTTGGAACTGCAAGAAAATAATAGAACCTTTTTTAGCGTTGATTGTGAGCTTTAATAAGAATTACTCAGACGGTTCTCTCGTGGAGGAGTAGACCCGCTTTTTACGGTACTACCGTTTTGAGACAAAATATCTGTAATTCTATTAGATGAATTGTACGGTTTAGCTTAATTCTTAAACGCTTTCATTTCTGTAACGGTAATTTAATTCACCTGATACATTTTTATCATAGGAACTTCTAACCGTGTGAGGCGATCTACATGCCGTGATTGCAAGGGTGGCGTAATGCATTTTAGAGAATTGTATATTTATGATACGATATTTATTTTAATTACCATAATTGCTTGTGATGTTGAGTAATTCCACTGATGAATTACCCAGCATTCCTCCAGCAAGTTCTTCTTGCAAGATGACAATCTGCAGCGAATCAATGGACGAGTAGCTGACGTTGAAACTAGCGATGACGCTTCCATTCCTTAATAAAGAAAAACAAAATATTTGTTACTGGGTTCCCAGTGTCCGAAATGAAATGGTGGGTAATTAGAGGAATCCTGCTAATTAATATGTATTTATCACTAGGGCCTCTCAAAATACCAGAAACTTTGATGAATGGACCACCCTTTATCGTCACCCACAGGGAAACGTGCATTTTTGACTAACGCATCAGTTATCGGTACGATTTCTCAACAGTTAGCAGATTTGCGAATTTTTTTACTCGATCAGACATTGAAAATAATGTTACAAGCCAGAAGAGAACACTGAGGTCTAAGCTCAAGGATGATGTGCCTTTCGGTACAACAATAAGTGGCATAACGGCGTATTACCCGATTATGAGAGGACGAAGAAAAGGAAGGAAACGTATCTCATATTGTCACTGTACTATGCATGCTTTGAGGATCTATATCTTCCATACGATGTCCCATGTTCCGCGTGGTGCAGTGAGTTAATCATAAAGAGCTTCTTTATTCTGAAGATACCCATTTATAGATCTTGACGCCAGAGGAACTGTAAGGGCCTTGTCCAAGAACACAGCAAAGTAATCCCATCCAGAGCCTGGACCCGGACAGTGAATGGGCTCTAACCAGTAAGCAACCGTACCACCCGAGCAGTATTATTTTTCGAATTCTGTGTTAATTCGGTGGCATGCAAATACTTCAGTCACTTCTATATAAACGTTATGAAACTGTAAAGTTGCTGAAGAGGGAAAGAAAATTACCTGAAATCCAAGACTTTCACAGTCACGTCTTCTCCTTTTCTTTTGTAAAAATTCACTATCTAAAGTTTTTGATAAAGAAAAAATAATATAAATCAGCTGATTATGCTTGATTGAATTACTCAAAGGCTGATGTGCGCTAGCGCATAAGTAAAGGCAACTTATGCAGACACAGTAAGGTGCTGCTAAGTCACGTCTTTTGTTAGGACATTTGCTATAAAAAAGCTCTTATTATCGACACCTTACTGCCTTTATATGGCCTTAGGTGTCCTGCGGGCCTCTGTGTATGTCGGCTTATTCTTATGCTTTTGCTAATGCGCTAATGAAAACCAGCCTTTAAGGCTCAGTCAACATGGAAATTTTAAATTTTTTCCTCTTCTCTTTGGTCATAACCACGTCATGTGTAGCCAAGTAAATAAACACAACAAAGAAGCACTTCACGTAATGCTCTTTATTTGTTTGTTCGGTATCGTTATTTTTGCAATGTAAAAAAAAACTGAACGTGGTATTATTTGCACTCTTAGCATTGAAATGGGAAAATTATATTCGCGAGCCAAAGGCGCCGCCGTTAGAATTCCTCTCAGCCCGTTTCCCAGAAAATCGATTTTGGGCTGTTTGACGTATAAGAAACTATGAAACATAGAAAGGGATAGCAGTGGCAGATCCGGACCTTGAGCTAGGAGGGGGGGTTGCTTGCCCTGTCGGCTTTCTTCCTTCTACGATTTTTTTTGCCCCCCCCCCCCTCCCTTACCCAAAATAAGGGGGCTCGGGCCCCCAGGGCCCCTCCCCTAGATCCGCTTCTGGATAGTGCCCAACAGCCTAACACATGACTGTACTGGACTTATACCTGGAACATAGACCATGGGTTCTGGTCTTTGGCTCTTTGACTACGTCTTGGACAATCAGTTTCTATAGTTTACCTTAATCGAATTAATCCTGAGTTCGGTATAGATAAGCAACGGAACAACGTTTAATTACCATTTCCTGAATTTCGTCCTTAAGCTCCCTGTACAGCAGACTAACAGGGTTTGCTAGATGACTGCTCCAAATTTTCTCCTTGAACTTGACCTTGTAATTTATCACTTCAGCTAGGGAAAAGAAACCAATCTATAACTAGTCTAGAGGCTCCTCTAGCGCAGGAATATAAAGAAAGTCATTCAGCGGTAAGAAAGGTCAAATTATTATCAGCAGTTAAATATTGACAAAATAAATAAATAAATACAGTCGGGTCGCCACAGTGGTCGCGTGGGGCAACTACCTTTTCCAGGAAAATAGACAGCTCTAGTCACGACTTGCACGACTTCTACCTGTGCTTTCTTTTGCATCAGTATACCTCAATTGACCCTTCTCACGTTAGCGCATTTTTGTGCGAAGGCTTTGAAAATAACCCGAAATAAAGTATAGAAAGAAGGTTTTTTAACACATGTTTTTCTTACTGTCTCTTTCACATAGGCTAAGAGCATTCATGCAGCTTAAACCTTGGCCTTCATATAAAATCATATTCAACTTCATCGACGAAATGCATACCTGGACAGCTGTCCAAATTACAGGGCTCATATTCAGTTATCGGACCTTCGCAGTTTTTCCCTCCAAAAGCTGGTTCAGGATTATCACACTGTCGCTTTCTTGTCTTGTTTCCACCGTTACACGGCTTGTTACAGTTAGGCCATAGAGACCAGCTACTCCAGTTGCCGTGAACTGAAAAAAAGGAGGGAGGTAGAAATTGCAAACATAAATAATACAGATAAGATTGCGAACAGTTGACGCCGTAATATCATAGAAATCAATGCTCTAACTGTGACAATACATATCTTTCTTGAATGCGTAAAACAAAATCGAAGAACAGGGGGACGAATTAGGGAGGTCACGCTTCCCTCATTAACCGTATTTTGGCCCTTAGTATCATCAGTACAAGCCAACTTTATATTTAGCTATAGTGAGACTTCTCAGTGCATTTTCCGCTCCACTTGTGCATTTTATGTTCTACAGTTATCCTCAATCCTGAGCTGGCGTGCAGCAAAGATAATAAAGATACTCTATGTCTTCTATACCTGGACTGATGCTCGACCCATTCATCACAAGCGTCACGTGTGACACTGAAGAAGGTTTTGTTGCTTGTGAATATGGATAATTGGATTGATTTTGTTGCTGTTGTGGTTGTGATGGACTAGAGAATTTCAGTTCTTCTTTTGATGTCGTTGGTGATGGTTGCAGAGTCGCTAGTGGCGCAAAGGGGTATGAGCCAGATGGTTGATAAGATGGTTGAGGTGGCACTGGAGTGTGTGAAGACGTCCCCACTGATTGCTGTTGTTGTGGATGCGTCGTTTGCAATGTTTTCAAATACGGTAATGAAATTTGTTGTGTTGCGCTTTGTATCTGTGTTGACAATTCCATAAACTGCTGCTGCTGCGCCTGTGTTGTTGTCACTACCGAATGCTGTTGAAATAATTGCGACGAATATTCCACAGATGTTTGTGAAGATTTCTCTTGAGATGCTGGTGCTTGTAGCTTACTTGAACTTGTTATGCTACAGTTATCACCAGTGTACCCTGAAGCACAACTGCAGGTAACACCTCCAGAGCTACTGCTGCACGTTCCACCATTCTGACAAGGATTAGGCGTGCATGAATCTAAAGGATCTAAAACATACATCAATAATGTAGGTTTACAAAGGTTTCGTATATGTTACAATATTGACTCAACATTGGAATTACGCATGATCACCTAATTCCTAGTATACTTCACTTTTTTTCGTTTCTATTTGTTTGGTTCGAGAAATAAATAGACCTATGTTATTTTTGACGTCACAGTCAGACTAGTACTAACCAACGCGGTTTCGGATCCAACCAAAAGTGAAATTTCACGTTTTCAGATGGCTAAAACGCGGTGAAAAAACAACGATATCCATTTTTTTTCAATTTCCAATATACGATCTCCGGAAGATTCCACCGTATCTGTCATGTACACTTTAAGTTTCAATTGAGTTAGAGCGCTTAAGGACGTTCGCGCGAAAATTTTCCAGTCGATAGACCATAGGTGTATAAATGAGTACCGGCGAACTTAATGCTGGGGGTAACCCTGCGATGAACTAGCATCCCATCCAGGGGGGAGTAGAAATACTCGTAGTCGCTTCAGGCTACGGAAACCGGCATAAGCTCCGGCCTGATGGGACATTTGGCTCGAATGCAGACTTCTACCTACCAAGAGATTATGGTCCTGATCATATTCTCTTGTATAATTGCCACTCAGCAGAAGAAAGAGTTTCGGACCACGTAAAGAAATCTATGATACATACCCTGGCCGTTAGTGCAGTAAGCCCATGTAGCTGCTATGCATTGTCCTAAGGTGCCGAGCTTGTACAAGTAGAATGCACCACAGTTGATTACTTTAATATTCATGTTATTATTACAGGCGTTTTCCGGCGATTTAGATGCGCAAACCTTTTGAGTCACCTCACCGTCACCATAAGCAGGATGATCATCTACAAGGTACAATCGCGTTTCTGTACCACATGAGTCTCGAGGAGGAGATGTTTTGGACGCTAAGGCGTTTCCTGCATCTCCAGATACTCTGTACCAAATGTCCCAGTTTGTTATGTCAACATCATCGCAGTTGTTCATGTGACCAATGAAGCTCACCGAGCGATCACCATCGGTCAGATTTTGATAAGAGTAATCTGCACAAGGATTTGCTGGAAGTAACGAATGAAAGACGAAAATAATTATTGTTTACTCACATAGAGGACCATTTCATCCAGTATTGGTTATCGTACATTTGGCTTATCATGAAACAAATATTGCATCTCAACGCAACGTAGAATCTCAAGTGAAGGGAGGTTAGGAAGTTGCCTATATATGGCATGGCTGAGGAGTTGACCTGGAAAAACTAATAGAAGAAAATCTACCTAGTGCAAGGATAGCGGACTTAAACCTGTGACCTTCACCAACAGCCCAGCTTCGTTAAGATTCGAAGATCGAAAATAAAAACAGTTTTATCAAACGCCGCTCTTCCTTTATTTTGGCCGGAACGTGGAGTATGTACAGTGGAATTTAGTCTTGGGCAGAAAAAACCGAACTAGCTACATTTACAGGCGTCATAAATAGCCTGTAGGTCCAAAGACCGCCACCAGAATACCGAATTATCTTAAACGTTATGAAACATTGTGAAACTACCTGTAGAGTGTAGTTACTGGCATATACGTACCATCATTTTTACATGGATTGAACAAACATGAATCGATAGAAAAATTCAGTGCTAAGAAGAAAGAATAATGCAATTTATATCTGAAAAGGAGATTAAAGATTTACACTACAGGAGATATTTGAAAATTCCGTCTTAAATTTCAACGAGCCTCGAGGCGAGTGTAATTTGAAATAATTTTCAAATTTCATGAGTAGGGTAAGTCCTTAATTACACTCGTATTCTTGCACTTACGCAATCTGTTAGAGATACCTCTAATTTTAGCTTCAAGTGCATGCTTTATAACTCAAAAACGAGCCCTGTGACCTCCAATTTTGATTATCGAATAGTGATCAGCACGATAAGATGCAACTTTTGGATAAGTTTATAAAAACAATTGAAAATTTAAGGTGGCTCTGAACCGCCTCCACAGAATATCTCCTTTTACCTGCCAAAAGCTGTACTTCTGAATTTCAACCTATATTGCTCTCGTATTGTGCTGCGAGCTGCTTTTACTTTTTTTCTGTGATAAATGCATGTCTCATACATTTTCAGTCTCCTACCTAGCTGGCTGTTCGTGCTACAGTCATCACCGGTGTGTCCTGAAGCACAACTGCACGTAAAACCTCCAGAGCTACTGCTGCAGGTTGCACCATTCTGGCAAGGATTGGGCGTGCATGGATCTAAAGGATATAATATCATGTTTCGTAAATGTTACATTTTTGACCCAACATTGGAATTACGCATGACTGCCTAATTCCTAGATTTTGGCAAGAGGAATCTTTCGTTTTTATTTGTTAGATTCGAGAAAAATAGACCAACGTTCTTTTTGACGTCACAGTCAGACTAGTCTCAGGTACTAACCCACGCGGTTAAAACAAAAAAGTCATCGGTATCTTCCAATTCCGAATTCAAATGCTTTTACGATTAACTAAATCGATCATAATCTGAACTGTTGCAACTGTTACAATGCCATCGACTTTCTACCCAAACAATTGAACAGTCAGCTGTACCATTTGTGCTACAGTCATCCCCAGTGTACCCTGAAGCACAGCTACAAGTAAAACCATCAGAGTTGCCACTGCAGATCCCATCGTTTTGACAAGGATTGGGCGAGCAGGGATCTAAAGATGTTTCAATAAAAAAATTTAGAAGGATAGCTTTCAATTCCGACTTCAAAATGCTCACACGATTAAATAGGTTAACTCAGGTTAGGTCGATCGCTCTCTGAACTTTTCATTGCACTCCTAACGACTCAGAAACGAAACACAAAAAAAGTGTACTATACCGTTTGTTCCACAGTCATCACCAGTGTATCCTGGAGCACAACTGCAGATAAACCCTTCAGCGTTACTGCTGCAGGTTCCACCATTTTGACAAGGATTGGACGAACATGGATCTCCCGCGGGATTTACGCAGCTATATTGACGGCCATTTCCCTTTAGAGCACACTGTTCACCATGCGGGCAGTTAACACCTTCACAAGTAACGCTCTCTGGAAAAGCGACAGAAGACAGCAAAGTCGTCAATCAATCGTTTATTTCAATCTTAACAAGGTTCGAACAAAACTACCTTAAGAATGAATAAGTGTATGTAACTGTTCTCCTGTGGAGGCGCGGTTGCCTCGTGGTTAGTGCCCTCGCCTTCAGATCGAGCGGTCCTGGTTTAAGGCCTGGCCGGGGACATTGTGTTGTGTTCTCGGGTAAGACACTTTACTCTCATAGTGCCTCTCTCCACCCAGGTGTATAAATGGGCAACAGCGAATTTAATGCTGGGGTAACCCTGCAATGAACTTGCATGCCATCCAGGGGAGAATAGAAATACTCCTAGTCGCTTCATGCTACAGAAACCGGGATAAACTCCAGCCTGATGGGCCACTTGGCTCGTATGTAGACTTTACCCTAACTGCTCTCTCGCTCACCTTCACCATTGGTGCAGTAACGCCATGGATTGCCCGAACATTGCCCAAAGTTATGGAGCTTGTACAAGTAAAAGGCACCGCAGTTTATAACCTGCATATTCATGTTGTATTTACATGCTGCATTTCCTTCAGCTGCGCACACTCTTAGAGTCACCTCGCCGTCACCCAAGAATGGATGGTCATCCTTGAGGTACAAACGGACCATTGTGCCACAGCTGCCTTGGGAAGGTTCGTTCTTGGAAGCGAGAGCATTTCCTGCGTTTCCGGACACTTTGTACCAATAATGCCATTCATCCTTAAGGTCTTCGCCGTCGCACTTGTCTGTTGCGTCTTGGTAAGTCTCAGAGCGGTCACCATTGTTCAGATCCTTGTAATCGTCAATTTCGCAAGGATTGCCTGTAAACGGTGGAAAGAATTAGAGATAGAAAAGCCTGCGGAATTCATCTTACTACCATGGTGTTCACTCCTGTGCAATTCGATCCAAGAACATATGATTCTAGTGACAGGGCTCTCAGAAATAAATGATTTAATTTAACACCGACCAACGATGTGGCCTGTCCAGTATTAGAGGGTCTGATCTAAAGTCACCCTTCCCAGCAAGTAAATTAAATTCGTGTACTTTATGAAGTTAAAGCCTTGCACATCTAATTAAGACTCCCAAAGCTGGAAGAATCATGAAACAGCATGATGCGATAGTAAGCAGCATGGGGCAATGTAAACATAGTAAACCAGTAAATATAGAAGATGGCCATATTGCCTGAAAAAACGCAATTTTGGGAGTACAGGTACAAACAAGACTGTGTCATCGTGGTGAGAAGAAACTTCTCAAACTCATTTATGATTCATCAAGTTAAAACAAAGAAAATCATGATCGTGATAGTGATGGTGTTTCGATATCTCAGTAACCTCAATTAGCATACCTAAATAATTTTACGATTTTATTTCTTTTTTTTCTCCTAAGGTTTGGTCTCGATTGAGAGGATATATCAAGCCCCTCATTACGTGATCTTCATCACTAGATGTTCAATAACTGGGAACTCTCGTCAAGTGTACACGTTTAAATTGTTCTAGAAAGCTCTTTATTTCTCTTGGGTAACAGTGAACTTCATCTTTAATCTTTATTGCCACCTATCATTGTTATCTTTTTATGTCGTTCGTTTATGAACGTTACGGAGCATAGTGTTTCAAAAATGTAAACAAAAACAGTCTGATTAAAAACGTAAGAATTGATCACGTTTTGAAGTAACATCAGATATTAAAGAGTAATACTATGTTTATGATATGTTTTCGAAATCGATAGGGAATGATTGTGTATCAAACAAGTTCTTCCATTTTTATATTCTTTTGACCTGTTTTCTCCAGGTTCCATCTTAAGGTATTATTTGCGGTTGTTTCTCTCCTTCCTTCTTTCTCTTATCTACTTTTTTCTATTTTTCTTCACGAACTTGGCTATTTGAAATAATAATACGTGCAGTGAAAGTGAAGAATGATATATGAATTATTTCATATAAACTTCACAACAATACGTGCAGTGTTGCAATTAAAATCATACGACTTAGTATGTCTTATTTCACCCAATGCAAGGTGTAACTAGAGCTTTTCGAAGCAAGAGAGACCGTGGCAATAACAATATCTTCAGTGGATGATCTATAGTGATCCAGACTCTCATAAGTGAACGTTAACCCAATTGCCGGTCTCGCTATATCATTTTCTCTTCTGGATTTTTAACTAACGTCTTACTGAATCACAGAATCCCTTTAGACTACTTGATTACAGGGTATTTAAATAGTTTTCTCATCCAACAATAAATCGAAAAGGAATCAAGTGTAGTTACCTTTGACGCTTACAACATTGGAAGCAAAACACAGACATGCTGCAAATAATTTTAACTGCAATCAAGAAAGAATATACTCTGAGTTTCTGAAAAAGTAAAAGAAAATTGAAGTGAATTTCACGACATTACCTGCCTGGCGTTCATGTTGCATACCATTTGTAGCACTGTTTGGAGGCTAGGTAACAAAAATTACACCAACAGAGTACCCCGCTGTGTTTATTTCAAACTGAATATGAGTTGTAGTTTGGTTGGAATTTAAAAAAATTAGTTGCTTATGTTACAAGTAATATTAATTTAGGTTCTTACAGACAGCAAGCCAAGAACTGCGGATTAAAATAGAAGTCTATAACTTAGTCGGTGAATGTCAACTAAAAAGGTCTAAAGGTTTAATATTTTATGAGTTCAATTTTCTGCTTTGCCACTAACGTAATGAACAGAGTTGATATAATACACGACATTCGTTCGTGTTAATAATTGATCGTTTAAAGAAAATATCTTCACAACCTTTTCTCGCTAGGCAGAATCAGTGCTAGCAACATTTTTCTTTCAGCGCTATCTTTTAGTATAGGTTTAGTACAGATTAAGGGCGAGCGTTTGGGTGCGCAACAAAATATTGAACAGCAACCTGCTATGAACTAGCATCTAATTAGTTTCTATATCCTAGAAATGCCGCACCAACGAGCTATTTAATTGTACGTCTCTAATCTCTCTACGGGATTTGCAACAGAACCTAAACTTTACCTTTCAATTATCTTATGAGGTAGGTCTCCCTCTGTGTGATTCATGTCATGAATTTAGCTGACATTACGTACAGCTGATCCCCAATAGGTTAATAACTGACCATGCTGGATGTTTCGCGACATTTGGCACGTTGTCAAATTCACTTGTAAAAAAAAACTGGGAGCTGGGATATGTATCATCTCCATAGTTTTCTTTAACAGTCAACGACAAATGGTTTTGCGAAACTGATCTTATTTGCAGAGTTCCTGTGTTTCCAGAACGTTCCTTTATGTTAACTAACAGGCACCAACGGGGACAAAGATGAAAATTAATTCAATGATCATGAATTGAAAATGCAGGCAGCGAATTGGCCTTTGCAAAATTCTGTGTTTGTGAGATGTGAACTTAAATTTTTTTTTTTTCTCACACACGCACAATGATAACCAACACAGGCAAACAAAAAAATTTCCGAACGTTTCCGAATTTTTAGGACGATTTCCGAAACTTATCGAAGACTTCTGGGAAAGACCCGACTTAACTGGTGGACAACTTTTGGCACAGTTAACTTACATAAATGTATTTCAAACTCGTCAGCAAACGAGATATTATCGATATGTTCACGAAAGATACTGTAACTTTTACTGTGTAAAGATATGAAGACAAAAATGTGATAATCATTGTTAAATATATAGACACGAGTGTTTCACTGAAAAATACACCACTCGTAAATTAAAATTCATGGGAAATCACATCCGGGACTCGAATGGTGTATTTTCCAAATCCTTACTAGTGAAGATATCGATGACTTCACTGATATCATGTATCTACGGATCTTCCTCGAAATTTTTGGGCAATCTTTCGGGAAATGTTCGGAAACGGTCGTGTAGCCTTCGGACAATTCTTGGAGAATCATCGGAAATCTTCGAAAAGTGGTCGGAAATCTTCGAGAAATCGTCAAAAACGTCGTTATAAGTTCAGCCACTCTCAAAGATCTAAAAATAATATACAAAGCTAGTTGTTGGGACTGTGATTTCTTCTACGTCGGTAAAACCAAACGACGATTGTATGAGAGAAAGACCGAGGATTTAAAGCTCTACCGGTCACAACATCATATGGGACTGTTTTGAAATCCTCGCTATTGGAAAGTCCAACCTGCATTGTAGAATTAAAGAAACGCTATTGATCGTTGGCTGTGAGAAGCTGTTTCTTTATTAATTTCTACCGCAAGTATCATTTTGCTATTACTTTTTACTTGTCACCAGTGCCTCGCTTAATTTTCAAATTTATAATATTTTGTTTTAGTTATAATCGTCATTTCTGAAGATGTATGTTGTAACATACGAAACGTCAAGTTAATACAGTTAAGTTTCTTAGACTATGCGTTGTCTATTTGCAATGTTTGTAACTGCTGTTTGTTTCCTTTTCCTTCTGAAATTGAAATTGCTTGAAGGTATGTGGAATACAGTAAACACCCGCATATAAGAACACATGGATTAAGAACATCAGGCTGAAATTTGGCAAATAAAGCACCACTTTTATAAGAACAATATCAGCCTGGAAAAAAAATAATGTTCTTATAAAA
>Ga0126338_10001966_pt1 | contig 13792 bp, 8 predicted proteins | sample OrbCmetagenome_2_FD_92529 | JGI IMG/M metagenome (GOLD analysis project Ga0126338, IMG submission 92529) | Coral microbial communities from Petempiche,Puerto Morelos, Mexico - Orbicella C C metagenome | ecosystem: Host-associated > Invertebrates > Cnidaria > Coral | place: Petempiche,Puerto...
AAAAAGCAATCGTCGGAAACGTGAATTTAGCAAGCAATCGTGACTACAATCATGGTGCTATTATAAGGATTTATATGGGTATAAACAAGGTGCTGTTGCTCCTAAACGAACATGGGGACCCCTAATTTTTATTTCAAAATTTAAGTTCCTATAATATAAACAATCAATAGGCAAAGTTTGACAGAAATCTCAGTGCAGGTTCTATTTCAGTGGAATGACCGTAATTTTTCTCCCTACGGTCATCGTAGTCTCCTCCGCAGCCGTTTTTTGGCATATCACGCAACGCTCCTTTGGGGGAACGTTGCGTGACATGCTAAAAAACGGCGGCGGGGGAGACTACGGTAATCGATGCTCGACCGCGTCTCGCCAAAATACGAATGGCTTAAAAAAAACTCGCCTGGTATGCCGCCGGAGCGTACCAGTGATAAGGTATAATATCCATACAGTTCCTTTCCAATCGTTAAGGTTGAGATCCACCTCTTCGTTGCATATAGCCTACGAACAGGCTCACCTTTGAGTCACAGGTGCGAGCGGCGAAGAGCAAAGCAATCCGGCGGGAAGGAGTCTGGTTAAGAGGCGCCAAGAAATACCAATCGAATATGATGACACACAAATAAAACAACAGAACATTCAAAATCAGGCAAGTTTTATTACAGAAATATTTTCGCAACTACCTCGCACCTAAATTAGTTGCAAGTATATATTAAATCCGTGTATAAAATTCTTGCGTTCTCTGAATGACTTCCAAAACTCAGGATACGCTGTTCAATTCATTTCAGTAGCGAGCAAATTGCGACAAATCTTATCGCCGGTCGACGTTCTATTTCGCACTAAATATCAACTATCTGGCAATTCACTGGTTTGATAGAATGGTTTATGCTTGAGAACGACAGAACGTTTTCAGATTTATTGATAACAAACCAGCAGCAATGCCAACTTCGCCAGGCTTAACACCAGCGCGCATTCTCCTCTGCTTGAAAGCGGGCATGCAATTTTGCTGCGAGTTGATTGTTTCACTGCGGTGTTGGTGGTTATTGCGATTGCACAGATGAGATCACTTAAAAATCGGTTTTACAAAAGTGATTTAATAACCGCTAGCTCAGTTATAACTATTTTACGAAAACAACTTTTCATCTCAGTTTCTCTTTGCACGATTTTGATACTTCGATCAATAACTGTTTAAAGATTAGAAAAGAAAGTTCTCTTCATTATTCAGTGCTACACACGAACACGATTTAACGTCACTACTACAACCCTCAAACCCTATGCCTAGCTATTCAACATACCAAGAATATAAACATTTGCTATTTAATTTAACTATAAAGAAGTGCGAAGGTGTTGACAACCTTAAAAACATCTGGTATTAAAGTTAACAAATTTAAAAAAAATTGACGTTTCGATCTTGAGAGGCGTGTGAAAATGGTAATACCGATATCGAAGTACTGTTTGCTCATCTATGAAAGATTTAAAAGACATATTTTGTGTTCTGAGTTGGATATCGTCGAGGAATACAATGTCCTCGAGATGGGATTTTCGAAGCGGCTAGGGGCGAAAGCTACTATCACCCCTTAGCCGTCTTGTTTCGAAAGAAAAAAAAAAGTAAAGAAAACGAAGAAAAAATTGGAGGACGAACATCGGAAAATTTATATAGCTGCAGATGTGCATGCAAGTTGGAAGAAAGTAAAACGAACACGGCCTTCGCACAACATAAACATGACAAATATTCTTTACAAACGGCGGCGTGCGCGACAGTATTACGAATCTTTTGGTTAAAAAATTTGTGTCAATCAAGATCGCACATGCGCTTTATCGTGACAATGACGGATGAATAAAAGAAGAATAAAATTGCGCGCGAATATAAATGTAAAGAATTCCTAAGAGACATAAACTAGTACAATAAAAATGTGATGATGTAATCAGGTATTGGTACGCACAGAAAAAGTGCAGGCAATTGAAAAAGTGCAGATCGAAGTTTGATTGCTTAATTTTCCAGATGTTCTTCATTAAGGTGTTAAAACCTGTGTTAAACACTCGAAAAGACTCTATTCGCGCTACACTTTTTACGTGACTGCGCGTGCTAATACCTGACGACATCATCACCACATTTTTATCATGCTAATTCGTGTCTCTTAGGAGTTCTTTTACATTTATATTCGCACACAATTTTATTCATCTTTGACTTGGTTATGACGTTAAGTGAACATCGAAACGTCGTCAAAATTTTTTTAATTTCTTAACTTTTAACCAGATGGTTTTAAGGTTGTGAACAACTTTTTCACAATTTTTTATAGTTAAATAGTATAAACATTATACTAAAATACCATGATATAATAGATACCACATCAAGTCAAACCAAGTTAAAATGTCAGTGAGATAAATTATCACCGTCGTTAACGGAGTGCTAGCGTTAGTTAATTGCATGCACTTAATAGAGTGGTTTTCACTTGAGTGTCGAAAAGTAATTGGTTTTGCATTATTGCGTTACGATTGGCTTAAAAAACTCGCGCCACTTTTCCTCCAAACAGAAGTAAAACCAAAACCAATCGTGACGCGCTCACACACGTTTTCCCGCGCTTCGTGTTAGCTACATGTAGTTACTTCGAGTTTTGATTGGTTCATTGGATTGCCTGTGTCCGCTGCGATTGGCTTGAGTGATTACTTTGGTTCTGTTTTTACGACACTCAATTGGAATCCGCTCTATTCCAGTTAGGAAAGGTAAAACATCAGGCATTAACAGGCAGTAGGCTTTACAGCATTACTGCCTTCTGTCTATTCACTGCAGTTGATACACCATGCGCAGGTTTAGGGGGCTCACAACAGTTTCCAGAAGTTTTTTAGCCCTTCTTCTTTGATGAATCAATGCTTCCATTCGTTTTCCGTTGATGCCATAATAGTCTAGTCATTAGCTTTATTAGTAAAAGGGTTAATAACTCAAAAACGAAGTCCGACGACCCCCAACTTTAATTAACGAATTTTACTTAGCAAGTTAAAGTAAAATTTTCTTTGAAGTTTACGGAGAGAGTTCAGAGCCACTTAAATTTCTCCCGCTCCCATTATTGAAAACTTTGTGTTTACAGGTCATACCGATGCCATGGTAACATTTAACGTCAAGAAAATGATCACAGCTTGTTGGCTTAGGGTTTCAGCATTTGCTCGATGCCATATATAAGTGTTAACTGATCCGTCAAAGTAGAAGTGCTGGCAAATGCCGGAGACTGTTGTCAGCCACAAAAAGACTGCATCAAATCTAACAACATTATCAATGCTTGGTTTATACACGCTCAAGCCTTAAACACCCTACTATTTTACTAATTGTTACACCCAAAAAGCTTAATTCTTCATTCACGACTACTGCAAAAGACTGTTAGAAATGAATACATCTGGCATTTTGCTTGTGTTTATCTAAATATAAGCAACGTTATCTGCAACGACCGCTAAATTCACTAGCGATATTCTAAAATAATTATACCATTTTCACTACATGCAATTACTGCAAATCCTCTGCGAACTGCAAGCCCACCCCCCCCCCCAAACCGCGTGAAAAATGGGGATGTTTAAAGGTGAACTGTAGGCGCAAAATGGCGCATACAGGTATACGAGTACCTTTTTGAAATTGCGCCAGCTTGTGCTAGAAAGAGAACAAGCACTGTAAAGACGATAGACGGAACTGTAGTGGGTAAGTTAATTTTAAATGAGATTGAGCTAACTAAATAAATTATCATGTTTATGCTAAAGAATAGGTCGTTTACTTTTGGTGTGTAAATAAGTTATTCAAACAAGGCCTTCATTTCTGCCATACTTTCTTTGATGAACTCGGAGAAGCGTTTGGTGTCCTGCATGAAAAGATAAAAAAAGAAACAGTTTTACAATTGGTGAGCAGCTGGAGGGGAAAATGAAACCACGCAACATCTCCGAAAAGACCAAGAGGATCAATTTCCAGTCTAAATCACATGCACTTCACGTGACAGATTAGCATAGCCCAGTGACTGACTGCCATAGCAAACTGGGAATTTGATTGATAACATACCTGCCAATAAAACAGCTTATTGATACTTTATGTTTAACAGTTCAGCCACCGGACTACGTAAAAACGGTTCGACCGTTCGCTCTCGGTTTCCTCAGCTTTCGATATCTACTCGGGGATTCTTCCCTCGTCAACTGACAGAGAACTCGAGCTCACACTGTACAGTTGTTCAATATTTTTACCTAATCGTACCTTTTTGGTACGATTAGGTGGCACATCAGGCGAGTTTGGTCGAGCTAAAATACAAACCATGGCAAGACCAAACGAGCCTGACATACTGGGGGAGCGCACCAAAAAGGTACGGTTAGTATTAGGCATTTACCGTACCCAAACTCAGACAAGTAGCCATGATATCATCCATAGGCATATCAGGTCAGTGACTTGGTATTGCAGGTTATTAGGACAGTAGAAACGCCTTCTGATTGGCTAATTGCGAATATGGGTACAGTAATAAGACAAAACGGCACAGTGCAAAAAGATACTTACAGTCAACTGAGATGAGACCTTGCAGGTGATATGATAAAAGATGATGTCTTCACCAGCAATAATATACGACACTCCATAGCCATCATCGGCAACCTGGCAATAAACAGCACATGAATCATCCTTCGTGAAAGTTGTGGAATATACTGTAACTTCCTAACTGATATAATTCTTGTGGAGGCAAACTGGCGTTGTTGACTCTGATACTTCACAAGACTGAGGCAGCTGTCTGTTGCTACTCGTTGACTGACTGATTACATAGTTCTTTTCCTCTTTAAATAAGTTAAAAATTGCCTCAGTCCAATCATAGAGAGTAAACTGCAAACACGTAGTCAACGCAAATACACCAAAACGCAGGTCCACAGCTAATATAAAAGAAAACGCAATCATGGTTCAGTTGGACCCCGCTAATTCGAACTCGGTTATTTCGAACTCCATACCATTTTCCTCCGATTTGTAGACTATGAGTAGTCCCTCTTTCGCTTAGTCCGTCGTGCGTGAATCGAAAGAAAACCGCGAGAAAAAAATGGCCGCGTACTTTCTCGCCCCAGGAGATTTGCCCTTTAGTCATTTACTACTATCGGCATTGTTTGAACTCCCGCTATTTAGAACTATTTTTCGCTTCCCCTGAGAGTTGGAAATGGCGGGGTTCAACTGTATGTTCATATCTTACAGGTCCAAAACCTCCTCCAGCTGTTTTCTGTTCTGGATACTTATTGTAGTCTGTCTTCTTGGTTTGCTGAGTTGCAGTCTGCAAAGACACAAGACAACGCACCCTGAGAATACATCAAACGTCTTTTAAAACTTCCAAAATCTTGAGACACAAGCTGATGGCATATGACACAGGGATTGGCGCATAGTGACGTCATCATTATAATCTGTCGGGGATTTATGATAGGGTTGGAGAAGAATTTTTGCTTCCTGAAATTAGGATGTTCACAGATGTCTGTTGCACAATTAGGCTGCCGGCACTGCACTTTGTCGAAAATAGAAAAGAGAGTACACGAAGGTTAACGTGAAGTTTAGATTGAATTCCCACAGCTTCTAAAGCCATAAAAGTGTCTTGGAAATATACATTTTAATACTACTAATGTTAGAAACCTGTCTGAGAGACATCCACATGCCCAGACTAACTCTGATTACTTGGCTAAATAAGTGTACACGAAGAAAGATTCATGACATACTTGGCTTGTTGAAAGTTTCCACGGTTCTTTGAGAGCCTGTGAAAAAACGAAAGAGTGAGTAATGCTTATCCACCACAGTCTCCAAACTTATCAAGCGTTAAGACCTTCTTGATGATAGTACAAACCTCTTTCAGAAAAGGTGAGTCTTCCTCCAAGTACCTGGACACCACATACAGGCCAAACAAATGACGATCAACACCTAAAATAAAACACCACTTCTTTTAGAATAACTATATTTTTTTGTTGTCATATTTTTCTTCCTGAAATGCCAGGTAGTTTCGTTGCCTATCAGCTCAAACTCTGGGGCTAGGGTATAGGAACCGTGAAAAAACTGACAGTTCAAGCTATTTTGTTTCATACCTATTTCAACCTCTACTTATGATGATAACATAAATTGTAACTATTTTACCTTGCCCAGCCATCGCCCTCCTAAAACCATCAACATGTGCTTCCGCAGCCTTTACGAGCAATTCCTTCTTTACAGATTTCTGAGGAAAAAGGGAAAAAAGTAACTTCCTTTTCTTACGTTTGCTTCACAAAAAAATATCAAATTCCTGAAGCAGTTCAAAATATATCGTAGGAAAACAGGCCATTGCAAAGTACTTCAGCCATCCAAAGCAATTTGAAATGATTTTCAAAATATCATAAGTACTGTAAAACACTCATTTATTACGACTGAGAAGATTAGGGATAGTGTGCACATCAATTTATAAGGAGTGCAAACTAAAAATTAGTGACAAGTTTGCTTGCTCTCCGCCAGTAACAATGAAGTAATTCTCACAGAAGTTAGATTAAAAGCAACATTTAGTGAAAGAGAAGACAAGCCACATACTGTAGCAGAAGGGTCCAGCATTGCTCTGACAAAAGAGCATGACTCGGTGGTACAAGGCCTGACTGTCTCCGTACGTCCCTCCCTGAAGCAAACACAGAACATTTCAGTAACAAGGCTGATTCCTTAACAATACAAGTGGTAGATTAAACATAACATCAACATTAAATAATGCAAATACAAACAACACGGAGCGAATAATTACCTAAAAAGTCTGGTCATGGAGGATTCATAAGTCAAACTGAAGGTTTGCTGGTCCTGGAAGCAATAATCAACAGTGAAATAGCATAACTACATGCAAAAGGTAATTATTACCAGTAATAAAAAAAGGTCTTTTATGATAATAACATGTAGTAACATGTATTTATGAACGAAATAAATGTACAGCAAGCCATGAAATTAACGTTCATAACTTCATTAATCACAAACCTTGAAGTAGGCCAGCTGAAGACCCATCTGAATAAATGCGTCTGGGCTGTGAAAAAAAATGTTCGAATGTTTGTACAGATGTTAGACAAGTTTAGGAACATTGCAATAGTGGACAGCTGTCTTGCCTGTCAGTTCAGTTGGAGGCCAGTATGCACATACAAGCAGAGTGTAGCTGTACTAAGCCAGCACACAGCCTACTGTATGTGATAACTTTGGTAGCAAATTGGATTTTTAAAAAAAGGTTATAAAGGAATTTGTTCTATTACCTAAGTCGACACTTTTTTATGACACCCTTTCCTGAAAGAAAAATTACAAGATTGGTAAGCAACAGCTTTTCAAAATATCACATTATTGTTATTACTAACTTGCTGCTTGCAAAGACTTATCTAAAGCAGACAGAACATAAATTTCCAGTGTTTTAAAATGACATTTTTTAACATTTTATAGTTTGCTGTAATTTTCATGTCTGTTTTCCGGTGGCTTGCGATTAAGGGAAATCTTAAGACTCAGTTTTTTAACAAAACATGACACTACAATAACTCAGTAGTAACAGCATGACATTGTCAATAACTTACCAAAAGCAGTGTGTACAAGCACATGAAGGTCAAGATCATTGATCAGCAGTTCTGCCTTCTTCTGACAAGATTCAATGATGGACACACACTGAGTGAAGAACAAAAATATCAATTGAAACTTACCTTGATTTATTTTAATATACATTGCATAAACCTTGTGTGTGTGCACAAAAATTCAAACTGCATGCATCAGTAAATTGCTGGTAATTTCCCTTCTTTGAGTTGCAGGACACACCATAATTTTATTGGTATTTTGCTATGTCGCATTGTACCTTTTCAGGGATATCCCACTGGAGCCTTGTTGGTGATGGCAGCTGGTCAAACTCTGGCTCCCCTTTGCAATGACCATCTTCTTTGTACCTAAAAACATTTTGTCCCACATTTGTGTCATGTTGATCAATTTACCTTTCACATTCCATTACCGAGTTTATTCACTTATTATTACTCACATTGACTTTGACAGTGCTGATCCTAGCAGTATGCAGAACACCTGTCACATATGAACTCGGTTAAATGACCTTGCTCTCCATGAGTTCTCGTAGCCCAGTGGATAGAGTGCCTGCCCGGTGTTCGGGAGGTCATGGGTTTGATTCCTGTCAGGAACTCAGATTTTTTCTTTGTATCACACTCTTGTCATGATGATCAATTCACCTTTCACAAACGTTAATTTTTTATCGTTTTGTACATTATAGTTGTTGGTTTGCCAATTTTTTTTTGCTGTGAAGTAATAAATAAATTATCGCTTCCACTTGGTGTTACATGTACCACTGCTTACTGGTAATACCATGACCTTTCAGCTTTGAAAGCATTACTACCACTTTGAAAATTAAAGACTTGTTTGTATTAAGCTGAAGCTCTCATTACAAATACATGCAGGCTCTGTATGGATAACAGGTCTAAGAATTGTACGCATATTCAAGGACTTCAGGATCGTGGTTCTTTGTGTTGGAATATTTTGAAATGATCTGTCCAAATGATAATCATTTATCTCCAATAAGTGCAAAAAGGGCAAGAAAACACATGTACATGTATGATGAATAAAGTTCTCATTTACTTACTCAATAATAATATCATCTTACCCTAACATCTGAACATCATCTATTAGCACATACTCTCCTAGGTGAGAAACAATTGGGGCATCTGCCCTGCAAATGCAAAAAGGAAATCTGTCCTTTGTATGCTGTGATCAACAATGCAGGAAACTATTTTCTATAAGAAATTTCTTTTGAAAGATAAAATTTAAAGCGGACAATGTGCTCATACCATGAGTGCTCAGCAGTGAGGCCAAACTGTGAAAAAACAAGAGCATCCTTAATAATTTAGTATTAACAAAGTTATCACTAGAACATTAACCTTAGTACTTCATGCCTACAGCTCCATCTACCATAGATATTCATTATTTTCCAAAACAGTGGAACTCAATACAGTCAGTGGTAGTTTTGAAACAGTAATCTTACTGTACAAAGAACACCATGTTACACTAATAATTGTAATTTTTGGATGCTGTTCTAAGTTTTTTTTTCATTTGAGAATACATGCTCCCATAAGTCTGTGAGTGGTAATAATTATTATAGCTGAACTGGCCCACACTGGAACTAACTTATCCAACCTCATACATGTAGCATGAAGTCCAGAGCCCAGTAGGCCTAACCAGGCAGCCGCTTTGCCAGTCATTTCATACATATGCAAAGCTACTCAGGATATTACAGTTTAAAATTACCCTGTGCTGAGGGAATGTGAAGGGGTTTGCAATACAAAATACTGCATTTTATGTTCTGTCCAGTCTACTCAACCTACCCTGCCATTCTTGAAGATATATGCAGAAAAGGACTTATCAAACCAGCAACTGTGGCCATTGCCATGAAGTAGATATCGACAGAGAGAATCGAGATCTTCAGACTCTTCCTGATATTTAAAGAATACATAGAACTTTAGACATATTAAACAATTCTGTGAGTTCTTTTTGAAGTGCATGGGAGAAGGAATCCATTCAAGTGCAGTACATGGAATTAATATGTATTGTTTAAGTAGTCAGGCATTACAAGTTAACATTTAACTGTTCAATTACACAGGCATAATATGATCAAACTATCTCATTGGTACTCAAATCATGCCTGCTGATAAGAACCAGATTAAGAAATTTTGAGATACAAGTACTTTAGATTAACTTTGTAAACATCTTGAATTGAATTATACATCTAATTAAACACATTATGCCACCACTCACTCTTACCTCACCATAATTCATCTCCAAGTCCTCCAGATTCAAGAACACTGCTGCCTGAAAATTTGACAACCATGGGGAAATTTTAGATATGCAAATTAATGTCCCCAATCAGCAACAATGTTTGGAAGTACATTTAAAAATATTCCTTGAATTTTAGAAGTAACATGTGACTGAATGTGTGAACATGTGCAAGTCCCAAAGTCCAGAACAATCTGGTTGATATGACTCATGCAAACTTGTTCTAGGCATACGGAACTAGACTTAACTGTGATAGTCAGACACCAATAACAATGCAACAAAACTTGTTGATGTCCAACTAACTACACTGGAATTGTGCTGGCATGTGCCAACAGGGCTCTCCAATACATACATGTATGGGTTATGGACCAAGCTTGAGGTCAAGATGGCTGGATATGTTTATGGGCCAAGATGGCGTCAAGGTCTATAAACTCACCAGAAAAGAATGAGGTCAATATCCAGTCATTTTGACCAAACAAGCTTGGTCAATAACGGATTTATTATGCGGCTTTCAGGGAAACTTTTCTTGCAGGACAAAGCAGGCAGTCCCAAGCAGGCAAGATTGTAACCAATCACAGTGCAGGATTTGGTTTATCTTGCCCACTCACAGAGCTAGCCATATACCACATATACAGTCAACTCTCACCTTGCAGACACCCCGTTATTATGGATGCTTGCTATTAAGGACAACATTCAGATCCCTGGCAAAAGCTGAAGAGATTTGACTGGAAATGACTCTCGCTATTGCGGATACTCGTTATTACGAAATTACGGACACTTTCGTGGTACCAAAGTGACAATTTATTGTTTTGACTCTTGATAAAGCAGACACTACTTACTTCTCATATAACATAATTATGTAAAATTACAGTCTGCTGTTCATCATTTGACAAAATGCACTTCAAAAGACTTCTGGAATGTTTATTTTCACATCAATTCCTTTTTTGCCTGCACAGTAGTCTTCAAAGACATTGTCTATGTTATTTACTCCATGTTATGGGCACTTTTTATTTCACACCCCACTTTTATGAACTCTTACTATTATGGACACTAAACGACATCCCCAGGCATGTCTGCTATAACAAGACTTGGCTGTAATAGTGTGAATTACTGGAAACACCCAAGCAGTGATGTCACCTGTTCAAATCCTGTATGTGTATCTTCAATTAGATCACTGACCAAAAATACTCAAGCATGTCCTGTACACGTAGATAGACACTTTTTACTCAGTTGCTGTAGGCAAACCCAGTCATAAAATGCGAACGGGGCTGTCTCCTGCGTCAAAAAATGGCTAAATTGTGCAATCGCTACCCAGAAGACATTGTGTGTGTGCTTTGTTTCCCTTGCGTCTTTCGAATGACAGAAAAATCTATTCTTGGTCGATCAGAAGACTGTTTGTGCTGCCAGTTTTAGAGTGGAAACTTCAGGTTGACTTAACAGTGAAGCATTCAGAGTGAACTTGGTTCAACTGTTATCCAGTACTGTTGGTTGATTGGAAGACTTAATATTGGAAACCTTTAGAGTGAAACCTTCCGAGTGACTTCAGTTAGTGCTTTTAATCTGAGGCTATTTAGCTACACAGATGAATTCAAGAAATGTGGAATCAGAGAGGTACAGTGATCAATTCAGTCCAATGCCTGATATAAGCAACAATACCTTCCCGAAGAAACTGAAACCAGATAACATGAAGGAAATAATTGGAGCCATGATGAAGTGAGATTTTAAATGTTTTCCCTGGTGATTTCCAGCTTTTGAACTTGTTGGAAGCCTAGTATAATTTAGTGCACTGTTTACAGTCATAGTTGTGGAACTTAGCAAAGGAATTGACACTAAGGCGAAATATGACAGCCAACGTGCCCGTGATATTTTTGTTCAAAGTGAGTAACAATATGGTCAGTGCTGATGACAGTGTGAAGATAGGTACACAGTTGTCTCTCACTGAGGAAAGTTGCATTAATAAAGAATCAGAAAAATGATTGAGATCGCGATATGATCAGTTTATTTCTTCATGTTGCTGTTAGCCGGCTTAAGTGCAAAATTTACCACTGGGGGTAACCCTGTGATGGACTGTAGCATCCCATCCATGGGGGAGGAGTAGAAATACTCCTGGTTGCTCCGTGCTACAGAAGTAAACCAGATATAAATACAGTCCTGATGGGCTGCTTGACTCATATGCAGACTCTTTTATGTAAAATTGTTATATGCCTCGAAATTCCACTTTTAAAATGGAGGCAGTCATTTTGCCTAAACAACAAGTACATCAATGAGAAAGGTAACTGCTTGAGTTTAACACATCAACATTGACAAAACCTTCGGTTTTTCCTTGATTCTTTCATATTTTTCTTTCTTCTATTTTGCAGAAATTTAACTGTGTATAACATTATTGAACTGAGCCTAAAATATACCATTGTAATATCTAGGTTTCCACGCTGCATGTACAATTTACCATTTCCTTTTTCCAAATTATTCTGAAATATTTACTGTCATAAATGCAACCCAGTTATGCTTCCTAAAGCGTCTTGTTGTTAACTAACATGGCAAACTTACATCTTCAATGCAACCCAGTGACTGCCTATTCACACCAGTACTGAAGTACGTACTCCTTGTCTCAGCCCACAGGTTTCTAAAGCATCAAGAAGAAGGTAGCATCAAATGCTTTAGTCCTACCTCAGCCCACAGTGATAGATGGCAATGAACAAGACAAAAAAGGACTACGAAATATTCATGTACTAACCTGTCAGCACTTGTCATGGCTGGCAGAAGTTCTTCCCCTGGGACTGGTTTCGACTCATCCTGAAGAATTTTCAAAATTTGTCTACAAAAGAGAAGCAGTAAATTCACAGTAAAACACACTTTGGTGGCATGATGTCGCCACTGCCTTTGTGATAAAAAACAAGCTAAATGTAATCATCCACAAGCAAATCATTCACATAAATATAATCTGACAAATAGAAAACAACATTTCAAACACATTGAAATTCATTTATTTTTATTATAAACCAACCTTTCCAGATCGGCAGGCTTCAACAGCACTCCACGATGGAAAGCTTCAAGTCTGAAGAATCTTCCTCGGTGGTAGATTACCGTGTGTGATGTTGCACCATGATGATGGAGGTGATCTAAAGCAGCAATAATACATTTAATAAATGTTAGAAGTTATCCTTGTTTTTGTGAAGGAAAGGTAACATTAGTACTACTCAATAATAACAGTGAAAAAGGATTGGTATAGTCTACAAAAAGCAATATTAAGAGTTACTTGTTCTCTATCAGAACACATTATCATTAGCATCCACACCTTGTTCTTTAAGTGGGATCCTGGTTGTATTGAATGTTCTCCTGAATTGTTCTGAGCAAAGTGGAATGATACCCATGGCAAATTGCTGCAAAGGAAAGAGTGGCATACATTAAGAATGTTGTAGATGTATCAACGATGATTTATTATATGGCTGGTGCCCTGACGACTAAGTCAGGCCAAGTTTCCTCAGTCAGCAAGGAAGTAAACGAGAGGTGATGATGATAGATTGGCCACGATTTGAGTATACAGCCTGGTTACAATCCTAGAAAAGCATTAAGCTGGCTTCTAGTGGGTAGGAGATGAGTTGGAAGAACAAGAAAAACATGGCATAAAATGGCTGAAAAGAGGAGAAATGATGAGCTAGGATGGAAGAGTTGGTGGGAGGCCTGCCAAGTGGCCATCAACCAGAATAAGTGATGAAGATTTCCTGAAGCCCTGTTTGCCAACTAGGCACATAGAGAGCATAGATGATGATGAGTGCCTGATTTGTATGAGTATCTGTTGTAGGTCAATTTGTTCATAGGTCAGAATGTTTTCAACCTAGCTTAATTTACATCAAAGGGGAAGGGAGAGTCTGGTCTGGGACCAGAAAAATTAGACCAAAAAATTTGCAGTGATTGCTTGCATGGCTTAGTGAAGATGAAGGTGGACTGCAAGGTCAGAGATCAGGTGTTCAAATCGACACATAGGTGAGTACAAAATAATAATAATAATAATAATAATAATAA
>Ga0126338_10001970_pt1 | contig 13785 bp, 3 predicted proteins | sample OrbCmetagenome_2_FD_92529 | JGI IMG/M metagenome (GOLD analysis project Ga0126338, IMG submission 92529) | Coral microbial communities from Petempiche,Puerto Morelos, Mexico - Orbicella C C metagenome | ecosystem: Host-associated > Invertebrates > Cnidaria > Coral | place: Petempiche,Puerto...
AATTAAAAGGGGCCCCCAGGCCGGGGAAAAGGGTGCCCCCCCCTTCCAAAAAAAGGCCGGGGGTTGCACCCCCCCCCCCCCCCCCCCCCCCCTCCCCCCTTTAACTTTATAACCAATGTATGATGTGTTACGAAAGACAGACACAAAAACTGTCCAGAATTTTCTTGTTTTTTATAGAATATATCTTGCAGAGAATTAAGGAAAAGGGGCTTTGGGGGGTTACATATGCTGGGCTGTTGGACTGTTGGGCTGTTTTGCATGTGATTTTTAACCTATTAAAGGGACTTTTTTGAGCATGTGGGTAATTATTTGGCCTCATTCATACCTCCCCACCACTATTACACTATAATAAAATTACACTACCTTCTAATATACCACATTCATTTGCCTATAAGCCAATCAATTTTTGCACCAAATTAAACTGGGAACTAGCGAAATCTCTACTAGATAGGGAGGTTTGGCTTATACCTGAATATTTCTGCCAAAACAAAGTTTGCTAGTGATACAAGCACTTCAGTTGAATGTTTATATTCAGCTATAAGCTAAGCAATTATCAACAAAAACAAATTAGTAAATGTGTACGTAAATCATTGCTGCTGGTCATAAACGTTTATTCAAGTGGTAGCTCCTAAAGGAGCTGTTTTGTTTTGGTGACTTCACGAATGAAGTTTTCAGTTATCTTCTTCTTCGCTGTTGGTTTCAAATTCATCCTCCATCACCAAATCATTGTCAGCTAGTTCTGGTATATCATCAGCATAGACCTTGTCATCTTCGGTGCCATCAAGAGTATTCAAGATACCACATGTTTTCAAAGATTCCCTAACCATCTCTGCTGGAATTTCTGCCCACCACTGCTTTATCCAAGGGAGCACCAGGTTTCTCGACAGCGCTTTCTTCTTTCCCACTGGAGTGAATTCAAAGGGGCCAGTCATCATCCAGGAAAGGTACTGTCAACTGATGTTGTCCTTGAATGGTTTGTTGAGGAATTTTTGTCAGGCCACCTGGGATTACTGCCACATTGATCTTACGCCACTGCAGGTCTGATTTCACATACTCTGTCGAATAGCTCTGAAAGAATTCCAAACAAGCAGCGACCATTTGTTGTCAGGATTCCTCGGCAAACAGGTACGTATCCAGTCCTTTACACCTGAAATCAATAACAGAATACCCAGGTTAAAAATACATTGACAATTCGGAAAATCAGTGGTATGAGCATGACAAACTTTGAAATAAAGAAACAAACACGACAATAATTTACCTTTCCCATCCATCCAGCCCTTCTTGTGGAACTAATACACAAACAGTGTATGGAACAGCAAGGTCTCGTGGAGTGCATGCACTTTGAAGATCACTGCAGGTGGTAATTTTCTGCCATCAGGGGTCACTGTAAAGTTGTTCCTCTTCTTGGCAACACAGGACTTCACTGGATGGGTTTGCTGCCGTTGAATTCAAGTGTTCTGCTCAATGGAAGCTCAGATCTGAAGAACTCACCCTGATTTCTTTGCTCTGAAAATCACTCCAGAACTGTTTGATCCAATTTAGGGTCCTTCAGCGTATAACAGCCCATCGTCTTTCATTTTGCTGACATTTTCAGCTCACCGTTGAAGAGGTTTGCTTGATCTTTTCGCCAACAACAAACCATGGACTCACTGATCTCGTATTCTCTGGTGATCTATAAATTGTTCTGAACAGCCTCTGCCTCAGCCACAAATTTTAATTTCAAGGCCAAGTAGTACGAACAGCAACAAGTTTTTGGCATGATGATCGATTACGGATAACTTTGAAAGAGCGTGTGATTGTTTGAGACAGGATTCTGAACTCAGATGAATGTTTTGCCATGCACACAGTTTTATTTATACGCTTTTGAAATGTCAACTTGGATCACATATTAAATTCATGTTACCTGTGTTTTGTAGCTATTTTCAGTTAAGCGACCAATAACATTAAATATGTTTTAATGAATACATGAATAAATGAATATTCATTTTACAGTTGTGCGTTCCCCGAGAGGGATGCTTCTTTTGTTCTATGGTTTGCTGGTATGTTTATTCACTGAACAGTGCACGTGGAAAAGAAATATTCTATCTTGGCTTATACATGTACATGTAGGTAGATGTTTTGGGTTTCTTTTTCATAATTTTGTAACAGGTTCTGATGGCCAAAAGTTTAGGGTCTCGGCTTATAGGCAAGATCGGTTTATAGGCAGATAAATAAGGTACCTCAGTCACTCCAGCCACCTGCCTGCCCCTCCGTTCCAACACAAGACAGATAAACATATAATTTATATAAATTATGCAAAAACACAGCTGCAGATCATGCTCTTCCTTATGGTAAGACAAATTGTTTCGGACTGTATGCAGATGTGGTCTCTAAAACTAACAAAAAACATATTTTGACCTGTGTATTATTCTTATTATACTCACTGTGCCGTTTGCATTGAAATAGCATCCAGATCTTCAAGAGTGATTTCTGGAGCCTTTGACTCATCTTTTGCAGCTGTTGCTTTCAAATCATAAAACTCCTTCAAACCTTCTTCAAGCTCACTCGGCCGCCTTCCTTTCTGACCTGATGCTGGAGGGACATCTTGCTTGATCTGTTCATCTTGTTGATCCTCTTTGAGGGGTTTCACATCTTCATCTTTTTTCTCTGGTTCTGGTTCAGGTTCAAGGGGAATATCCACTGCGACAAAATCAAATCGCTGTGCAAGATTGGATTCCGATTTGGTCTTCATCATGCTGAAGGGTTTCATAGATGAGTTGAACTTTCTCTTTTTGTTTTTGGAAGCTGAAAACAACAATAAAAAATTATTTGCTTATCAGTGCAGGTTACCCCTTTAGTTTGTTGTGCTAGTATTATTCTCCAACCTGCCTTGCGTGCTCATCTCCCGACATCTGCAACTACTTACAAAGATGCTCAATATTTCCATCCATCATTTCAGCCATAGATCGGGTCCTCTCTATAAATCACAGCTGTAAACTTTTACATTCCTTCAAATTCACTCTTAAATCCTTTAAGTCTTTCACTGCTGGAGTCAATAACATTAACCCTTGTGAGTCTATAAATGTGGCTCAATCTAGCCTCTGTTTAAAACCATGTGTGACAAAAGTAATGAAAGTAGTGCTTTTGAGCACTACTTTCATCTGTTGTTGTCTATCCTTCAAAAAGAAAAGTTGAAAAATATTTTTCTACTTCTAGACTTGAACAAATTTAGTGTTGAAAGTGGCTGGTTCCCACGATCAGTTCGCACTATAAATATTAATCTGCTTATGATTTTAAATATAAATGTTCCATAAAGTATCTAGTGGTACATGTATACACACATATCTGTATGCTACTAAATGTCTTAATTGGAATTTACAAGAAATAAAAAAGACTTTTAAATGGTGTACATTTAACCACATATTATGAAAATGATCAGTTATTTTTATTCTAGAAAATTCTAAATACGCTCAATCAAAGCAATGTTATTAACAGTATCCTTTTTCTTTTCCATGCAAATGTAAAATGTGATTTTAAACATGTTAATAATTAACCAGTTGGGTCATTTAGAGTACAAAATTGTTTGTGGTTTCATCAACAGAATCCACTCTTAACACATAAATAATAGTTGAAATAGCTGTCAGATTTTAAAATTAATTCACCATTACACACTGCATTCAAAAACTATTGCCAATGGAATTCTGTACACTCAGTAACATACAATGTTTAACTGAAAGAAAAATGATTCACAAAACACTCAGTTTGTGGAATTTCTAACGAACATACTTATTATCTGTAACTTTTGTAAAACTGTAACTATATTTGATACATGCAGTGACAGTATCACGGCTCATGACTGTTTTCCAGAGGGAATTGAAATAATGCTGCAGTACACTATATGGAAGCAAAATTTGAAAATAATTTTGGAAATGAAGTACTGGTCACAGAATCCAAAACATCTGTGGGTAAACATGCAGATACAACCAGTTCCTTCTGTTACAACAAAGCAAATGATTAATGTAACAATTTCCTTCGAGATTCAGCTCCTTAAAGTATCATATTTGCATATAAAGAAAAGAAAAATAAACTTACAACTGTATTCATGGCTAAACTGATAAAATTATCAGAGAATGTCCACCACAGCTGTTGCACAGCACATGCATGGTTTTCTTTACAGACAGAACTGTTGTTTCAAGCAAGATCCTAGAAAAAAACACTCTGTTTTCTTTGCAGATCTTATCAAAACTGGCAATCTCCACTAGCAGCTACTTAAAACATTTTTCTTGCACTCAAACTGGGTGAGACCAAAGAGAAAAACCAAACTTAAAATTAAGTCACAAGTTGAACTGCTTAGAAACTTTTATCAGTAATACCTCATGACTAAACAAACTATCTTTGGCTATGTTACAAAAACATCAACATTGTGAATTGGGTCACAATATATTGTCAAAATACCACAGCTTGACCTTGCTCATGTGAGCTATGAAAATAAACAACATACAGCATTATTCTGGTGCATTTAATGCACAAAGAAAACGCGCAAACTTTTCACCAGCTATTCTACTCAAACAGCCTTTTTTGATAACATAAACAGTAAAAGCTAGTTTGCAAATTAATTCTTGGGTTAAAATAACATATTTTTACGCATCTCCAAACATACATTGATTACATTGTATGTTCTAGTTACATGCAAAGTAGACATTAGTATTACCACTAACCCTTTATCATTATTTTATTTCTAGCACATTAAGTCTACACTTTAAAACAAAAAAGCTAAAATGTAAGCTAAAATCATGACTATGACTTAAATATTCTAAAGTGAACAATGTTGTTCAGCATTACAGTTATGCACCACTTTGAAAAAAAGTAAGCTATTGTTCATATGACACATCTTGTTTTCCTTTTAGGACAGCCATGTGATATGCAACTGTATTCTCCATAAGATAGCATGATAATATGAACTTCTTCAGTCAGTTTAGCATCAATCAGAAAAAACAAATCTCTTACTAGTTGTTCCAGCAGACAGCCATAGCATTTCTGACAAATACATCTTACATAGCTTTACTTAAATGGAAGTACGATGGTCAGCCTTAGCAGGGTTTAGAATCAACAGCAATGAAGCCAGTAACTTTAAACCGATCACATAAATTAACTTATTATATGGCTTGCTCCGTGAGCGGGCAAGATGAATCAAATCCTTTGCGTGATTGGCTACCTGAGCGGACAAGATGGAGCTATCTTGCCCACTCAGGACTACCTGCCATGTCCCGCAAGGAAAATTTCCCTGAAAGCCATGTAATAAATCCTTTATTGACCAAGCTTGTTCGGTCAAGATGGCTGGATATTGGCCTCATTCTTTTTTTTGCGAGTTTATGGACCTCGACTCTGTCTCGGTCCATAAACATGCAAAAAATGAACTTGGCCACTATCCAGCCATCTTGACCTCACACTTGGTCAATATATCATACACTGTAATGTAATAGTTCCTTCAGTATGTAATTTATAATCTTGCTTCTTTACTTCAACATCAACCTTATAACTGTCCTCGAACTTTTTTTGTTAGCAAATTTAAAAAAATTATGACAAGTTAGCTAGTAAATCATTGTTAAGCAAATAAAAGAACTAGTCACCAATGAAATTATAAATTCAGCCATGCTCGACAAGGAAAAAACACCTAACTAAATTAGTAAATTAACCATAAGTCCAAAGAGTGATGAATGTTTAATTTCTCCTAACCAAATCAATTCACTACCAAGTTAACAGGTACCTGTCATGAGAATAAGGAATTTCATCCACTGGATGTCTAGATGTAACACCAAATCCTCATAACTGACATTAAAAGAAATGTAAGGGGTTCAGTAAGGAGAATTTATATTTCTAACTTAAACTACAATCATGGACAAAAGTCTTGGTACAAATTTGCACTTTTGGCACTTTTGCGTACATGATAGGCACAAATACAACTTCACCTGCCTAACCTCACCCCCCAACCCCCATACAATGTTGAAAACTAGTAGGTGCAATTTCAACTGATTGTCAACATTGTGTTGGGTGGGGAGGGGGGGACAGCAACCCATTTATAAAGGATATAGCAGCACTTTCTTCATACTTCAGTTCTAAAACACAGATAATCCCTTACATTACATAAGTGTCCCAAGGACTTTTGTCCACGATCGTAGTAATCTCATCCCGAATATCCAGTAATTGATGTACTTACGTTTCTTAAGGGATTTCCTTTCCTTCACAGGTTTTTGCTCAAGGTCTGCAATTGGCTGTAACTCTATGTCCTTCTCTTTTTCAAGATCTTTAACCTTCTCGATTTTCACAATTTTTTCATCCTTTGCATCTTTCTTCTGAACTCTCACAGGTTGTGCATCAGGAGTCTTTGATTCAGCTGTATATTCAGGAGCAGACTTCTTTCGTTCTCTTGATTCTGTCCCACTTTTGACAGTGTCCCCCTCTGGTGAACCAGGCAGTGTTTTTGATCGCTGTTTCCTAGACACTTTAACCTTGTCCGTAGTAGATGGCCTGCGTGAAAACATGGCTTTGATTGCTGAAGAGACTGCTCCGTGCTGTGGCATATCAACATCTTCCTCAGGGCTTTTTGGCTCCTTGTCCTTATCACTTCCAAATAATGACTTCTTTCTTTTCTTTTTGCTTCCTCTTCTCCTTTTCAGAGAGTCATTTTCTGGGCTTAAATCTTGTTCTTCGTTTACCTGGTTTTCCTCATTTGTTACCTTGTCAGCTTTCTTCTCCTTCTTGGAGGAACTTCTAGCACTGGGTGAAGAAGGTGGGCTCTTCTCGTTGTTTGCAACAGATACGGGTTTCCGCTGCATGTCAAGTTTTGGCAAAGAGTCACTGCTACTGTCAGAAAATTTCTTCATCTTAACATCATCAGAAGAAGCTTTCTTGGCGAGAGAGAAAGTAATGTCTTCAAACTTTTTCATCTCAGTTGGTGATAAAACCCCTCCACAGATACTATGAGGTCGGTCTTCAAGCTTTAGAATAGGCCTTGGGGGTGTGACCTTGGCGTCGTCTTTAGAAATCAAGAACTTTGCTCTGAGTTCAGCAACAGAAGGAATTTTGACTTCAGTGTTAGTGGTCGTTTTGAGACCTTTCTCTCTGATCAGATCATTTATAATATCTGCATGCACTGATGAAGCAATTGTTTTGTATCGCGGCTTACCATTTTTCATTTTTCCTTTTTGTACATCATCAACCGAACTTCTCTTCCCAATAATGCTGATCTTTGGAATATGTTCTACTTCTCTGTGATTGTTTCTTTCAGTAGAAACCTTTCTAATTTTTTCTTCAAGTTTATTATCTGCAGTAGTAGTTCTTCCATCAACCTTATCTTGAATCACTTCAACGGTAGCATCTGACTTCAAATTTTTGCCATTTTCAGACTGTAAGGTCTGATCTTTTTGTCTGGCCTCCTTAGTCATGTTTGCTGCTGGCTGCAAACCAGCAAAGAAACGTTCCCTTTCTTCACGCCTCCTCCTCCTTCTCTCTCTCAACTTCAACACAGTATCTCTTGTTGAACCATCATTGGCATCCAAAGGCTTGACTTGCACTTTATCAGCATTAGATGCTGCTGGCTCCTTAAAGTGTGCTGATTTCTCTGTGGCATCAAGAGAACTTCCATTGTCTTTGTCAACAGAATTCACTTTACACTCAGCTCGTTTCCTTGCACGTAACTCCAACGGTGACGGCGTTTCTACTGGGCCAACATAACGAACTTTAGGTTCTTTAACAGTCTTATTAACACTATCATCTTCCTTAGACGATTGTGTTACCTTTGGAGAAACTTGTAATTTCTCATCACCTGATGTGGCTGATGTTGTGTCTGGTTTGATCGATTCAGAGGTGATTTTCAACTCAGGGACTTCTTTTTCCTGTGAAGATTTCCTCCTCGCCATTCTCTCCCTGCTTTTCCTTGACTGTGGTGTTTTGCTCTCTGATTTCTCTTCTGTAGTATTCTCATCTGCCAATGGTTCCACCACAGGAGAAGTTGATCGTGATCTTCCCTCTTCAGGTGATGTGGAATGCCTTGAGTCAGGTGACTTATCCTTTTTGGTTTGATCCCAAAATTTCAATTTACTTAGCATGGAATTCTTTCCCTTTTCAATCTGGACATCAAAAGACTGAGCTTTCTTAAAATTGCTTCTCCTTCTTTGAAGAAGTGCAGGATCTACCAATGGCTCAGGACTACGGCGACGGCCACCAAAAGTCCTTTCAGCACTAGAACTTCTTGGTAAACCTAACATCCCTGGCAAAGAAACACGTCGTTTCAGTGGTGGTCGAGAAGCTCTTGAACTTTCCGACTCTAAATCACTGGACTCTTCGCCTGATTTTGCTTCTTTATTTGTAAAGTATTTTCCAGGCACAGAAAACTTCTTCAGCAATTCAGGAGTTGTCTTTGAGTCACTGGAAAATGAGAAAAACCTACCAGGACCAGATATCTTTCTCTTTGGAGGTGTCACAGGTGGAGAATGTGAAGACGATGACGATCCCCTTCTTGTTGGTGAACCTTTGACAGAGTCTTTGACAGAATCTTTTGAGTCTTTTCTGGAAAAAAGCCCAGAACTTCTCTTCTGCAATCTGTCTTCATCATCTTCAGAATCAGTTGATTCCCGAGACTTTTTACGTGAAAAAAGGCCTGTAATCTTTCTAGCAGGCTTCACTTTGTTTTCATCTTTTACTGCAGTTGCAGATCCAGCACTAACGCTCCTTTTATGACTCTTTTTAAATTTCACACCCTCCTCCCCTCCTGAACTTTGTCGCTGGGAAGATTTCCCACTGCTATTTAACTTCTTTTCACTTGATAACTGCTTCTCTAGTTTTGCACTTTCCTTTGAACTATTTCCCTCAATCGATTCTTGCTTCTTCACTAAGTTTGGTGTTTTTCCTTTTTTGGAATCACTCCTGTTAAGAGATCCTTCATAAACGCTGGCAATCTCCCTACTTAAAAGTGAAATATTTCTTGCTGCAGAAGATTCTAGCTCGTCACCATTATCACTTGAGGCGCCCTGACTACCACTGCTGCCACTTTGTCTTCGCGAGCCACTTGTTGTACTAGCTTCACTCTTCGAGCTTGGCGAGTCTTTGCGTGGAAGACTACCAAAATACTGAACTGTGGGTGATGTCAGCGATGCTGGTTTGTCAGACTTTACCCCATGACTTCCTGCATAATGAACAGTTGGAGATGAAGTTGCTGATGTTGTTTCAACTGGGCTAAGTTTTCTGTACGAAGAAGCTCTTTGACTTTCCCCACTTTTGCCATAATCATTGTCATTAACAGAGGAAGGTGAAATAGGTCTTCTTGACACTGTTTCGAGACTCAATTTTCGACTACAAGAAGTGTGAGTTTCACTGTCACTATTAAAACCTTGTGATGAAGAAGAGCGTGTTCTCCTCACTGGCAGTGTAAAAGGAGAATCCCTTAAAGAACTACTCGAATGTTGTCTAACAGGAGGGTCACTGGGACCCCATCCACACTCAGTCTCACGCAGTGTAATACTTGATCGCTGTCTAATAGGAACTCCTCCTGGGATCCAGTTTGAGTCAGTATTAAGAGAAGATCTACCAGCATTTCTGTTTGAAATAGTTGACACATGTCTTGCTGAATATGAGGGAGTTGAATCTCTTAGAGTTGTTGATGTAGAACCGGTTTTAATGCTACCATAGGAACTTTTGCGCAGAATACTACTGCTACCAACGGGTCGGCTACTCAGAGAACTGGTGCCCAATCTGCGAGATGTTGGTTTCTTTAGATCGTCAGTTAAACAAGAGTTTGTTGAAGTACCATAAGTCCGCAAACTTCCATATCTCAAAGATTGTGATGAAGGTGTCGTGGATGAATTTGTAGATGATGAAGAAGTTGATCTGTACCTTGTAGGGTGTGATGAATCTTTACCATTAGTAGTGTTTGATCCTGAATAATTCTTTGGAAGAGAATAGTATCTTCTTGGTAATGAAGAAGGTAGAGACTGTGAGTCTTTATATCTGTGTGACATGTTAGTATCTATTTGCTCAACTCCACAGTTACAAACCAAATCATTGTCAGTGATACTTGGGTAAGAAGCATGCTTGCTTAAACTCTCCAAATGTTCTCCAATTGAAATTGAAACACTTGTTGTAAATGTTCTTGCTGACAATGGCTTTTTCAAGTACTCCTGCAAACAAAAGGAGAAAATGCAACTCTGTTAGTTAACAAACTCACACCACTTAAATTTACCACCACTGAATAACACCGCACAACACAAACAGTACAATGGATGTGACAAGTCAATAACCTGGCTTAGTGATATCTTGAGGGTTGATGTCTTCATCGTGGCATTAAGATCAACATTAAAATGATTAGTACACTAAACTGTTAAAGTCCAACATTTTGTTGAACCCTACAACTGAAAAACCAGCTACAATCACATTTAAGCATGACATGAATTATAATATGTTCATTCTAGATCGTCGAAAATTTGAGTCAATATCGATAAAAACAACACATTCTGTCACACACAAGTGAAAACAACAGATCTGAAAGACAATAAAAGGTATGAATGCTTTTAGTCCACTGCAATGCCCACTAATTTTCCAGTTTTTGAGTAATAGAATCAACGAACAAATTGGTTATGTTACAACTGAGCTGAAATTAAAGATGCCAAAAAAACAATAAGCGTTTGTGAACGAATTGATACATTTCGTAAGGGCACCAATATCACTTTGAATACTCCAATCTGCTTTGTTCTCATTATGCAAATTTTAGTCCATTAAAATCTTAAGTTGCTAAGTGCAATTCGTGACCAAATTTGAACTGTCACATAAAACAGAATACATATCGATTTTATAGAGATATAAAAATTCAGTATCGAAAAGTCGCGAAACCGCTTATATGTACGGAATCTTGAGTGCAGTTTGTTGGAGTGTAAAAGCTAGTAAATTCGAAGTTAACATTATTCTATTCCAATACAAGATTGATTACAACCTTCTCAAATTAACCACCCATACAGCGAATCGATCACTGGAAGGTTTTGAACAGAACTACCCTGAAATTCTGTTATACAGACTGACATAAACAAAACGAACAAATTTCAGCGAGATGAATTTACATAAGGTTTTTCGCTTCATTAAAAATTGATCAATTTCTGCATGGCCTATAGCTTCAATTCAAATCAGTCAAGCGGTGAAATGATATTCATAATAGTATAAACATATGTTTTGGAAGAGAGACCTAAGCTAGCCGAGTTTCTTGAGTGAATGAGCTTCGTTAATTCCGTGTTCAAAACTAAATGTCTACGAGAACTACTTGTAGGTTTAATTTTAGCGACTTGCCTCGTGAATACAGGTCAATTGATGAAAATTAACCTAGATAAACAACTTTGTCCGTTGTGACCGAATAAAAGATTGAAATTTGCAGAAGATCGTACCTTACATACACGAAAAGCACGCACACTGAAATGGCTTTTTCAAACCGACACGCTATATACAACATTTCTTATGGAAAAAAAATATTTTCAAGCAAAAATATTTCAGGAAAGCAGTAATTTGCATTAACCCCCGACCGTCAATGTCAAGAAGCGATCAGCACACCTCCGAAAACAACAAAATCCCTCCAAACAAAAGAAAGTTGTTGTTTGGAAATGTCTTTCAATTGTTGCTTTTCCTGCAAAGCGCCAGAGCTTTACGGCATGACAAGGCCCTTTACAAACGTAAACCATATAACTCAACATGGCGCTTGCCTGGTAAATAATACTCCAAACAAATAATTGCCACATGTAAATGAAAAAAAGACTTAGTTAAAATAATACCGCATACCGTCAGTCGACCTTTTGTGATGTTTTCGTCGTTTCCTAGCAAAATTTAACACTGACTTAGCAAAACTGAATTTAAAAAAGTTCTCAACCAAAACTTTACTTTTTTCCATTAAATAATAAAACTGACCTTACGAAATAAATAATTCGGACAATGGAAAGAATTCTGTTGTATTAAGTAAATTCCTTATCTCTCCTAAAAACATAAGCGAACATTTGTAATAATTTACCGGGCGATTAATTAAAAATTTTACGCATGTAAGGAAAGGAAGTTTGAAAACGCTTCTTTAAGGTATTGTTTGTGATAAAAGATTGTGTAACCTTGTGAACAAATTTGAAGACATAATATTGCCGAAAGACAGAAACCTTGCCTATTTTAATGCTCGATAAATAGATCAAATCGTGCGATGAAAATTCTAGAAAATCTCGTCAACAAACTCGGGTATCGAATGAATTTTGACGACTGGGTAGTGAAGGGAAATCTCAGAAATTGACCAGAGAAAAAACAAGTCGTTCGTCAGGAAATACCTGCTTATATAAAGAATGTATTTCAAAATGCATAGAACCTCGAAGGAAAGGAAGCCATTGTAATGGGGACAATCATTAAAACATACATTTCAGAACAGTTTGGTCTGGCTTACCTTCGATTCCTATCTGCTCACGCGACACACAGCTCACCAACTTTAGATCTCCCTGATTCTTGCAAAAATACTTTTTTCTGCAGGTAAAAATCCTTCAGAAATTTAAGGATACGCTGTATAATACAGTTAAGTTGTTCAGTACAGCACCAGAGTTTTAATTCAGTCCGGTTCCACTAACAGACAAAATCCGGCATCTTGACAGGGCCCATGCTTCACTGGCTCGTTGCCTTGTGTTTGTTCATTGTATACAGGCACTCGACGCAGCGAGGTTAATATCGCGAGACAAATTATCAAGAAAAGGCCACTCAAGCGTAAACCCTGCTCCTCAGCATGAGCAGGACATAAAATTCTATTTCACCTCACAGATTTATCGGCTTGATCTCCACAGTTAGACTCAAGCTGTTCAACGACGGATGGCGTCCATTCAGAGAAATGGCTTCGCGGTATCTCTTAACATATTCCGCGTACAAGACAAAGTTTTCAGCTCTGGGATCAACTCACAATGCATCCAGAGGGCGAAGTTAATCGCGGATTATGTCATTTGTTCCTGTCACGTCAAGAAATGGCTCGAAATATCTGCCTCTAGTTCGCAAAGGGAAAACCTTCGCGACAGACACTTCTCATGGAGCGTTGAAAATGAAACATCACTTCTGATTGGCTATCTCAGTGACAGACCATTACATCCGTATTTATGTTTTATAAGACTTGTTTTCATTGGTCGAAAATCTTGTAAACTCGGGGAAATAAAAATCCATACTTGACCCTTTTCTGCTTCGACGCCGATGAAAACCGACTTACCAAATCGTACAAACAAAACGTTCAAGAAGTTTAAAATACCAAGGGTTTTGTCTAGTGCAGTTTGTTTTATTTTTCAACAAACATGGTGAAATGACACAGTTTTTTCTCCAATTCTTGAGACTTCGCGCGAAACATGAAATACCGTAACCGGAAATGGCGCCAAAGTCTCGCACGAATTTGGTTTCCTGAATTCGGTGAAACAACATCGGTATAAATAAGTTGTCAATTTTAAAATAAGCACGTATAAGAAAAGTCAGGGGTTTTAATCAGGAAAGACAACAATGACGGCATAATTTTTCTCTCACAAGCACGTACAAACTATGACGAAACTTCCGGTCCTTCCAAACTACTTTTCGATCCGCGTAAAGCACTTTTTGCAGGGGCACCCAACGACCGTTTTCTCTCTAATGCTGTTAGATGCTGTTTTAGGCTAACTGGAGTACTTTTAAAGCTCTGTAGGTTAATTTTAGGTTGCACTAAAAAAATTTTATCTGTTCGGATATTCTAGGGGAACTTGAGTATTCTCGAATTTATTAGGGCTTTTTTGTCCATTTCCC
>Ga0126338_10001971_pt1 | contig 13784 bp, 7 predicted proteins | sample OrbCmetagenome_2_FD_92529 | JGI IMG/M metagenome (GOLD analysis project Ga0126338, IMG submission 92529) | Coral microbial communities from Petempiche,Puerto Morelos, Mexico - Orbicella C C metagenome | ecosystem: Host-associated > Invertebrates > Cnidaria > Coral | place: Petempiche,Puerto...
AGGGCCAACCTCCCCCCCCCCCCCCCCCCCCCCCCCCCCCCCACTTCCCCACTCTACTAGAGAGAGAGAATTTTGTTTGTCATTAAAAATTCATTTTGTTTCCAGCATCTCATTAATATTTCAGAAATTTTCCATGATTCCATACTCTTGTTTATTTGTAACTTTCACAAGATTCCCAATACATGATCTTGAATATTCAAGGGCTGGATTATTCTGTCATTTCAAGCTCATTTGTGATGCGATCTTTATTGAACGTAAGGTCTTTCACCATGGTAACATACAAAACCACAGATTATAATCTTTACGTCTCATATAGAATAAAACAAAAATAACTTGGTGATTAGGAAGCACCTGCGTTGTTTTACAGGGCATTGCTAGACTCAAGACAAAACGTAAAGAATAATAGTAAGGGCAATGTAATCACTTGTAATAAACCTCTTATTACAGCTGATGGTTGCATATAAACAGGACAAGTTAACCTAAAATGGCTTGTACCAATCCAAACATACACTCAATCTGATCGCGAGCAAAACTTTCAGCAGTATGGTATAAGCAGCATAATAAGATGTCATTTTTTCACTTTGACATCTCAGTTTAATTAGAAAATATTCCATTGTTGTGCTGGCTACACAAAAGACTGTTTTTTGAAATTATCATCCTTAAATTGGGATTTAAATTTTGATTGGGAAAATGCCATTAATTATTAACAAAGGCTGGAGAACATTATCGAGAGGGATGGGCTGACAATTTTATGCATTAAAACTCTTTAGATTATACTTTCCTTACTAATTTGTCAAAGATTACAAAAGATTTTTTGATCTGGACAAACAACTAATGTTGCGCTTCATCTTTAGTCAGTGGGCAAATAAGAATTCTCGTCACAAAATTGATATGACCACTGCAAAGTTATATTTAAATTGCTCATTGTCTTACTTCACTGAGTGCAAACAAAATTTTAAGGACAAATTTATACTGTCCTTGTTGTATTATAATGTATCTGTGTTATTTTAGGTTGACAAGGTCAATTTCCAGAGAAAAATACTGGACCTACCTGAAATGAACCGGTTTGTTTGAGCAAAAATCCCTCCTTGATACAACCCTGAAAAACATAACTGAAAATATAAGTAACTGCGATCAGAATTAAAACATGTACAAGCTGATACAATATTGATTTACACCTCTACCGTTTGATCTCCCCTTTGGACCTTTTCGGTTGCAAATTTTGCCATCATACTAAGCAATCTTTTTTGGCCAGGGTTGTATGAAAGGCGACTGAGATCGATTTTCTTACAAATATCTCATATGGACAGTGTAACTTGAAGCAATGATCCCGAAGAAAATAAATCTAAAAACCGTTTGAAAGGCGAGCATTAGAAAGAGTGACGAGAAAATAATCGCAGAGTAATTCTTTCTGCTCACAATAACAACGATTTTCAATAGTTTTGCACCATCTCATTTTCCGGTCTCAATGAGCCGTGACGCAAACCCACAACAACAGGGACTACTCAGTAACTATATTTATATTCAAAACGAACACACAGGTGCATACATTAGGTAGCTAGCAAGCTTGCGGTCTGGTAATCAAAAATTCTCTTAGCCAAAACATCAACCCACATAAGATCACCAAAATGTTACAACAGGCAAGACTAATGCTACTTAAAATGAACCTATAAATATATTGGTTTCACGGCCGGCCGAATGAAAATCCTCACATTTTGACCTACAGTGCGATTCAAAAATAGCGGATCGAATATTAAGCGTACCATCATGTTGGGCATGAATGCCATTTTTTGAAACGTAAAAGTGCAAATTTTAGGCATGTTTTAGAGGAGACAGGTAGAAACAGGTTACAGTTACAAAGGTTCTTATAAACAGCGAGAGATTTGTTTTGATATACGCTAGCACAATGCCAAAAGTCACCCTGTACGGGTGACCGACTCTTCGTGATCATATGCCACGAAAATTACCACAAATCTTGATTTCGTGGAAATATTCTTCGATCACATTTTTTCTCCTAGAACATGGCGGAAAAAATAGAATCTAAAACTCTCGTTGCCGTACAGCAGCAAAGATCAATTCCACAGCGAGTACAACTCACCACAGATTTCTCCACAATCGAACATCGACCGAATTCACACTGGCAGTGTTTCGTAAACAAAAGAAAACTAGAAATTAAACATTCTAGGCTTAAAAGTTTTAATATATTGCCTTTGGAAATTCCTAGAATGGTCTGTCAAGAATAAAGCGACGACAGGTTTACCTAGTATCTCGAGAAGAGCTGAGCATTTCTTGCCGGTTGTAATTTTTAGCCAACATGACTTTACTCACCCTGGCTTTCACAGCAGTTACCGTAGATTTTCTTCGGTGATACAATTTAAGGTTCTCGGTTCCAGCTTCGGAGTCACTGTCGTCTGACGAATCCAATTCATTTTCTACTACCCGTGGAGTAAAATCATACGATCTTCTCCAAGACATCTTCATCTCCCGTTATTCATGAAGGCGACCATTACTATGTCCGCCATTATTTTCTGTGGCCACGTGACAAGAACACCAATCGAGACGCTTTGGTGACCTCACTTCCGCTTCCTTCGCACCCCCCTGAAAATAAGAAGAACATGACGAAATCTGGGAAAGAATGGCACGGCTCACGTACACCAACTGGGTGAGTGATGGAAGTAAACAGGAAAAATTCAGGTAAAATTAAACTGCGGCAATTAATACTGAATTAATAATAAACTGGATGACATACCAAGCATGCTTTAAACACAGCCTTAGGCTACAAAATATTGCAAATAAAACCCGTAATAGGTACGTGGAGTTGGTACGTTCCGTCACAAGAAATCAAATCAAGCATTGTCATAAATATAAGATGATATATTTTCAATTAAAACTTTTCTTCTCCACCATATTTTATGCTATGCTGAGAGCCTACATAGAACTATTCGCTCTTAGCGCCTAACGTAACCTATCTATTCTTAGTTTAAACAACACGAGCTGATTCCAACTGTTCCTTATTCCTCGTTTTGTACTATTTTTTTAGACATTGCTTACGCTGTTTTTCCCGACTTACTAATTCTTGACGGAAGGAAAATATGCAGGAAAAAGCCGTTATACGTCAGTCATTAAAATCGTCCTATTTTCCGGGAGTGGGAAAGAGAATCAAGCAGAAACCCACTCGATCTTATGTTTTCACTAAAAGTTTAGGGACGTTCAAAGCGAATGCAAATTTGCAGAAAAAAAATAAGAAATAACTTACCCCGAGCAAGAAGAGAAAATTGCCTTTTGACGTAGCTACTTTGGGCAAAGATAAAAGACCAGATGCTTCCCGTCAAAATAACATAAATGGAAGAAAAATCGATGAAACTTATTGTTAGAAGCTGATCTTGAAATAGATGCGGCTATTTGGAGAGAGGTCGTCGAGATAGTGTCATGCTCCGCTTGGTGTTAATTTGACTAATGAGCCAACGATTTGCTAATTCGCTTGTTTAAAAAGTCATTCCATTAATTTCTGTGGCGAAAATTGCAAATTCGGTCAATTGAATCTCGAGCCAGTTTGCATCACGTAGGTCTTGCAGTCAAGAAGTCACTCTTGATTAATTTCCAATGTACATTAAATTTCGCAACATACGTCGATTATGACGACTAATCTTTTTCTTACTTTAACGCATAAGTCTTCAAAGACAGCAAAAGTAGAGTGCAATTTATTTTTGCACATGTCGTGTTTGCAGTTTATATGAAATTGTTTGACTCATCGCTCCAATGACGTCATAATGACGTAAGAGTCACGCGTGATTGGAGAATGCCATTTTTTTCGTGAAAACTATTGAGGCGCTAAGTGCCATAACAAGCTTTCCTTTCACGGACATAATTAAACGAATAGAGCAGTATAATACAGCGGATATAGTTTATTGTCTTCTACAAGTTGTCATGTGTGCGTTTTTTCTTAGGATGATGTATCACAGCTGATTCACATATTTGTAAAAAACTGCGTTCCCTCTCAATAACAATTACACGGCATTATTCCAACTAAGAAACGGCGAGAAGCGAAAACAAAGAGACGGAGTAACAGCCCGGAACGAAACAAAACCGCATCATCGTTTGTAGTGGGAGTAATTTGTTTTGTTACCCAAGGAGCGAAGCGTACATGTGTAACAGCACGGCTTTTTTCAGACGTTTCAGTCCGTAAGTTCGCGAACTGCTTACAAATTCACGTCTTGTTTGCACAGGATGCGGCAAATGACGAAATGAAACTTGAACGACCTCAAGCTTTTTATATGAAAACACATTCACTTTCAGGGTTGACCAAGCACTAGTGTCGTGGAAAAAGAAAACACCTTGTCATGATGACTTCGTAGAAACTACATCTGCACAACTACTTTAACGCTCCCACTCAGTCTCATACTAATAGGTACTACAGTCGTGATAATCTTTATGCGTAGTCCTTTAGGCAACATTTGGGAGCTAAATTTACATTTCGATTACACAATGCATGTTCATTCCCCTCTACACAAATTTAACAAAAAGCGCACGTCATATCATACACTGATATGCTTCCATTCGTGCAACATTTTTTCCATGTTTTTCAGTTTGCGACTCGGTATATAAGCTAAAGCCTCAAACAATTACGTGATTCACATGCAAGAGTCTGTCACCCTAAAGGACTTTTTTTATAGCCGGCAGGTGTCAAAATGGCGTCTTGGATAACGTTTTGGTCAAGCTGTGACCAACTTATTAAAAGCTCTGGGTAGAGACTAAATCATATCCGTGGATATTAAAAACTCAAAGAAAAACTTACAGAGAGAAGCTTGATTGCTTGTATGAAACTGACACTGACAGGGTTTGTGGTGACCACTGAAAAAGTAGCCGTAATAATATCATGGGTGACAAATTACTCCTTAATTTTGGCGCAAAATTTCAGCGTCTAATTTTACATGTCAAATTATAAAATTGCCATAGTAACGTTTTCGCGCGAAATTTCGGATACAATAAACAAATCAAAATCTCATGATTGTAAGCGTAATTTGTCACCCGCGATTTTTAAAGGTAATCAGATGGTATAATTAATTAGGAAATAATTTCACTTACGTTTTGTCAACGTTCTAATAATTTCCCTCGCCTAGAATTTTGACAAAACGCACGTGAAATTATTTCCTAAATTTACTCAATCGTCAACATTTGATTATCCATGCTTGTTTCATTTGAAAAATGTTTACCTATTGCAACTTGACCTGATCGATGATAGAATTAAAAGAAGCATTCAGATCCGATTCCTTGACCTTTATTCAAGAGGATCCAACAGCTAAGATGGACGAGTCCGAATACACAACTTAATTTCTGTCATGTGTTCCCACCAGTTTTGGTCAAAGTTTTTCCTGCGAAAATGCTCGAATATACCCTGAACTCGATCTGTCGTGTGCAATTACTAAGCATGTAAGTATTTATTTATCGAAAATGTCATATTAAAAAGATCTTTAATAAATTCAGCATCTTTATTGAATTAGCTTGTTCAGTCTGTATTGACAGATATTGGTGTGATAGGGTGGCCTCGTGGTTAGTGCGCATGCGCTCGTCTCCGGATCGAGCGGTCCAGGTTCGAGTTCTGGCCGGGGACATTGCGTTGTTTTCTTGGGCAAGACACTTTACTCTCATAGTGCCTCTCTTACCTCCAGTGCCTAAATGGATCACTGTGGGGAGGGGAGGGGGAACCCTCCAGGGGGAGGAGAAATACTCCTAGTCTCTTCATGCTACAGAAACCGGGATAAGCTCCGGTCTGATAGGCCACTTGGCTCGTATGCAGATTTGGCCTATACCTACGTTTGGACTGAGCCGTACATACTTGTATGAGAACAATCTGGCCAAATTTTCCATATTGGGACCTTTAGTCTCCGCAACTGCGGTCCAATTCAATAAGTCTAGGTAATCGTATGATTGCGAGTGCAATTAAGTTTTACACGACAAGTGACATATTTGAAAATTCTCTCAACATTCAAGAAATTTCAAATATCACGAGTAGTATAAATGCCTGCTCGAGCTTTCAAACAATTATATACTCATTTATTATATGACTGAGAATAGTGCGAATTAACGCGCTTGCGTTAATTTGCACTGCAGTTCTAATTAAGAATTAATGATAAATTGGCATGCTCTCAGCCAATCACAGTGAAGTAATTTTCTCAGTCATATAATCATTGTGCAACACTGGCTACGCCGCTTATACCCAAAATGAATTGCTGTCAACTCGTGCGTCTATGAAACTCAATTGCGGCAAGCTCCGATATATATACTCGGTCATGCATGCAATGAGTGTACATGCCTATATATTTGCAACTAGAAAATTAAAACTTTTCAGACCACCGACTATTTTTAATAACAATGACTCGACATAATGGTTTAAGGCCCCAAAACAGCTATATTTTCCCTCTGATATTGAAAATGCGTAACGTTTTTCGATTGGGTACAACTGAAGAATTCACTCAAAATTGACCCTGAAATTCACGTAATGGACATTAATTACTACAATAAAATGACCTCCCTGATAGCGGTAATAACGTCAAGTGAGTATATAGACAGAAGGTGACGAGAGGAGAGGTACGTCATTTACCGACTTGGAACGCTTTTCATGACTTTATGAACATTCATTTTAAGTTCTGATCAGTTACATTCATTTCGACCAGGATGTCCGCGCGCACAATAATTCAGTTTCAAGCAGATCTGCGCCACTGAACAGGCTTATCACGGACGCAAAGGTTTGATTTGTTCAATATCTTTACAGACCATTTGGACTGGCAAAGGAGGTTTTATCCGAAAAGTCTGCGTTGTTGTCTGCCGATTTTAGCCTGAATATATTTATGTGAATATTCTTAGATAACAGCATAAGACATATCTGTTTTCGAATGTATTTGGTGTCTACATGTTGTTAAACTAATTTTAGTTCCAGCCTGCAGGCAATAAGGTCTGATGACGCACATTAGCATCAAACATACGGCTATAGTGCTGTTTTTGTTGCTTTTTGGATAATTTTGCCGTTTATAGATAGAGGAAGAATTATATAGTGCGGTTTGTTTAAAAACATATAATTGTTTGTGTTTACAAATTTCAACACGCAAAATTATATTCTTTTCAAAATCTTAACCTCGGGCTTATTCCTTTCCAAATTTCAGCCTCGATATTCCTATAAAATATATCAGCAGAATTGAATGAGTCTTAGACGAAACGAGAGCTTCTTGCTTAAGTCTTCACATTCAGACCGATATTCAAGCTTTCTTTCTAGCCTTACTAGTTTTCAATCAGACCTAACATGTGAAACAATATCAGCTCTGCGTATTTGGTAACAGTTCTGTAAAACACCTTCACTTGATGTGTAATTGATTACAGGTTGGACTGATTTGGGAAGCTGAGGAAAATTAGATTTTCCGAGGAAATTTGCGTTGCAAAGTCTTCAAGCTAAGGGCCTGCTAAATACTAGATAGGTCATCAGGCCTTTCATGTGTATTGTATTTCAAATTCAGTTAGATGTGTTTCTAGTAGTTTAAGACAGTGTGACGGCAGTTTTAATAAAAAGCTCAGTCAAGATGTATTCTTTCTTGACTTCATAAAAAGAGCTGCCTTTGCAGTTATCAACATGTTTCACAATTTCAGTGCCAAGTTGCATTATTGAAAGAGGAGGAAATTTGGAAAGAACGAAAAGTTTGTTCAACTTAGATGATTGATATCCGAAGGCATTTGACTTTATGTATGAAGTTAAGGAAAACACCACCTCATTTTCCCGATGTTCGACATGGAATCGAATACAATAACAAAGGATAAAATTCTTACCCGTCAGATCTGTAGCTTCCTATACCAGATAGGTAAATCTGTTATTTGGAATGGAGAACGTTTCTTCAGTCTTAAATCATCTCTTTTTGCATGGCAACCAGGTTTGGTTTTTTCCGGTTAACACTGATACCAATTGAAGTCGCCGACTAATTCAAGTTTACGTCACTGTGTGTCATCATTATTTAATAAATCGGTTTCTATTTTGAGGAATTCAATAACAGAAACTGCAATGGTCCTTGAAAAAAAAAGTTTTTATAATTTTATAAAAACCTATTTTTGGTCTACTGAGCGATACGTATAATATGAAAACAAATAATAGGGAGTTTTAGCGATGACGACGGCGACGCGCCGAGGACGACACCTTGTAAAAAAGGTACTTATATTTTACCCTCGAATCTTGCAACTGTGTAGATCTGTTCAGTACGCCTATCGGTCTAAAAAGCTGCTCGGGCTAAATATGCTATGACAGCGTTCAATTCCAAAGGAAGGCACGACAAATTAGCCATTGCGGTAACACGTTCTCCAAAATACGTGCGACTCTGTCATTTCACGTTGTTGATTTGCAGAGGACGGCAAAGAAATTTACAAAGATTCAAAACGCACTTGCAGAACCACTTTTTTGCTCACCTTTTGTTTGGTGACGTTCCCTTTGCCGTCACCGTCTTTTTGGTCGGGATGCAGTGTCTAAATTATATGAAGCATAATTCATAATTTTGTGGTGGGAGGAACTTCGCAATTACCAAAGAGTCGTTGCACACCTTGACTAAACTAACAAAACTATGCGAGCGAGCCACGCAAGACCAAAAGTATCGAACAAGCCAATTAAATTCTGCATGTCCTGAAGATGGACAAGTCGGACAAGATTCCTACTCTGAAAAATTGCACCCTCATCCTCAAAAATAAGTCGAAAATATAATGGTTCATTCAGCGAACTTCTGTAGTATTCAGGGGCCCTAAATAATATAGAAGAAGACAATTATTAATAATTTTCTATTAAACAATTAGATTATGAGCTCGAGAATTCTATCGCGTGATAGTTGACGACAACTAATTATCTAATTGTTTTAGTCTAAATCTACTAGTCGTTCAAAACGTTGTCTAAATCCTCTTCACAGACACTTCGAAAACGCCAAGAAGCGGCCGTCATTTTGTTAACAAGCGCACGCTGCTATGCTACTCACTGTCTATCACATAATAGATAGTGAGTAGCGTAGCCAATCAGAGAACGGCATTCGTGATAAAATAATACTAATAATACAGTCGGCCTCCGGTCGCTTCCAGTGCATATGGCATTAAAAAGCGCTGAAATCAAACCGATCAAGTCACAAGTCTTATAGTGAAGAAAGAAAAATGAACTTTCATACAAATTCGCAAGTCGCAGAAAAAGCCAACTAATTTAGAAATATCAAAGGTAATACGCACTTAATGATTGGCCCCAAGGGAAAAAGTAAGTTTTGTTTCCCCGAGCCCCTCAATGTTGGAATGGAACATTAAGGTCGAGGGGAAACAAGACTCAATGAGCCCGTCAATGTTGGAATGGAACATTGAGGTCGAGGGGAAACAAGACTCATGTTTCCACCGGGACCAGTCATTAAGTGTTTTGTTATACGCCCCAACTTAAGAATAGAAAAAAAAAATGCGAAGAAATCGATTGCTTGAATTGACGCCGGTTGGCTCACAAATTTGCCTTGGTTTCAAGGAGCACGAACTGATCACGTGTGAGCGGAAAGTTCAAGTTGTTGTTTCCCTAGGGAGTTAGTGAATTTTGTTCGCCCTAGGGAGTTAGTGAGTTTTGGACCACGACATGTGATACGTTCTCCTCCAATCGGAAAACGTATCTAAGTTGGGAGCTATAACAATGTCAATTGACGTTTCGATGTATCAAGCATCATTCTCTTGATGCTTGATGCTTTCATTCATTATCCTATCTCTTAATGTAGAAATGTATGATTATTTTAGAAAATAATAATGATAAGAAAGACCCCGACTAATTTGCGTCTATACTTAAGTGCAAATTAGACCTCCATCAAGGCAAACGACGTCATTATCAGTCATCACAAGTAAACGCAAGAGCGCGCATTTTTCGCCGGCTAGACAAAAGGTAAGTCCGTCGAGACACAAGCGGGTAATTTGTTACTCTTTTTAGCCAGGGCTTCATTCGATTCTGTAATTTTAATATCAATTCCTAGCACAAGTATACTAGTGTTAGATGGTTATGGCTTTTGTGTCTTCTTAGAATGATTTTTTAACATAACATTTTGCAGGCATCCCGTCATACATAATCCCAATAGACGGCAAATATTATCAGATTGATTGAGTGAGGTCGGCGTGGACGGGAAAGATATTTGGCTAGAAGAGAGGGCGTTATGGACCAAGTGCACGTCCGGCCCTCCCACTCAGTCGATAAGTACGTAAAATCAAACAAAATACTCGTGCCCACGCGTGTCTTAAGACGGCAAAATACGAGATACAAAAACCATCAACTTGTCGCGCAACATTGTTTCGTTGCAAGTTTTGGGCTGATGAAAAACGAGCAACAAAGCGAAAATTTGTTGCTCAAAGGAAACCCGCGCTCTACTTTTCGCAACAACTTTCTTCAATCCGTAACAAATGTTTTTGCTGCGCGACAAGTTGATTACGCAAAGTGAAAAACGCGAAACATCAACCCAAAACTTGCAACGAAACAATGTTGCGCGACTACGCCGGGGCAAATTTGAAACGACGGAATTTCACTCTGAAAACGCATCAAATGTTTTCCGTCCACACTTCGCCAGTCACTTTGGCTTAGTGCTTGAGGAAAATTCAGGAAGGGAAGTCAAATGGTTATCGGGGACGTCGTCATTTTCGAAAAGCTCCGTGTTTAAAATGGTTCCCGTCCACACTAAAACGCAAAACTGGCGTTTCAAATTCCTCCGGTTTGAAGAGCGCTTTTTTAAAAGTTCCGTTTTCGTAACGGATTAGTGTAGACGGAAGGCCCAACTGTGGAAGTAAAGCTACGTTAAGGCGTGGGCCCGTTAAAAATTTACATAAATCATGCCAAGAGAGCAAGGACATTACGTCATTGATAGTGGTTGTATGCGATGACAAAGCTGGACCACGAGAATCATTGCCAGGTGCAGTAACCGTCCCTTAGTGTAATAAGCACCCCCCCGCATTAATTTATCAGTTTAAACACTATATGAACTGTTGTTTTTTGATTGACAACGAGGTTTTTCTCCGACTATCTAAAATTTCCGTCTTAAAGAGTTCGCTTTAAACAGCTTTGCTAAATACTTGAACGGAACAGCTGCTTGACAACCCGCGTTTATTCAGAGGGTGGCAGAGGGCACATGTTCTATAAACATAAATTAATGTCCCTCAAAGTGGGAGATTTTTCTTTAAATTTCACACAACACAACATACACCCCATGCTAACCAATCTGATATATATATCCTAAGTTAGTGACTCAATTAAATTTATTTAGAAAAAACATAGCCTGTTCCAGACTCGCGGTAGTTGGGGACGAGCGAAAAAAAGAGAGCGAGATTCCGTAGTCTTTCCTCTATTTTATAAAAAAAAAAACTTGGGGGCACCCAGTATGTACACAGGACACCAATACAAAATTAGGTTTGCGTTCTCCTTCGGTCGAAAGCAACCAAATTGGGTTGAATTATGTGTCACTGCAGACATTTTTAGCGCCATATTTCTGCTGGTAAAGTCGAACTTTATTTGCTTTGCTCGAAATGCGATATTCAATGAAACGGAACCAATTATAAATTGTAAAATGCAGTTGCTTTAACTCGGTTTGAAAATCGATTACAAGAACTGGAGTAAATCTCGAGGTATTTCGATCTAACTGAGATTGCTGCAAAAGCTTCCGAATAGGCCGTTCCTTGTCTCTTAGAAACCCGATGACATAATGGCGCTGGCTTAGGCCAGCAACCATAAAAATTAAAAACTGCACACAAAAATTAATGTGAATTAAAGGCAACTTACCACAACGGCTGGTTTTGTTATTTACCACCTCTTTACAACTAATTCGCCATAAAATTACAACTCAAGAAGCTCAAAAATCAGCTTTTGAATTTTCTTTCCACTTCCGCCGAAATAGGCTACAAAAAGGCACTTCTCATTTCAAGAACCCCGCTCGCCCTAAGCCGCGCGGTTAATAAATTAGTGACACATTCGTGGCTCGATCACGAAATTTCCAAATGATCACATAGGAACGAGGAGAACTGAGGTGAGTTAACGAGTAGATTGTTGATAATGGGGTGCTGACGGGGTGATGGATATATAAGATGTTTAAACGATTCTCTCTTCCCAGGCAATAAACTCGAATAAAATTATTTTTAAGCGCGACTTTTCTTAAAAACTGCACACAAAAATTAATGTGAATAAAAGCCAACTTACCACAACGGCTGGTTTTGCTATTTACCACCTCTTTACAACCAATTCGCCATAAAATTACAACTCAAGAAGCTCAAAAATCAGGAAGAAGAGGAAAATGAGGAAGAAGGAGGATAAATTTGATCAGAATAGGGAGGAACCGCATGAAAACCAAGTAAGGCTGACGTGGCTTCCTCTCTCTTTATTATAATTTAAAATTCATATAAAGCGCTTTTTCATCTGGCGTTGATCATGATAAAACGTTAAAAGCATGCGCGAATTTTGGTCGCCGCCGGGCTCCAGGTTTGAAAAAATGGCGGGAATTTCGTCGATCTTGATATGCTTTCCCAATTTTCTCGGTAAGGAGGAACATTTTCTCGTCAGTCACGGAAAGCTGGTGTAATGTTTTCTTGGGATATGATATTTTTAGATAAAATTAACTTTATTTCCCCCGGGCCATGTAGGAAATTTTAATGCGAAGATACATTTGTTTCCACAAATCCTGTTTACATATTGCATCCTAAAAAGCATATCACTTCAGGCAGGGAGAGCCTTGTTTTCTTAACAGTTTGGCCAAGTATAAACAAATCAAAAGAGCGACATCCTCGTGGTCAGTAACCGTCAGTTATTACGGTCCATCATTCTCTCCGCCTTTGTACCCTGCATTGGCTAAATAGATAAAGAAAGCGTAGAAAACTGCAGCTGAAAGCTGCGCAGTGCGTTTTTCCGCTCTGAAGCGTTGTTATAAGCGTTGATACACGTATGGCTGCTACACACGTTCTCGCTTCCTAATTCGTTCCCAGAGCATTCGTCTCCGTCAAATAGGAGCAGATCCTGCGGAGGGCCTGGAACGAAATTGCCCTTTTACCCGCACTTCTCCGTCACGTAAAGTAAGTAAGTAAGTAAAAGCTTTATTAATGTGTCAATGTATTTAGTTTTCACAACTAATTGGGGACATAACAAAAAAAAATTAAAACTATTTACAAATAAGAAATAATAATAAAAATGTATATACAATTAAAACATGTAGCATGTATAAGTTGTACAATAAAACAATGGGTGTTCGGCGCCATTCTTGTCCTCAGCGCTACTCGTTGTAAAATGCCTTTACTCTCCGTTTCACTGACCTTGTGAGCAAAGGAAATGAAGGCTCGGGGACAGAGCGCAATTTTGTAACTAACTTACGTTGCAGCTGCAATGTGCATGTATGACCCTGCCACATGCATATTGCCCTCATGCTATGTGCCTGGCCCTGGGAAGTGCTATGGGGTGTACTCCGGGCAGTAAAGAGGATAAGGGAATGCCAGCTGGAAGTTTTAATATTCCCCGCCGTAAAACGTACCGCAGTTTATTTATCAACCAGCAGCTGGATTCCATTCTAAAATATTCTATTAATGAGTGATATTGCCTGCCTTTAACCACGTCGTACAAAAAAAGAGAAAAGATTGTTCCATCTAATTCCATTTTCCTGTTTAAATGCGGCTTATATACTCTATATACGAAACGTATCTAAAGAGGTGCCTTTATACGTATAAACTGTCAAAATTCGTCAGTGGAACCCCTAAGCGTTATATATTTTTCAACCACGTAAGTATTCATTTCC
>Ga0126338_10001975_pt1 | contig 13779 bp, 3 predicted proteins | sample OrbCmetagenome_2_FD_92529 | JGI IMG/M metagenome (GOLD analysis project Ga0126338, IMG submission 92529) | Coral microbial communities from Petempiche,Puerto Morelos, Mexico - Orbicella C C metagenome | ecosystem: Host-associated > Invertebrates > Cnidaria > Coral | place: Petempiche,Puerto...
CCCTCCTCCCCTGTTTTTTTCTTTGAGTATTTCTTCCCCTTTTCCGAACATGTCTTATCGTGAATGAACACCCAGATATCTGCACGAGTGTTGTGCGACAAACAAAAATAAATCATTGGAGAAACTAAAAATATCCAGCAGCAAAGATTTTGTATGGAGAATTGTGTCTCAGTCAGTATTGCACTTCTTCAGAAATAAAAACCGACACTGTGGAAAGTGTTACACGGTGTTGTGACGTACGAGTGCCCAACAAAGACACAACACACCTCGCATGACCACGATATATACGCGTGCACTTTCCATCGCGCAAATACGTCAACATTAGCCTGAAACGCCAGTTATCTCCTCCTCCATCAACCTGGACCCCGAGAAGGGGTGAACCCTTATTTCATCTGGCCCACTAATACTTAACTCTCCCAAATCATCCATGCTAATATATGGTTTCACGATCATTACTATCCCCAAATTCGACTTGGAATCACTCTAATAAACATGCAATCACTTGAACAAAATTCAAATTTCACCGTTCGTGACATTAATTTTAACTGCTTAAGCTGACTGCTGTTAAAAATCTAATTATGCTAATTTTGTATTTTTTACTCGCACTTGAAAATGATTTCCGAGAGGTCGAAACGTCGTGACTTTTTATCGATAGTTTTCATTACAAATCGATTTCTAAGAAATTACTCGTTAAATTCAAATTATCCCTCAAAATACTCCACTAACTTGCTTCCGTAGAGCATTACGTTAATTATTATTAAAATTCTATAAAGTCAAGTAGGTTATGTCTCAGATTTAATCTTAACGAAAGTTTGTAAGCAAACTGAATGCATCTGTTCACGTGATTCCTTGTATCAGATCATATGATTGGTACGGAACAAGGCGGCAAAATCAAAACATGTGACGCAGTGTTCAGATAGCACGTGAATGAAAACATTTGCGAAAGCGAACGAGGCAGAAATTTCGTCTGAGATATCCTCAAAAATCCGCTCTGAAACTATTGAAATCCGGTTGAATTCCGAAAGAAAAAGCCAAATGATCAAGATAAACGAAAGATTCGAAATGTTTTTTGAGGTGAACGTTATATTCTTCATACAAGGAAAGAGGACGAAGGAAACTGATGTCGCTCTGACAAAGTGAAGTCGCTGTTGAAACCTGCGGAAATTTAGCCCACAACTAAACTGCTCGCATTTACAGAAGAATTAAAAGACAAAAGAACTGACAGAAAACATCTACACAAATGAAGAGGAAACAAGTGTTCTTCAAAGAAAATTTCTCAGTCGGAGGTGATGATTGTGCCGTCTCTTATCAAGAAGCTCAATGGTGCTTGTTTTGAACACTCTGTGGGAATTCACAAGCCTCTTCGGGGTATGAGGTAGCCTTACTTAAGCTTAAATAAACTATTTCCCTAAGAAATTTTCAGATCTTCCCGCAAACTTTTTTCGGCCTAACTGTGTGCTCATTTACCGTAGTTGTTTCTGTTGTACGCGTGAACAAGCAAATTACTAAAACAACAAGGAGCTACAAGGAACGACACCTCGGCAATGTGAAATTTAAACGCTCACACAAATTTGAATGACAAGCTTACCGTAAATAAATTCATGTCGTTTTCAGTCTTCAGTCCTGGTCGCTGATGAAATATTTCGTGGTGAATAATAAAGACAATAGAGTGTTTCTGTGGCCGGATGGCCTGTGGAAAGAAAGTTGATCTTGGAAATTTTTCAAGAAACAATTTTTCAAAAAACATCTTTCTACATTTCCGCAGATATTAAAATAGTCAGCGACAAGCGCGCTTCCTGTTTTTGTAGACATTAACGGTAAAGATAAATTCAGTACAATTTTGGATATCTTAAAACCAGACAAAAAAATAATTTTCCCTCTTTTGATGGCAATAGGTGCTGTATGTTATTATGGTCGGTCAGTAAATGGAACTCATCAAATTTGCAGATTTGTAGCACTACGAGTGTCTAGTAAAGGTGAACAAAAATACGAAATTAAAACAAATGCATAAACGAGAATTTAAGTCACCTGAACGTCCTTTCTAATTAAAAAGCCTGTCATTGGGCCAGTGATTGTTTGATCTCGAGTAATATTTACAACAGCCCCTGTCAGGCTAAGTTTACTGTTCTCTTTCGATCCTCCGCGATACCACATACTAAATGTGGTAACATTCAGTTATAGGTCTTTTCGTATTCGCAAAGAGATTTGCCGTGTAAATTGCAAAATTCAACTCCTACTCAGATCTGCGTTGCGCTCCCAGATTTCTGTCGTTTCTTATTTATTAGAAGCTTTTTTCGTTTCGTAAAAAATGACATGGATTTCGACTAAACACACGGCCCAGTATTACCATAAGCATTCCTATTTTTACGTTTAATACACAAAAGATAGCAAAAAAAAATTTAGGTGGTGGAAGATCAAAGATCAAACAATAAGACTTGGTTATAAAGCTGATCAGAGATGACATCGTTAGAAAACTATTGAAACCAAAGAAGACTAAAGAAGCTTCAAGACAGACAGATATGTACATTCTTTTTTAACAACCAACCTTTTATTTGCCACATAATAAAATACACACGAACATTTTTAGCATGCTGCAAACAGAAAGTTGAATTAAATTTCAGCTTTCTGCATTCAATTTCAACTTTTAGCACTAAATTTTTAACTATCTACACTGTTTGGAATTAATTGACGTGCTCTCCCCCAATCAGCATGCTGAAATTTTTGCAGGTATATTATTAGGAATATATAAGCACTCGTATTTTTTTCAGAAAGACTACAAATTGCACTCGCACTGGCAATGTTTTTTAAGTCTGAAAAATTCACTTGTTGTGCGTGTTTTGTACAAATTGCACACAAAATCATTTGATTACCTATACTTATCTGGGTTGAAGAGCTCAAGACAAAAAAATAACAATTAAATAACTAAATAAATTAATAAGGAAACAGGAAAGAGGAAAAGATAGTTATGGAACCTCTATTGTAACTGCTTTGCTCAAACATGGCAGGAGAGGGGCTGTTTCTAACAGCTCTGATAGCTTGTTTAAACCTTGTAGTTACTTGTGTGAAAAAAAGAGTCCTTTCCCTAAACAGGAGTTTTTCGTTTCTTTGTTTGTATACTCGAAATTAACGTGCCTATGATCACAAAACGAATTTGATCTCGAAAAAAACGGCACAATGACTTGACCTGATCGTACAGTGTATCATTGTATTTTTGCTTTACCGTTTGTAAACACATCCTGTATTAACAGATGCATTTTAGTAATTTGATGTGTTGATGTTTGTGTTTACATTCGTTCCTTGCAACCAATCGAAAGCAATCTTTCTTACTCAAATGTTTGTAACAAACAAATTAAGCCTAAAGCGTCAAACTAACAGAGTTAGACAACACAAGACGCGCCAAACCTTATGGGACCTTATCTTTTGTTCTCTCGCGATTTGATGTAATCGCGAACAATTGTTGCCAAGAGTAACTATTGAAAAGTTGGTTTTTATTAGTTAAGCCAAATTAGCGTCGTACAACAAAAAACCAGTCTAGCATTTAGGTTTCAACGAGTCAACGCAGTGGGTTTAGAACGTACAAGCTAGAGCACGAAAACGTTCGAAATACGTTCGTTATGTCAACTGGATGAATTTTGCGGAACGACACCCGCCCTGGCGCAGCTGTAGACAAAGATGTCTCGTTTGTCCCGGGTGGAATCTCTAGAAGAAACAAGCTTCTCCAACTCGATCGAGCGGTCGGTTGGAGCTGCGGATGCGACACTGCAGCATCTCGCCTCGGCAAAGGAAACGTTTGGTGATTTGGAAGCAGCTTATCGGACGTTTAAACACGAGCTGGAGATAGTCAAAACGGAACATGCAGCCCAGGTAAGTACATTTTCCATTCTTTTATTGCCTGAGGTCGAAAACTGTGTCTTTAAGCCACAACTTCCTAGGCTGTAACTGGGTTTTCATTAACTTTTTCTGCAGGAAGGCAACTGCTTTTCACAGGCAGGCAAAACGTTTTAAACTGAAATTTTTTATGAGAAACCTTTCTTTCAGATGGTCAAACCAGGCGGGCAAAATCCTCGTCCTCATAGCCGGTCAAATTGCCCAGTGCCCAGTCCTCTTTGAAATAGTTGTTTGTTCCTGACCAATGTGGTTCGCTTCTGCCTGATCACGTCTGGGGCCTTGTAGATCAATTGGCAGGGTAAAGCAACACTCAAAAAATTTTGGGAGCACCACGTTTCGTGTATTTAAATCTTAAGGATGTGAACGATTTTTCCTTTCCTTCTGACCTCATTCAATGTTGATAGGACTTATACCCAGTAAGATTTTTGACGATATAACACTTTTCACCTATTCTATCAATTCTTTCAATTTTTACTCCATATTCCCTGGGGCACGGTCTTTTACCACAGATTTAATGTGGTCTAATTATCTATATACACGAAACCCTTTGAAACTGAGAGTCGCAAGTCTAACTGTAAGAAATAAGAGGCATTGCAACACATCAGTAAATAACTTGGACAAAGTACAAATTGATATTGAGCTTGTCTTCATGACGTGAATTTTAATTGTCGTATAACCTTCGCTTCGCCTTGCGCTAGTGGAAAGTTCAATTTGCATTTTATTAAACTGTACTTAGTTCAATTACAATATGTGCAATCTTTCATTATAGCACCATTGTTTTTTCTTCTTGTGTACGCCATTACTCCTTATTAATTCATAAAGTTATTAGGACCTGTAGTTCATTTTCCAAACACTGAAACGTCCTTTAAGCACTTTCAAGGAAGCGAGGAACATACGCCCTTTTAAATCTTCACTTGTTCGCTGTGAAACTAAATTACGGAAAAGCAAATGAAAACCGTGACAGCAGTTATAAAATGGCGCAGAAAACATAAAAGAGGTTGAGTCCCCAGAGACTGAATTAGTGACTCCACGTTTGCATGAAAATAATTAAGTTTTAAGCGTGTAGGAAAGTTGATTTGATGTTGGGTCTCTGAAAAGATATTAATGTTAAGCATGTACAAAAACTTCGGTGATGCCTTTTGGGCAAACACGTATCCAAATCAACCAAAACGTGGGCTTTTGGTGTGTTTATCTCAAGCGTGTAAAAAAACTATTACTATAGTGTTCTATAGTATAATATCATCAATAAACTTGAATCAGGTACCATAGTTAGTCCCCTCCACTAACTATGCAGGTGCATACTATGCAATTTGCAACTTTCACTAATCGGTTTTAATCAGGGCGAAATTGAAATGGCGCGAGGGTCCCTGCATGTGCACGCAGTGGCCATATTACTACCGGATACATTACTTGCAAAAATTTCGGCCAAATTAAACCGTCCGAAATTTTTGAGCGTCCGATTAGTAATTTCTAAGTGTCCGAAATATTAACAGTAAAGCATAAATATTTTAAGTTAGTATATACCACACAAGTGAATAGTACTTTTCGCGCACGTTGATTGGCTAGCTCGGAGGTGATTAGCCAAGTACTATCCACCTCCGAGCATCGCACGGCGCGCCAATTTTTTTGTCTGACCATTTGTCGGCATATTGACACAAATAAAGTTACTCTTTCGTCCGCTAGTTATTCAGCTCGTGTGGTATATACTAAAACAATTATTCACCTCAGTGTCGGTGAAAGTGGTGGATATTTACCTGGCCGCTTCGCGGCTCGGTAAATATCCACCACCATTCACCTACACTTCGGTGAATAATTGTTAATTGTTCCAAAGCTCTGAGTGAACTTTAGTTGAGACACTCCTTGAGATACGTAACGGCTTCATAGAATTTGTGTTGTTTTTTTTTCGGTGTATCTGTAATAAAAAATCTTGAGGTTGCAGTAAAACTATCATTTTCATAGATGTTACAGTGTCGAAAGTAATAAGGCAATCACTTTGGTTTTGGTTTTGGTTTCACTCTGCGGTTTGATATTTGCTGAGTAGTCTAATTGGTAAGTTATTGGTTTGGTTTTGGTTTTACGACACTCAATTCGGAATATCGCTCTATTTTAGTCTAATGTATGTTTTGTAGGTGTCAGCAAGGTGTTCGAAATTTGTCCGAAATGTCAAAAATGCCAAAAAGTTAGAGTGCCTCTGAACCCACAATACAGAACTTTTTTAAAACTTTGCAAAAAGTTGCATCTTATCTCGCTATCACAATTCGATAATAAAAAATGGCGGTTACCGAACTCGTTTTTGAGTTATAAGCTCTTTTAAGAGCTTATAAAAAGCTAAAATTAAGGGTGTTTTTAACAGGTTGTACTGTTGCTATGGTAACCTATAATGACATAAGGATTACCATTATTGGTTCACCAATGGCTAGGCATTTACGTGATACCAATATTGTAGTATCAATTGATGAACAGAGGTAGTATTCATCCGTCAAGGTATAGCTGTTGTGCAAAGTATTGTTCTATTTTTTGTTATTATTCCAAATAAATAAGTAACACCGTTGTTCAAAGAACCTTTTTTGCCAGCCAATATACGATATTGAAATGAATAACGAAGATTTAGCAAGAGAACGGTCAGATACCCATTGTAAGATAAAGGAGACTCTGCTAATTAGAGAATTCAGTGAAACCTACCCTAAATGATAATGTTAGCAGCGAAAAGCTTTATCTTTATTAGTTTGTATCTTTTAATATGCAAATGTTTTCAGCTTCTGTCATTCTTATTGACCCACAAATATTAATTAGTTACTTATCTTAAAATTGAAATTTAGTTTTTACTTCTAGTCTCAACGGTCACTTCTGAAGATGTATGGCACCGCTGTTTGCACGCTTGTTATTTCTTGTTAATAACAAAGATATGTTTCGTGGATTATAACCTTTCACGTAATTTTATCCAGGTTAACCAACTTCAGACCAGAATAGAGAGTCTTCAGAAGGCGAGGGAAGCGTTAGATGATCAGTTGAGTGAGTCAAAAAACGAATGCAGAAAATACCAAGAAGAACTAGTTACGATTAAACACGCCCTAGCAGAGAGAGACTGGGAGAAAGAAACCTTAGAGCGAGAAGTGACTTCATGTAAAAACGTCACCAATGTCCTACAAAAGGAAAAGGACGAACTGGAGCGGGAATTTGCCAATTTACAGCGGGAGCTGTCGTCCAGTACGACAGCACTTCTCCACGGAAGTACGGTGGAGGATAATGAGCAGCTACTTGCAGCAAAACAAGAGGCAGCCAATTGGGAAGAGAGTTATAACTGCCTAGTCCAGGAGAAGGAAGTCATCCAGAACGACTTGATGGAGCTACAAGATAAACTGGCTGGGATACAAGTAGAGTGCGAAAAGTCACAGAGGGAGCTAGTGAACTGCAGCAAAAATTACAGCATTAAGGTTTGTGAAATTTAGGCGTTTCCTTTGTGTTCAACTCTCGAGCCACTATTTTAATAGCCAAACCTGGAGGGGAAAGAGTGCATAAATATTTGGTTCAGGAAATTGAGATTGAAATAAATGTTACCTAGGACTTGGTCGAGGAACATTCGTTTGTTTCTCTTAAATAATCGGAGGTGATCGAAGTGAAATGATCTGTGACAGTCGAAGATAGAATAACCTTTGGATAATGTATGGAATTCTTCTGAAAGTAGCCGGAAATCTTTGCATAGCAAGTCCAAAATCGCAGGCCGAAGTCCATGGACTGATATGAACAGAACGTTACACAGCTATGCTATCTCGTGTTATTGCGTGAGTAGGGGGCTTAAGCAAAAGCCGAAGACGACGGCAACGGGAACGTTTTAATGGAAATGTTTAATGAGCAGACCAATAATAATGCACTCGCGTAATGAATTGTTTTTACATTTCGTGGCTGTCTTTGGCAAAACAAAGCGTGAACTGAACAAGCTTTGTATACTTTGGAAAACGTGAGGGACGACGACTAATTTTTGTTAATTTCTCATGGGACTGATAGCTGGCACTTTATATTTAGTTTGAGCGGGCTTTAAAACAGGTCGGTGTACCGACCATTTCTGTAGACAATTGCGAAATTCCAAGGTATAGTACTAAAATGGAAGTTCATTTTGTACTAGCTGTCCGTCAGGCCCTTTGCGTCGCGGTCGTCAGTGCTTAAACTCCCTAATATCCAACTCGCGGTTCGATTTTTCTTTGTGCATACACTTTTCTGAAGCTTTAATTTCGTGCATATACTGGAAAATTAAGTCAGTCGATGGATATTTTCCGATATACAAGTCATGTGTACTGTAGAAATGATTAGCTCCTTTCGGCTGATAATATTTGTAAGAAAATACGTTTGACCAACAGATCATAATCTCTTGGTGTGATAGATTTCCATATTGTCATTAACGTTTTCATATAACACAGGTTTCTAAACTGGAGATGCAGCTTCAAAACGCAAGTAAGCAAAGAGAAAACTTTAAGATACAGCTCGGTGAATCACGCGACGAACTCCGCAAAAACAAAGAAACTCAGTCTCTGCTGCAGAGGGAGGTCCTTGAGATACAGAAACAAGCTGAGGACTCCAAAGGAGAACTCGTTGCTAAAACGCGCCAAGTTGAAAAGTTAGAAACGGCCAATAAGGACCTCGTGTCACGGGTTGAAGATCTAAAAGAGCAACTGTCTAAACAGAGAATATCCATGGAACTACATGCAACCCAGAGTAAAGTTGTAGAAACAGAAATGAACCTGTCACAAGTAAAGATCGCCGAGTTAGACACAAGTCTTCAGTCAATAAAAGCCGAAAGAGACGATCTTCAAAGAGAGTTATCTGCCATGTCAAGCAAACTGACAACCATGGAAGACGCTAACAGGAAAAGCTTGGACAAAGTTGCAGAACTGGACATGGAAAACTCTAGATTGCGCGATAACATCGCTGGACTGGAATCGGATATGTTTGCCCAAGGAAGAAGATTCTCGCAGTTGCAGCCCACTTACGTTCAAGCCAAAGATGAAATCGAACATCTTACTGTTAAACTCGAGGAATCCTTAATTAGAATTAGTCAACTGGAGTCCAGCTATGAAACGGCAATACGCGAAAGAGATGATGTAACAGAGGAACTCACGTTATCCGAGCGAAGGATTGCAGAAACAAAATCTCTTTTGCAGAAGACTGAGGATGCTAGTAACGAGGTTGAACAGAAGTTGGCGGCTATGAAAAGCCAAATGTTCAAGTACGAGGGTCAAATTGAGAGTGCATCAAAGCAGAAGACGAATTTTAAAGCGGAGCTAGAAGAGGAACGATCAAACGTCACAAGACTGAAAAGAGAGCTGGCAAAGGCACAGAGCCGTTATGAAGAGTCTCAGAGGAACTCAGAGTCAAGCAGAAAGGCGTCCGATAAAAAGGATGAGATCATCGAGGATCTCAGAGCATCAATGACTGCTTACGAGCTCAAGACTGAGTCCTTGTTCAGTGAAGTTAGCAAGCTTCAAGCTCAGATGGAGATCATTGAGGAAGAAAAACGAGCACTGCAAGAAGAGACGTTAGATGCACACAAGAGAATTCGAGACGTAACTGCCGATAACAGACAGAACTCAGAAGAAAACGAGAAACTAAACCTTGAAATGCAGTCGTTTTACAAGAGGTTGTCGGAGCTACAAGCGTCCTATAACGCATGCGAGCATGAGAAATACGATTTTCAACACCAAACCATGGCACTACAGCAACAAGTCACAAAGCTGGAGGCTGAGCTCGAAGAAGCCGTCAATCAACGTTCTACCTGCGAAGTTAGAATGCAAGAATATTCTGCTACTTACAGTGCTGTCAGCCAAGAAGCTACTTTACTTAAAACGCAGCTCATGGAGCAACAGCGCGTAAACGACGAGCTACGTAAGGAAATAGCAGAAAGGGAGGCATCGTTACAACAACTTCACGAAAAACTGAACGTGTTAAACATTGACTTCGATGCTTGTCGAGAAGAGCTGACAAATGTGAAGGGTATGCGCGAAATGGGTGAAAAGGAGAAGAAAATGCTACACAACCAACTTATGGTCAAGCAGGAAGAACATTCTCGAGCGCAAGGCTTGTATGAAACGACGCTGAAACGCAAGCAGCAGCTTGAAGCAGACTATCTTGCAGCACAGAAAAAGATTGCTAACATGGATTCTAGTTTCAAGAGGTCTGTGGCCGCTGAGAAGGCTAGAGAACTAGATCACGAGCGTTCAAGATCGAGTGAGCTAGCCAGAGAACTTGCGTCATACAAGAGCAAAGTCAGTTCGCTGGAGTCCATATCAGCACTCACGAAGAACGATATACAAGGTGCTCTCGATGAATTAGAAGAAACAGAAAATAAAATGTCAATTTTGAAACAAGAGCTAGAGGAAGCAGTTGCAAACAAGGAAGAACGAATGCAAAAGCTGATCATTCTAGAGAAGAGAAACTCGGAGCTTGAACAGGAGGTATTGGCTTGCAGGCAGGTGAAAGAAAAAGCAGAAGAGGAACTCCACATAATGCGTACTCGAATCGCGAAGTATGAATCACAAATCGAGACCATGCAAGATCAAAGGACACAGCTTAAAGACCAGCTAGATGAGATCAACACAAAACTTATTTATGACAAGGAGAACATTATGCGACTGGAAAGTCAAGTTACCGAAGAAAAGAAGATAAACGAGACTGTCAACAAAGCAATCCTCAGGAAAGATCAACTAGTGGAAGAACTTCATATGAAGATCAGATCTGCAGAGGCTGAATTAGAGAAGGCAAAAAGCGAGCTGATGTCCTTTAAGGTTACAACTGAGGGATTGCGTGCAGAGAAAAGTGAATACGAAGGAAGGTTGACCTCATACAAAGAGAAACTGGAACAGCGTGAGCAAGAAGTGTTTGCTCTTAGAGACTCTGTCATGAAGTTGGAACAAGAGTTAAGTACTTCTAAGTTTAAGATTGTCAGCCTTGAGGCCCAAGTGTCGAGCCTTCATTTTGATAAGGATGAATACAAAACGCAATGGGAAAGTTCTCAAACAGGCATTACGAAGATGAAAAAAGAATTAAAAGTTTGTCAAAATCAGGTTCAGGAAAAGAACAGAGCTTGCGAAAGTCTGAGTTTGGAGTTAAAAGAAAAAGATATCGCGTTGGAAAAGGCGATTAACGACAAGGTGGCCTTGGAAACGGAGGTGACAGCTTTGCAACAGGACCTGGATTCCTTGGGAGTTAACTATGAAAGGAGTCAGTCAAGAGCAAAAGAGCTCGAAGATAGCTTAGATGAAGCTAACGCGAGCATCTCCAGGCTTGAGTTAAGCAGTTTCCATGATGAAAGTGGAGAGCTGGAAAAGACATCTTATGAGAAGATCTGGGAAGTTGAAGCTCTGTACAAACAAAGTGAAGACAGAGAAAGATCACTCAGACAAAAAATTGATGACCACAAAAACAAGATTAAACGACTTGAGATGGAGAATAAAGCGGCACATCAAGAAACTCTGGAGTACAGCCGCGAAAACGGAACGCTTCAGACTAAAATACAGGAGTACGAGTTGGCTATTGACAAGTACGACCTAGAGAAGAAAAATCTCAAAGAGGAGCTGGTAACCTTACACGGTAAATTGACGGACTTAGAGGTAAAATATGATTATGAAATCCGCGAGAAGGATTCGGTCAAACGCCATCTTGAGAGTGCTCTTCAAAGAGTATCGAGTAGCCATGATGAGTTTTTGAAGAATGACAAACTGCTTATAGAGCAAAGAATCGGGGCGGACGCCATGAAGAAAGAGATGGACGAGAAAGAGCTTTTGATGGACCAATTAAGAGCTAGCAAACTCTACTTAGAGGAAAGCATCGAAACACTGAGACACACACTAGCGGAATCTCGCGAAGGCTGTGGAAGAACGAAGCTCGAGAAAGAACGATTACAACAGGAAATTTTATCCTTAACAACATCTAATGCTGACTATGAAGCGCGAATTCAAAAAGTGGCCCTTGAAAGAGACCGACTCATAACTGAGTACCAGTCTGCTATGGCAAAACTAGCGTCGTTTGAACATCAAATAATGGAACAGGACCGTGAGAAACAAGCACTATGTGGTAAAGTGGAAGAATGGAAGAACAGTTCCTTGATGCACCAAGACAGTCACATGTCATCTGATCAGCAGATTGCTAATCTAGAAGGCACCATCAACATTCTTAAGACCGATGCAATCAAGAAAGAGGGAGAGGTTAGAGAGCTTCAAGCGAAGAACACAAACTTAGAAATAGAGGCAGATTCTTTCAAGAAAAGGCTGCATACGGTAGAAGTGGAATACAAAGAGTTGGCTGAACGGTATCAGAGCCTTGAACTTCAAAGCAAATCTCTTCCACGACTTCAAGCTAGTGAAAATGCAAATTCTGTTTTTCAAGAAAAAATTCAAACTCTAGAAAGAGAGGTCATGATGCAAAGGAGAAAAATTGTCGAGTTGGAAGCAAGCAGCCGAGCATTTCTTGAGAAGGAAGCTGAGCTCCAAGAAAATCTTTTTGCTGCTCGGACTTTAGAGTCTCAATGGGAATCGAAATACGATGTAATCCAAGCAAGAAAGAGCGAAATTGAGCAAGACCTCATAGCGCTTCAAAAAGAATTCACTCCGTTGAAAGATGACCACCGTCATTCAGTTGTTAAATTGGAGACTGTTAATACGGAAATACAAGAGGCACGAAAAAAGATATTAAAATTAGAAATGGAGATCAACAATGCACAAAATGCACGAATGCAACTGGAGCAACAAGTTCAAGAGTACATAGAAACGCTGAAGAACAGAGACGACGAACTGTTAAGTACGCAGCGAACCCTCCAAGAGGCTCGCGTGCTATTGGAACACAAAGGCCTGGATGGTAAAGAGTCGTCCACAGAGCACGTGGTGAAGGAGAACCAAAAGCTAGAAAAAGACATCTTCGTGCTAAGTCAGGAGTTAATCAGCACGCAAAGTTTGTTAACTGCTGCAACTAGGGACCGAGATGAGGCGGAAAAAGAGGTGTTTAACATGAAGAGGATTGTTACAGAAATGCAAGGAAACCTGAATGCATCGCAACAACATATTCAGGAACTCCAAAATAGCGTCAACGTTTGCCAAAGAAAAATGACGACTTCTGAAGAAGGGCAGCAAAAGGCAATTATCGAGCAAGTTACACTCAGGTCACAGCTAGATGAGGCCAACAAAAGGATGGTTTACAGTAAGGAAGAATTCTTTGAAAAGCAAAGAGAGTTGTTCAGCCTCAGGGCCTTGGTTGAAAATTACAAGAAGGAACTGGCGAAGAACGATAGCTGGCAAAAAGAACAAAGCACCAAAATCAAGCTCTTAGAAGATGAACTTCGATCGTCAAAGCTGAGAATTGCTTGTGGGAGTGACGACTATAACAACGTAAGCCAAGAACTAGCAAGGCTGAAGCTACAGCTTGACGAGAAAGACAAGTGTATATTAGTAACCGAAGAGAACATCAAGAAACTTTTTAAAGAAAATAACAAGCTGCGACTTGAATTATCTGACAGTCAGGCTCTCGAATCGATACACAAGCAGAATTTGAACGATTCAAAACACAAAGCCGACTTCCTTCAAGAAGAAACCATGTCTTTGCGTCAGAAGATGTCATACTTAGAAGCTCAGAACTCTACAAAAGAGGAAGAGCTTCGAGATAGCAAGAAGGAATTACTGGCCTTAAAGAGAAGTAATTTTGGAATCAAGTCTAAATACGAATCACTTCAACGACAGACCTGGGAATTACGGGAGGAATTATCGATGGCTAAAGCAAAGCAAAGCATTGTCCAACACGACGAATCCACCGTGTTAACCGAGAAGACATTTGGACGTATCGAAGAATCTGTTTCAAGACACCAATCGTCTTTCATTTGGAAAAACGAAGAACATGTGCGCGAGATTTCTC
>Ga0126338_10001977_pt1 | contig 13776 bp, 11 predicted proteins | sample OrbCmetagenome_2_FD_92529 | JGI IMG/M metagenome (GOLD analysis project Ga0126338, IMG submission 92529) | Coral microbial communities from Petempiche,Puerto Morelos, Mexico - Orbicella C C metagenome | ecosystem: Host-associated > Invertebrates > Cnidaria > Coral | place: Petempiche,Puerto...
GTGGACACCTTAGGGGCAGTCTAGTACCTGCTGGATACACCCCCTATCCCTTCCGGAGTAACACAACCGAGTCGCTTCTTGACAAGCTCCGGTCAATTGTGTCTACATACACTTTCTGCATGAGGGTTGCAGAGCTCAAGCTACAGGGTGTAGATTTTACATCTCACCTTTATGTCACGGACGTTGATCCTGTCACGGGCCTGGTACACCATGATAGAGCTGACCACAACCACCTTCTCAAAAGGATTGCACAGCATTTAAGGAATGGGAGTTACAGTGCACTCAACTATAAATCATTTTCAGATGTTCTGGCTGATCCCGAGTGGCCTGACGCATGCTGCTTTGGTTGGTAAGCGAAAGCAAAGTGTGAAGGATGCAGAGAGGCTCTTGTCATACCATGTGGTAAATTCTCTTGAGAGGCATGGTCATAACTCAGAAGCTTGTTATGTGCAGACCATTGCACAATGGCATGAGGCATCAGATGGCAGACACTCGAGCCAGCTGCAGAGGTCCCGATATAACTACCAGATGCTCAACTTCATTCTAGATGAGTGGATGCCTTGGCATAGTGAGAATTACCATTTCTCTACCATTGACATTAACAGGTATCTTGAGAGTTTGGAATTTAAAAAAAACACTGAACAATAACAATAACAGAAATCTAATGAGACAAACATTTTCGTCTTTGTTATTATACCCTTACATTTGCCTTAAGTTTTTAAAACCAACTGGGCAATGATGGTGAACAAGTGTCATTCAGCAATGCACACATTCAGTTTTTATTAATAAAGAAAGCGAAATACAAATGATTGCAATGACATTGCAGTTTTATTTTTTTCCATTTTATATATATGTATATACACTGTATGTGGAAGAACCCCTGACCCTGTACACCCCAGATAATCATATTTTAAATTCTATGGCCACTAAAATTCATCAGTTGTCATCGCAGTAATTTTGTTCCCGTAAATTTTTATTTTGTTTTCTTTCACATCTCAGTCAATTTCAATATATATTTTTCTTATCATTTTACCTTTAACCACATACTACTTCTTGTTTGGGTTTGGTGTTGGAGTTATATTGTCATCAGCTCTTGTATCTTAGTTTTTAGTCTGACAATAAACTCTTTGTTCCAAACTAGTGGTCTGTGGTTAAATGTAAACAATTGTGTCAATCGTCATCTTAGGAGGATGGTTCATTGTTAAATGTTATGACGTCATAAGCATTATATTATCTTTGTACAAGTAACGTGTAATCAGTCATAATCTCTTGTAATCGCGGTCAAGCTAATTTTGTTACCCTAATTCCCTCCCACCCTAAGGTGTTGGAGTTATATTGTCGTCAGCTCTTGTATCATAGTTTTTAGTCTGACAATAAACTCTTTGTTCCAAACTAGTGGTCTGCAGTTAAATGTAAACAATTCTGTTAAAAGCACAACAAGAAGTGATCACGAAATTGGAAGAAAAAGACCAGAAAATTATGGAAGCAATGCTTAAGTTTCAAGGGGAATCCGAACAACGCCATCAGCAACTCTTTGTTTCCGTTCTCGGGAAGATTGGAGACATTTTTGCCACTAAAAAATAAACCCATCCTTATGAGTGCTGTCTACAAATTTTAATTGTTTATTGTCCGTGCACTACATGGGATTTGTGAACTTGTTACTAATATCTTGATGATGTAACCATCCTTTATATTTACATGATGATATATACGACACGAGAACATTCATTTCAAACATAACCAGTTACAAGTTAATAGTAAAAAAACGACAGTTCGTTTCGATTTTAGAGACATATTTTTTGAAAATTAGTATCAAAGCATTGATATTTTTGGATGAAATATGTACTACTCAGTGCATTAAAAATATAAAACACTTTTAAAATGTTTCTATTTCTTGGGGTATTGTATTTTACCACTAAAGTGTGTTCCTTGTCTAAAGATTAGCTAAGTAGTCTACCAGTGCTCCTCTAATGCCTTGAGCTCCTCACGAGGGTACTCCATTATCATCATTGTCGTCATCATCATCGTCGTCGTCATCGTTGTCGATTTCATAGCAATCCCCTCTTATAATGCAAATGTTATGAAGAATACAGCAAGCAATTATAGTGTCTGGAATTCAGTCACTGTCTTTGTTTAACCATTTTTGTAGGACTCTCTATCTCCCCTTTGTTAAGCCATATGCGTGCTTGGAAACAATTCTAGCTTTTGACAACTCCTCGTTAAATTTCTTTTGTTCTCGATTAAGTGCTCCGTTATCTTTAAAGGGACAAAGCAGCCATGGTTTTAACAGATATGCAGAGTCGCCAACAATGTGTGGATGTATAATAGTACCATTAACATCTACTGTTGGTTCAGTTAAAATCAAGTCATTTTCTGCAGTGTCAAACAGCTGACTTAGTCTGAGGACCCTTCCATCATGTTACCTCCCGGGATACCCGGTTGAAACAGATAAAAATAGTCCTGTAGAATCGACAACACCTTGCAAAACATAACTGTAGGAATATTTACGGTTAAAATAGTCCTCATGGTTTGTTTTGGGAACTTTTATAGGAACATGAGTGCCACCATCTGCCCCCGTTATATTTGGAATCTTGCTCCGTTCAGAGAATCCGTTTACTTTGGCTTGCACTTCAGCCCTAGTAGTTGGAAACTTAATGTAATTGCCCTTCAACAGACAAAGCTGCTGAACAAATTCATGACAGCATTTAACAGCTGATTTGGAAAGTCCAATCATCAATCTACATGAGCGGTAACATTCACCAGTCGCCAATCTCCATAAACTTGCTCCCAATCTTTTCTCGACAGGGATGGCATTTCTCATATGGGTATCTTGTCGTTGAAAAGCTGGTCCAACAAGCTGGCATATGTACTCAAAAGTTCCCCTAGTAACTCTGAAATTTTCTTTCCACCAATGATCCAGTGCATGATAGTTCAGCAGCTGCTGAAACCACATGTGTGGATGTGGAAGAACCCAAACACTTCTGGGAGCGTGTGCACATGCTTGATTATTTCGCTGCGCTATTAGGTAGTTGATACTGGGCGCTATGGCATTAATAAAGCGCAAACAGAGTCTTCGCCTTCTAATTCTTCACTGTGTAAAAAGCTGATAAAGCAAGGCATTAGAGGACTGTCGAAACAGTATACGTAACAGTAGCGAGACAATGCTTGCAAGCTCCCTTGAATTATCCATTTTCGTATTTTGCGCCAAAACCAGTCAAGTGTGTAAGATTGACCTTGGTAAAGTATTTCGTGTGACCACAAACACCTCGGTAACATAATTCCTGCAGTAAGTTTACCTTGGTGTTATTTACCTTGGGAATGCTATTTACCTTGGTATGCGTAACCACAACTATTGTACATCCACTTGATGACAGGAGATTTGTTAATACCAGATTCCAAATGGCATTGGGTCTGGTCTGGGTTACCTGGGATGGCCTCTGTTAAGTAACAATTACCCTGGAAATTTGATTGCATTAGAGTATATCTATTTAAAGTGGACAAAGTCCGGGATTTTTTGGGTAAAAATACAGATACCTTTCAAAGAGAAGACAGAATTCATACTTTGGATAAATACACGTAGGAAATGATAAAAGTAAAATTGTGAAATTGAATGCTGTATATGACTTACATTTTCTGTACTGTTCTTTTATTTAACTCATCAACCAGCTCATCAGCTAACATTCATCAACCCTAATTTTCGATCATCACTACACGAAAAATGAAGGCAGTATAAATTGAACAAATTACCACTGAAAATTTCACACATTCTTAATCTCTCAGATACAAGAAATATATGGCGGTTACTGCTAGGAGCCCACGTGACTGATGGTAAAAGTTTAGGGTTTCGGTTGTGGAATAGCAGTTCTTTATCTCTGCATATGTCATACATGTATTTATTCGCTCGCGCAACCAAGTGGGTCCCCTAAAAGAAGTGAAAGCCACTTTTACTTGCATTTTGTACTTCCAGAAAATATTCATACCTCCCCCACAGAAGGGATTTTTTCCAAGACCCCTCCACCCCTCTGGAAATTCAGATTAAACTTGATACATTTCTTTAAATTGTTGGTCTTAGAGAACCCCCTACCCCCCCAGGAAATTCCTATCCCTTCTGTGGGGGGAGTATGCATATTTTCTGGTGCTGCACATTGCAAGTTGGACCTACTATGCTGGTGAAAACCAGAACTAGAAAACTAGAACCAACATCACATGAATGATAGGAAGTCAAATATCCTCATTATATTTATAGTCATCCCTGTTTTTCATCCATTATCCTATCTTGGTTATTGTCACTGTAGCAAAGTACTTGAAACTAGCTATAGGAAAAATGTACTGATATTTGATGGAATTAATTGACATGTTTGTAATTTCCTTGTTCTTGATGGCCTGGGTGGCTTTGGCAACTTTTATGCCAGGAACGTAACCAATTGGTTTTCACGAATCTTCAGTAGAAGCACGCACAAGTATGGCATTCTCCTCTCTTCTGTTCATTGGTTCAAAACTTAACTTGACTGGCACTGGCTCCTTGTTAATCATTTTTTGTTTGCAAATTTTAAGGGCATTTTGAAAATGTTCATGAAATGAGCTGCCTTTCAAAGTAAATGTTTCTGTGAATAATGTTTCTCCACAATCACAAACAGTGTTTTCAGGAGCCAATAATTCAGCGGTTTCACTGTCATTGACACGATCGGATACAAGGTCGAATTCTTCATCAACATACTGTAGTTCTAATTCTTCTGCTTCTTCTCCTTCTTCTTCTAAGCCGTCTTCTTCGTTTATATGAGATAAGTCAAATAACAACAGCCTTTGTAATCTGGAAGCAGCTGTTGGAGCTGAAGTAGCAGCACATGACGACAAAACTTTTCCCTGCTTTGAAGACTTGGCACAGTTGCAATTCACTCTGTTCAGGTCTAAATAAGGCATAGAATAGATCTTGTTATCAGAAGATGGAATCTTGGCTTTAACTGAACACTGTGAGGCAAAGAAAGAAAGATTAATTTTATTAAAATCCCAAATCAGGATCACTTTGCCATCATCTTCAACTTCATCTGGGTGAATCTGCAAATCGGTCAAAAAATTGCACATGAACTCACCAACAATATTTTCCTAAACAGGCAGTAAATTTTTTATTATATTTTGAAATTCTTACTGGGTACCTGGAATTTAACACTGGATATAACCTCTATAATGCAAGGTAAGACAACATCTTTTACTTTATCAAGCACTCGTTTGCACTCGGGGGAAACAACCATGCGCCGTTCCGACAGAGATTCAGGGAAACTCACATGCCCAAACAAACATTTTAGCTTCAGAAAAGGTAAGTTAGGTATTGTAAGTTCAGAAACATATCCGGGATCGACACAGTACAAATACAATAACTTAGATTTCTGGAACATTGCCACTTGCCACATATCCTCCTCGATTGCGTCCATCTTGAAATGACAGAATCACGTGACCTCGGACCGTTGATAATATGGTTAGAAGTGATGCATTCTGGGATATATGGTTTATCCTCCTTTTGCCTGAAGAGGATAAAACCTTTAGTGGCTCTTCAGTTTTGAATTTGAGAATTTGATGATGTCACGTGCACACACACTGACTTTATCAATATTTGCAAATGGTCATACAGGAGTTTTTTAAATGAAAAAAATTTTGCGTTAATGTCATTGTCTTTTTTTCAGTAAAATGCTTTACATGCAGTGGACAGGGGCACTCCTACAGGGAGTGCCCCTCAGAGATGGCCAAATTTATCATGTCTTGGGGCCTCAAGTTCAACTCCCCTTTCCAGTTCTCAAAGACTTTTAGATTGAGGTTTGAGAAATGTACACATCACTGGTTTTCATTCTCCAAACCATACACCAGTCAACAGCATGTTTTCCTTGGCCATTCACTTCCTGTAAGGAAGCTCATGTATAATTATAAAGACTGGCCAAATGGATACTTGGGATGATTTAAATGCAGAGACACCATCAGTATTCATTATGAATGAAATACTGTCTTTACAATTCAAAATCCCCTTGTCGCAAAGTTCTTTATAGAGAACACCATCACAGACATCAGTTATCGTATCATCTGAACTTTTTCTCCCTGAGAAACAATGTTGAATTTCTTCATAAAAGATTTCCCTTGAGAAAAATGTACATAGCTGATGAATAATAGGGATTTCAATAAAATATGATAAAGCTCCTTTTGTGGTCAAGTCCTTGAGACAGCCGCCATTTGGACAAACAGTCTCAGTGTGCTTGTTTTTACTTACATAAGTTAAACAGAATGAACAATAATAATGAAAGTTATACTTAATAGTGAACAAAACCAATAAAACAATGGTGCTTCCAATTGTAATTTTTGCCAAAGGATAAAGGGGAGCTTTGTCGTCGTCACTGGACTCACGGGCTTCTTGGTGCGGAGGAAGAGAATTTGAACTCACTTCTCTTAAAGTTTCAGTTTCGTGCAGTTCAAAAGCTAGGTTTTCGTTCACATCAACATAGACATCTTCTCTGTTGTATTCTCCACTCAGGCCACATTCACTGCATGAATCACAGTGGCTTGCCTCCTCTTCATTGACATCATTTACGATGATGAGATAATAGATGGGGAACATTGCTCCCATGTTGAAACGTTTCTAAACAAAGTTTCCAAGACTTTGTCGGAGGTTTCCATAAATTGATCGTGACTTGTGGAGGTTTCCAGTTCACGCAATCTAAACTCGTCACGACAGCCTCCAGTGTCATCAAGCTTTGGCATTTTGCGCAAAGGCTCTTGTATCTGTTGAAATATTTCTTCGTGGTGATATGAGGATGAAACCCCAGCAATATGACCACTATCTAATTGACTGTCACCGTCAAAGACACCTGCACTGCTGTTAATACTCTTTTCTCTGAAAATAGGAACAGAAACATCTTGAAACAAAGACGGTAAGGTGCCACCGTTACATGTGCCTTATGTAAGATCATTTCCCGCTCATGTAGTGTGTAGGCTCAGTATTACTTGCATCCTCAGTACTTTTCAGACCTGAAGCAACAGCCATAAGGGGTATTTTTGATCTCTTTAAATCCTGACGACATTTCAAACTGGAATAATTAAACTCTTCGCATCAGTTCAGCTCAGGACAGAAGTCTAGATAACTTGGTTAAGCAAGAATGAGCATGGTCTCAATCAACACCTTCTATGAAAGAATGTGTGCTTTGCAGGTGTCGACTTACCTTGCATTCCTTTTGTTGGTTGCATCAAATTGCTGCCATTACAAAAAACTTCTGGCGCTTATTTTATAGTTCACTTTATAGTGCACGCATACGGAGGATCACAGCTAGGCTTTAGTCTCACTTCAGGTCCTTCAGAAGGTCGCTCTGCAGCATAATGTACACTAGTCTCTATTTCGATTCGGACAAAAGCATTAGTGTCTTGCCAGAGCAAATGTTAAGTAAGAATTGACTCGACATTTGAGGCAAGAAATGAGGTGGATGTACATTGGTGTGATGGAAGGGAAAAAAGGAACAGCTCATAGCCACCATATTAAAAGTTGGGGACAAAGGTAACCATTTTGTTTGCAGTAAAATATAGAAGTCATCTAGCACTCAGGTAGCTTGCTTTGAGTCACTATATTTGTTAGATCAAATTTGAAGCAATCTAAAACCGGCTGCAATATATTTTCACTGATATCAACTGCCCCAGTTTCGCATTTATTTCATGTGCTCTCACTGTCAAGTGGACCCAAGTGACCTGTACACAAAATTACATCAGGTGTTCAACTTTTTCTATCTAGTCTTATTGAGAACATTTTACATTTATTGTTTTCAAATCAGCTTTACAATTTTTTCCCGTTTTGAAAAGTGTTCTTGCAGACGCGCGCTCTTCAGTATTCACACTTAATTCTGTAATTATGCTAATTAAGTTCAACAGCTTTGTTTGAGGTCACTTAGGGTCGCACTATCATGCTAATATGACAACCTTTTCACAAAAATAAACGAGACTAGAACACTGTAACAGTAAATTCCGCTTTACTTTATTTCTTGAGCCGAAGGCTGGCATGTACACAGCATCTACGTGGCAAATGAAATAGATTCTCAAATACACCAATTAAATTGCGATTAAAGGAATACATGGGTAGCTAAAGGTAATTGAAGTTTTCCTTTTTTACATTTTTCAGACCAAAAAAAAGCACTAGAAGAGTATGCAGACCTTGTCGACAAGAATATTCGGATATTGTTGAATGATATAAAAGCCCCCAATGATAATCTCGACCAACTTAGCAACATTTCAATTCCCTGACAAGTCTTGACAGCTCTAAGTGTAAAGGAACAATTACCCAACAGCGGCTCAAAATCAAAGCGGCCTCACAAGCAAACAGCTCTGATGACAGAAAGTCTACACCAAGAAGAGGAGCCCTCGCCAAAGAAAACACAAAAGAGAAAAGAGCTGATTTCAAAAGATGGTAAAAGACAATCGAAAAAAGGTTTAGCCAAGAAAGCTGAAGAAGGATCTGCTATCCTAGGTGGCATAGAGATACTAAACAGCTTACTAGTACTTCAGACGAATTTTCCTTCCAGGAGCCAGGAATCCACAGCTTTGCAAAATAGTCAGCTATCCTTAGTACGATCATCTCCAAATCTGAGTCAGCTACCATCAATACATACTACTCCACAACAGAGTCAGTTCCCCTTAGTGTTGCCCTCAGTGCAATGGCCTCAACAGAGTCAGTTGTCTGTGTACAATTTAGTGTTCTACAATAGAGAGAGCTGCCTGTAAAATCTGCTCAACCCTCAAACCAGCTGCCTGTACATTCTGTACCACAATACAAGCCAATTCAATCAGTTCTGCAAAACCAGCTTCCTGTTCAGTCTACTCCACATCCTAACCAGCTGTCCGTACCATATACTTCACCCTCAAACCAGCTGCCCGTATACTCTGTACCACCAAACCAGCCAATTTAATCAGTTCTCCAAAACCAGCTTCCTGTTCAGTCTCCTCGACATACTAACCAGATGTCCGTACCATCTACTTTACTCTCAAACCAGCTACCTGTGCATTCTGTACCACCAAACCAGCCTCCCGTTCACTCTACTCCAGTACATCCTAACCAGCTGTCAGCACAATTGACTCTGCCTCTTAACCAGCTGCCCTTGCAATTTCCTAATCCCCAAATCCAGTTGCTATCTCCTAACCCACCATCAAGACGGTCATCGACGCGATTACATAATGACAATGGATCATCATCATCATATCTTCAACTTCAGCCATCCCCATCCCAAACCCGACTGACAGACAAAGCAGAAACCTTCTGCGCTGCTCTCAACATGGCAGATGACTTCTTATTATTAGATGACTATCCGCACATTTCCAGTAGGCACGACACAATCCACAGAGACTGTGGCAGATCAAGTCAACGATGCTTCCCCTCAAGCTATAGTGGCATTGAAACAAGAGTACAACAAGTTGATAAAAGAAAATGAAGACTGCATGAAAAAGTGGCATCTACGTGTTATCCTGCTAAGTCGACACCTAATAGGGATTATTGTGATCTATAGCTGCAGTATAAATTAAGCCAGACATTATGGGACAAATATCTGAACAACAAACATCTATTTCCTGAAGACCTAAAACAATTATTTTCATAATAGTTTTCATAATTATTTGAAAGTTGCAACAGTGAAGGAGTTGTAACTCAGTTAGATAAATGATTAATCTGTCCAGCGACAACATATATAGTTTATAGTTAAGATTTTAAGGAAAACAACCAATTTTTTAAGTTTAAAAGACATGTTTCGACATTTTTAAACTTAAAAAATTGGTCGTTTTCCTTAAAATCTTTACATGTCTGCTGCTATCTAGACCTTATAGTTAGTTATGTTTACTTGTCTTCCAGGGTACATGGTCTTTGATTACCAAAATTTGAAGTGCCCCTGAGATGAAAATCAATACTTCCCTTTTGCGCATGTTTCCTCATACAATATCTATTTATGTTAAGTAGTAACTATATTTGCCAAAAAACACGAACATCAAACCTTCTATCCTCAAAATTTTCGGCTCTAAAAGTCGCCTAAAGGGCGTCCGCCATCATGAAAACTTGTTCCAGATGAGCATGCAATTTTCCAGCGGACTCGTTGGTTGTGACGTCAAAGGTTTCACATTCATTTGCAATTGGTCGCTGTTTTAGCAGCTTTTGTATCGCTGTTGTCTGTTTTGTGGTGTTTTTGTGAAATGGCTTGTGTCTCCAGAGACAAAATTTTGGATCATTCCTTTGAAAGTGCTGAGGAACAGTCTTCTGAAGCCTCCAAGGATAGCTTCCATTCAACAACTGATGACTTTTTGCCGTACGATGAAAACTTGGAGCCGATGGCAAACGAACAAGAAGCAGCCGCTTATGTTGAGCAAGTTGCCTGGGAAGAAGAGGAAGAAGAGATTCTTTGGAGCAGGTTTTCCGGGGAAGAGGGGGTAGAAAGTTGGTCTGCATAACTATTTGTTATATTTTTGTCACTGATAGATGGAAATCTTACTTATGTACCGTTCATTTAATTTTATAGAAGAAAGTGCTTACTTGGTGATTTTATGCAGAAATTAATTTGCTCATAATGCTTGGCTGCACATGGCTGTATATATTCAAGCGGCATAAACGGATCTTTTTCAAACCATCACTCTAAATTTTTCCTGCCTCTGTTTTAGGTGCAAATGTTCAAATTGTTCGATAGAGTTTGTGGTGAAGCACGAAGAGTGTAGATGCTGCATGGAAGTGATCAGATGTGTTGAAAGGATGGAGGAGTTAGAGAGGCAAGGCGACTGCATCACTTCGCTTCGCGGCTTCTCTGATGTTTGTTTAAATTGCTGGGTGCTACACACTGCGGGCATAGGCATTAAAACCAAGAATAAGAAGTCCTACACAACCATGTTGGCTCAGGGCAACCCTGCTGAGCACGAGTAAGTTCTGTCTCAAACGAACTTTAAAAGTTTATTATCTGTAGCGTCAAATCTTCTTATTTAAAATTCACACTGAAGCTGTTAGTTAATCCAGTACTTCCTACACTATCATTGTAACAATTTATATAGTACAGTGGAATCCCGATTTCTCAATCCTTTGATTGAAACTCCCAATAACTTGAGCCAAAAATCATTTCACATCCCTCAGTCTTTAATCCCTGATTTCTCGCACTATGACTAATCATCCGCTTGCTACATGATTCAAATAGCGTTCAGTTTGTTTGTGTATGCCAAACTATTTGAGGTCATTCCGTGGTGTCATTTAACAAAAACGTTGACATTTTAACATGTTACCTTCGGGTAGTATTAGAACCAATCCCATATGCCATCTGTTGGGGTCATAGAGGTTTTTAGAAGGTACGTTATAATTTCTTGGCTTTGGATGGCGTTCCCTTAAACAGCAGGGGGCAATATAAACTTTATTGCAGCCTTGGGGGAACAATACTCAAGTCGTTGAGGTTTTTTGCTAGTAATGGGACACGGTAGTGTTTTCTTTTAAATCAGAGCTGTTTTGTTTAGCCAGTTCCTTTGATGTCATTGCCTTTTGCGCAAGACACTGGCTGCACTCTATTTTTATATTACACTGAGTATGTGTTAGCATCTACAATGTCTTCAGCTGTTGTAAAGCTTTAATTTACATGACATTGGCAGCAAATTCTTTCATATGACCGATGGGCTTCGGCATTATTTCACTTATTTTGCAGTCAGATGCCATTTGAGTGTACAACCCATATCCGGCTCCCCTTTTTTGGGCGTGCCCATTGCACTCGGCTTTCTGTACTTGCCCTATTATACTGAAACTTGGCTTAACCTACCTTTTGTTATAGACCTGAGAATCCTTGCTAGGTATATTTGAATAATGTTTATATTGATTTTGCTCAGTGTTTTATCTGCCATCGCATGATTCATAGTTCCCCAGCTAAGCTCCCAAGTTAATGAAATATTGTAAGATCATTCGAGACATGTCAACCAAACTGGGTAACTGGTATTTTTATGAACAGTTTTGTTACACAAGACCGTCCACCCCTTATCTGTATCCTTGGGATGTTATTCATTGGGAACTATGGCTAAAGGCAGTCTTGAATTTTCGACCCAAACCACAATTTCCCATGCTGCTGGTCAAATTGTTGGTCCCTCCAATGCTTTACCTTTAAACTTTTAACTTTATTGAATTTGTTGCATGTAAAAATAGAAGAAAAGAACATAGCATCAGCAACTGGAGCAGAAAACAGGACGATATCCCAATTGATATTCAACCCCAATAAATATTAACAGAATATTTCGTTGTTCCCCTTTAGGCATAGTTCCCAAGAGGGGAACTATGCCTTATACATCATTTATCATACCCCCATGGCTCATTAGTAAATGATTGTATTCCCACCGATTGCTCCTCAGTCCATTACGCGTCGATTAACGATGCCATATCTCTCATCAAAAAGACAGGGGCTGGTTGTTTTATGGCAAAACAGATGTCAAATTAGCCTTCGGAATAAGACAATTCATCCCAGTAATGACTACTTATTGTTAGGCATGGAATGGCAAAATCTCTATTATTTTGATTACTGCTTATCGATGGGCTGTTCTTCTTCATGCGCTATTTTTGAAGCTTTTAGCACTGCTCTTTAATGATTTGCCATGAATCATTTCGGTGCTTCCGGCATGCTACATATTTTAGACGACTTTTTGTTCATCGCCAACAGCAAACAGAAATGTGAAATTGACTTAGCTAATTTTCTTAAAATGTACGAGTACCTTGACGTCCTGTAGCACAGGAAAAAACGGTCCGTCCTGAAACCGTTTTAAAATTCAAGGGTATCATCCTTGACTCACTGACACAGGAGGCCAGGCTGCTAGACAATAAACTTCAGAAATGCTGAATGTTGTTACACACCTTTTATAAATGGTGCAAAGTCTCTCTTACAGACGTGCAGTCCTTATTGCCAACGAACCAGCTGAGCGAAGATGCGAGGCTGGCAGGGCGGCAGCATTATAGAGCTATGCAAAAGTACTGTGCAGGCAGAAAAAATCTCAAGTGATCAAGAGACATGCTTGTCAGGCAAGATTCCTGAGATTCCAATGACGTAATGGAAAAGAAGTTGATTGTCTTACAACAGACCAATGGCAGTGCGCAGAGATTGTGACGTCAAGCCTGTATGGTTGTGATTGTCAATGCTCAGCAGCTTTAACATTCATTGAGTGGAGTTGTGATCAAGTTTAAGGTAAGAAAAACGTAATTTTGACCTGCTTTTGTAAGTTTTATTTGTTTTTATTCCAATTCTACCTGAGTGTACTTTAGTTAGGTGCCACTGTGGTATATTTATTGAGCTAGCAAGCTCAACAATCGGCGAGCAAGCCAAAAGAGTACTCGGCCACCGTGCCAAACTTGGCCAGTGTGCCAAATTCGGCCAGCGTGCCAAATCTAGACACTTGTTTGAACTAATATTCGAATTAATCTAGAAAGCATTCGCCAAAACACGCTTTAAGGTGCTACTGGAGGCTAAAGTGACCTTATTGGATTAAAGTAATTTTTTCTTATATGAAAGATCACTGAAAATGAAATCTACATGTGAAATTTCAGATCTCTGGAGCGATTCATTTGCGAGATATAAGCAAGAGAACTTTTGTTTCTATGAGCTGTTTAGCAGGAAAAAAGGACAACATGTTGGGATAATTATGGTTCTACCCTGTCATCAGTCTACGTCACTACGGAGTCACATGAGAAGCGCATGTGCGTTGCTGATCAGTGTGCTTTGCGTTTCGCTGGCAGTTTCACGCTGTGAGTATTTTTAATCCTTTAATCTTTGCAAA
>Ga0126338_10001978_pt1 | contig 13772 bp, 7 predicted proteins | sample OrbCmetagenome_2_FD_92529 | JGI IMG/M metagenome (GOLD analysis project Ga0126338, IMG submission 92529) | Coral microbial communities from Petempiche,Puerto Morelos, Mexico - Orbicella C C metagenome | ecosystem: Host-associated > Invertebrates > Cnidaria > Coral | place: Petempiche,Puerto...
ACTCAGCAGTTAGAGCACCAACTGGTATCTGGTAGGCACTGGGTTCGAATCCTGTCGACTGACTGAAACTTTTCTTCTGTTCCACGCACGAAAATTTTATCTTCAGTAGAGGTAGTTTCAATAATGGGATAAGCACAGAGGCCCAATTGTCAAGAGTTTGCGCCCGGTAATTGAAATTTCATATTAGAAAATGATGTGTTCCTCAGGAACGCACTTCACTCTTACGCTGCCTTTCTCTATTCCGGTGTAGCAACATTCCATGTCTATTACATGACCATAAACATATCTTACATTTTCTTATTGGCAGGTTCCCAGGAACCGGAAGTGGTTTATGCACGCTATTTACTCCGTCACTTCCGATAATCGCCCAAGGCCCGCTCGCTCAGTTGGAGGTTCTACCACTGATGAAAACCACGTGACCTCTCACATCTTATCTGAAATAGATAGCCGCTTATTCAAGCTTTCCCACAGGTTATACCGCCGCGATATTGGAGACACACATGAAATAGGATTGCATGGCCAAGGAACAAACATCAAGATGATACGCCTGTTATCCGAGCCAGCGGAAACACGACACAATACGACATCTGAAGAGATCAAGCAGATGACGTCAGACACACCCCGCGATACAAGCTTAGTAAATCCGCTGGTTATCGGTATTGCGGGAGTTTGTTTGCTACTTTTGATTGCATTAGTGGTCGTGGCTGTCATGTTTAGAAGAAGACTGCTGACACAGCAAACCCAAAACTCTCCAGCCGTGGAGACCAGTTCCACAGAAGTTACCGTGACACAAGCTGGAGGGGTCTCAGTGTAACGGAGCATATAACATATACACCAGATCATGTGTAATATACTCAGTCTATGATCAGTATTAAACAGCTCGTAACACGCTTCTAAAGCTAGCCAGTGACGTAACGTTAACGCACCATCGTTTTTGACTGTTATCATGTCACCTATTCTTGTGTGATCGTAATTACTTTGTTCCGAATGAGGTTACAGGGAACAATTTGATTTGTCACGCAGCGAAGTCAAGAGTCACGCGACGAGTAAGATAACAGCATCACTTCTGATTCAAGCAGTCTCGCACAAATCTGAGCTGGTTATAGTTTATATCAGGAAGAAATGAGCAGTAAGCTCACTTCAGTCAATCCAAGAGAGAGTTGTTGTTGTTGCAAAGCTTAAACTTCAGAATGCTTTCGTAAACAACCGTAAGCAGCCTATAGCATATACTAGCAGAAGAAAACTAGCTAAGATGAGAGATCATGGTCAAACGTTATCAAAAACCGAAAATTTTACAAAAATATTTATTCCTTTCGAGATGATACCATGGTTATGATAGCATCCAAAACCAACTGAACAAGCTGCCTTTTTGAAGCGTGCGTGCTTTAATATATAAAGAGGTTCCAATCTTTTTAACAAACAAATTGCTCAGCTCTTAAGAAGACTTTTTACAAAATAACCGTTATTACAAACCCGTTAACAAAAACAGTTACATACAGCAGTAACAAACAATGCACCCTAATAACAAGAAATATGGAACCTATAAAAACAGGTTATTAATCTATACTATAAATTTCAATATGGATGTATAAAGAGAAGCTTAAGTGACATCAACGAAGACATGGGGGAAAAGAGACCTTTTTACCTATTACATAAAGCGCTAAATGATACAATTCTACAGGAACACAACTTGATAATTACATGCTATGACTAACCAATAATATTTGTATAATATTTATGCTAGGAAACCAGCTGACCACATATCAGCTCATCATTTATCTGAGAAAGATTAAACATGTTTAAACATGTAATGATTTATTTGTGAGAATTGCCATGGAAACTTGTCAGTAATAAGTCTTGTTTACACTAGAGTATAAGCATAAGAATAATAAACATATACAGACGCGGTAAGATATTGATAATTAGCTTGTTTTTTTCAGGAAAATCTCCCGTCGCAACGAAAGGCTCTCGACTTAAAAGAGTTCAGTCACGTTATTTTGACCACGTATAAGATTACCTTTACACTAAAGGAAACCTGAAAATAGTAGTTTACTAACACAGAAAAACACCAAAGAGACAGTAATAAACAATAAAATAACAAGGTTGGTTAAAGATGGTGAAGATCGCGATGAACTTGAAAAACCTGGGCTAAACTTTTCAAGACGCGCTGATCGTGAGGTAGTCCCTTTAACAGCTCCTTACTGTTTCTTGTTTATGCTAATACTTATGCCCTCGTGAAAACCAACTTTACAACTTGTCATATTTCCTTGACGCAGTGTATACAGCTATTTCACCGCCCTGCGCTTGTCCCTCTTTGCCAACTGGAACAGGGCCTTGCAAGTTTAATGCCACGTGTCGATAACGGCGACCCTAGGTTCCAATAATAAGAAAGTTAAAGCGTAGAGTTACATTTGCAAATCTGTTATTCCACTTTTCTGCAGAGCAATTTTTTGATCAGTATGTTTCTAAACTCTTTGCGCATCGCTGGGTTCAAGGCGCCGTAAATTATGGGGTTGATCCATGCGGAAAATGTCGTAAACATCGCACACAGCGACTGCGCAACGACAGGAATAGATATATCACAACCGAAACGTAAGAGAAATGATACACTTAGTGGAGTCCAACAGACAAAAAACCCAAGAACAGCAGCAAAGAGTAATCGTGAGGCTTTAATGTCTTGTGCTCGTATTGTTGCACGGGCGCTTGATGCGCGTAGGGAAGGGGCAATGAAGGCGTTATGATGTCTGACTACGCGATAGACGCTGCCATACCCAAACAACACCACAGACATAGAGACAGCGAAGAAACTTGCATAAAACACGTACATAACTCTGTCTTTGCGCTGATTGAGAGACATCCCTCGGCAGTGAAATCCGTACGGGTCCCATCCGGAGACAACAGGAAATGTGAAAGTAAACGTGAGGTAGAAGACAAACAGAAAGATCCAAACGCTAAAAATGGATAACGCAGTTTTCTTTCTGGTGAAGAACGTGGAGTATCGGTGTGGTTTTACAACGCAAAAATATCGATTAATCGATGTGAGTGCGAGGACACAAAGCGACACTTGCGCCCAGTAATATACGAGAAAACCAGAGAACTGGCAGAAATTGGGACTGAATGGCCATCTGCGGAAACCAGACGCCATTGTAGAAAATGGATACACAAGACTTGCTACAGTCAAGTCGGCTATCGCTAGAGATAGCACGTAAAAGTTTGTTACAGTGCGTAATCTTCTATTTCGGTACAAAGCAAGGCAAACCAGACAGTTTCCTATAAGTGAAGCAATTGTCGTTATGGCTGCAGTGATTGTCTGTATGATCACTTCGAACAAGCTTCTTGTATCTTCGAGTGTCCGCTCCATTACTGATACTAATGCAAGACTCGTGTGAGGCCTTTGGAAGACTTTGCGATCTTGACTTAGGCGGCAAAAACAAAATGCTATCTGATTCTTTACCAGAATCTGATTTTAGAGTTACTTTCTTTTGGGGTACTTCAATTCAAGCGCAATAAAAATGTTATGCAACTGATGGCGACTGATACATCGATAACACCTGGAACAATGTTGACCATTATTGGTTGGATCACAAAGCACATGCAATTAAAGTCAAAAACGAAAATACAGCACTCTTATCATTTTGGCAATTACACCACTCAACTAGGTGTTTGAAATAAGAACCTGTTCTTCGAAGATAAAAGTTTATTTTCGTACAGGATGCTTGAATTCGGAATAAAAACCGTTGCAAATAGAACAATTTGGTGTCTTTTCAACCCAACATATTCTGATTTTCTCAAATCAATTCTCAGAACGCCTTATTACTCTTATTGTTTGAACAGAGTTACAATCTCTTCAAACAAAGTTGTCATCTTGCTAGCAACACCCCCAGCAGAGATCTCATGGATAAGTTTAAAACACATTTGGAACTTTTTGTTGTTCATGCTGGCACGCGCCTGAAACGTTAATTTTGGGAGCAGTTTTAATTACATTCGTAAGTATCGTGCAGGGATTTCGATTCTCTGATTGTTTTACTTTTAAATTGCCAAAATGCTTAAGATTTTCTAAGGAATTATCCAGGTTGCTTTTAATTATTGAAGATGTCACACCGGAGAGGTAAAGATTGAGAAAAGCAAACATGCCGCGTCCACAAAAAGGTAGCACTTTTAACATTATTAATTTTTGAGCGTTGTTAAGGGGTTCCCGTGGACTGTAAAAGCCAGGAATTATTTTGATCATGATACTAAAATTACGGTAGACACTGGCAGCTGACTGAAGTTTTTATTGTTTTGTATATTTGTTTGTATGTTCAGTTCTCGTGGGAGAAATTATCTATTTTTCTTTTGTTTAAATTATTAGCTATTGCACGAAACTATCAAAGTTTATGGACAAGAAGAATATTGCGCGGATCTATTAAATAAATATCATAAATACTTGTGGTATTTTACGCACAAATTCACACGACACACGTTAATTCATTTTCACTTTTCGTCTGTCCAAATATCTTCCTTGTTTCCGATAACATTTAACACTTTTTTACATGATGAAAATATTCCGCCTGTTTTCTCTCACGACCAGGATTTGGTTAAGGCTTTTGCCTACTTTTGTGACGCTAGTTGCGACACCCCTACTCGCTTAGCAGGTTTTTCCACCATTAACATTCCTCATAGCGTTTTTGAAGTGGATAACCACTCATTGAAGCTCACATATTACATAACCGCGATGTCAAAGAAGCGCAGCGGACAAATATCAAGATGATACGCCAGTCGTCCAAGCCAGCAGAAGTGCAGGGTGCTGTAATACGTCATGGGAACAGCTTGAAGAGTCCGCGTACTTTCAGGCACTGCTATCTTCGTGAATGTTTAGCAGCTCTTGTGGTCAGAGATTTAACAAGTTCTCCTTTATACAAATCCCAGCTCTCTAAACACTGAATCCGGTGACGTGCGTCAGGCACAGTCATGTAATCTTCGCGCTGGTGGGAAAAGTACAAATAATTAACTTTTCCGTCAAATAAATTTGGTAATCTGTCTTCAAGGCTACACAGCCTTACCAGACGGGCGTACGACAAGGATAATTACCACTCCCCTGAGTGAGATTTTAGTCCACGGTACGTTATCCCCTCCCCTCCCCCTTGCACTTTTTTCCACTCCCTGGGAGAGAGGTACAGGGCTGCTAAACAAAACGAGAAATGATTCAGGCTGGTTTTCCACCGTTGACGGCCGCCTGGCGCTGGTTGAAGGGACAGCACCTTGACTAATTATCGGGTAGTTCCCTTTCCTAATTTCCATGTGATTTTGCCAAACATACAAGATTCTTCTTTTGTCTTTCTTCTTGCCATTACAATATATCACAGCGAGTTTATAACAAGTCCCCTGTCACCGTGTCGGGAAAAAGTAAATCTGTTCTGTCATGATCAGGAACACATATTAAAGCGAGTTTTTTGTCACGAAGTACATACCAAAGCTTTTAGTTGTACAAGTGTAGTGATGCTAGCGTTCATTAAGAAGAACCTTTTGTTTATCATGATGCACTCGGCGCCTTCACTGATCTGAAAACACAAAAAACAAATTGTTTGTGAAAACGTTTTTAAGTAAGCAACACACTAACACACAGTTGCTTAGCAAGAGTCATCACATAATTGACTCCTTCAATTTCCTACACAGACCTCCCCTCCTTCACAAGAGAGAGTCTTTCAAAAGAGGTCGAAGGCCGTCGTTTGATTTTTTTTCTCCTTTTATGGTCAACCACAAAGAATTTGTTGTATCTGTGAAGGTTAAGTCTGCATACGAACCAAGTGGCCTATCAGGCTGGAGCTTATCCCGGTTTCCGCATTGTGAATCGACTAGTAAAAGTTCTATCCCCCCCCCCCCCTCCCCTCGATGGAATGCTAGTCTATCGCAGGGTTACCCCCAGCATTAAATTTGCCGGTGCCCATTTATACACCTAAAGGAGGAGAGCGGTACTGTGAGAGTTAAGTGTCTTGCTCAGGAACACAACACAATGTCCCCGGCCAGGGCTAGAACCCAAACCGCTCGTAGGGGAAGCACTAACCATGAGGCAACCGTGCCTGCTCAGTTATATACTCTGTTATATACTCTGCAATATCTCTAGGTAGCTTTTGTTACGTACCAAAATAAGACTTTTCGTTGAGGGATCCTGATTTTCTTCAACCGCATCAGCCTGTAGGGGAAATGTAGTAATGCAGGTCAATGGAGAATCTAACTTTGAAAGTTCTGTTACTGGTTTATGATTAGACAGGGTTACAAATGAGCGTGCACGACAACGAACTACGACCTTACATGTGGCAAGAAAGTCAGTGCTATCTCTATCCGGCCGTGTAATTAATAAAGCCAGCTTAACGGAAAAACGATACTGTCCGAGTAATGGAATTAAAAAAGAGGGGGCGTGGGTTCTCACTCAGAAAACGCAAACCAAGAGGTGCAAAGGTTATTTGGTGGACAATGTCTCAAACAGGGTACACGATTTTGATAGTTGATGTTCTTATGCGCAGTCAATAGCAATAAACAGTTTTAAATCTAAAGTAAATATATCTTATTAGATGTTTTGGTGTGTAGTATCGCTGTATATTTTTACGAGTTGTGCCGTATTTTGACGAGCCCGTAGGGCGAGTCAAAATAGAAACAACGAGATAATGAGAGATTTATTATCCAGCAGCTGTAGTCAATAAATTTATCAATGAAAGAGGGAGAGTGTGACAGTTTTGCGTGCGCGCGCCGACCTGTACGGCAAACGGGTTTTCTACTGTACAAATACGACAAACAGATTTTCTACTGTACAATATCGCTGTATATTTGTACTGTTATTTGGACAGTATTCGCTGCAGTTGGATAATAAAGTCCCCTATTTCGGGTTAGAAACGTTTTATCTGCACTCCCCACTCGGAGTGATTTACACCGTATAAACCCCCTTCAGGGATTGTGATGTTTGTTCCCTGAACTAAAGCAACCTACCTCTGAACTTATCTTGTTCGCAACCTTTGGCATCATGGATTCTAGGCCCTATTGAAAAGAAAAATATTCATCAAGAAAATACCTAACGATTTTAATCTTGATATTAACTCTGTCGCGAAGAGAACAACTTCGAGAGTTCGTCAACTCTCAATGTCGTGGTCTTCAAACTTACGACGAATATATCAAACACGAGAGACAGTGCTTCATTGGGATATCCAAACACCGAGAAAAGAGCTGAAAATACGACGCGTAGCGGAGTATTTTTGACGAAATTCGAGGTGTTTGGATAGCCGATGAAACACTTTCTCGAGTGTTTGATGTATCTCCTCAATCGAAAAAAAACTATCGAGTAAACGGAGAAGTGAAATCGTCAAAGTCTATACTAATTAAGACCGCGTATGCAAACCTCCTTGACGATTGTGATTTTCCTTTTATTAACTTGATGAATTATTAATGAGGTTGAGAAAGAAACAAACAATCACGGAAACCATATTTACAACGACCACGACGGCAACGCCGAGGAAGTGCAACGTCGAGGACATGCAACGTCGATTAAAATAAGGAATTCCTGTTCACCAACGAATCTCATGATTCTCTAAAGTCATATATTTTTTTTTTCTATTTGTCAAACTTAACACAACGTTAAATTCGAAACAGACAATTCAAAATGAGCCATCATTGCAGAATTTGGCCATTTCACGTTGTTGTTTTGCAGAGGAAGACAAAGAAATGAACGTGCACAGCCATTGTTCTGCTCATTAAACCTTTCATATAGCGGCATTCCCTTTGCCTTTGCCGTTGTGGTTTTCGTAAACTTCCTGGTAACGCTAACTCTCTGTGATAGCAAGGAATAAAACTAAATAAAGTTCAGTTACGTTGCAGTTCATCGTAAAGAAAACAATGAATGTGACACTTACAAACATATTTCCTGGTTTGAGTACAGCGATTTGTAGAAGTGCTGTTCGCGTGGGAATGCTAACTGACAGCTCAGACAGTCTTTTGCTCACTTTTTGTTCAGCAGTCATTAACTTCCGTGGGCATGTCATGACAGAGTGATCAAAAACTGGGTCCTGCGACATAACAAAGAGAACACGCGTTTTTTAAACGACAACAACACCACCAACGACAATGACAACAATATCAGTTTTCCAACCTTGAAAAAGATCGGAATCTTAACACTAGCATGGTGCTCTGGAAAACAGCAAATGAAGGGATACGAACGTAATCGCTTACCTAACTAGTTAAAAAAAAGAGATAGACTTAAGAAATCGAAGCATAAAGATTTTTTTGTGGCCGTGTATAGACCTTTATAGCAGTGGTTTGTTTCCCCATTACAGACCACATGATATTCTACAGGGAATTGATCTTTTATCCATCTAAGGCCCTGTCCACACTAATCCGACACGAAAACGGAGCTTTACGAAAACGCTCTTCAAACCGGAGGAATTTGAAAACGCCGGCTTTGCGTTTAAGATTATTAAGAGGTTACGATAACTATATGATTCCCTGACCGAGGTTTTCTTAAATACAAATCCAAAATGACCGGTGATTGTCGCGTTTTTAAATTTCTCCGGCGTAGTGTGAACGGAAAACATTTGATGCGTTTTCAGAACGAAAACTCCGTTTTCAAATTTCTCCGGCGTAGTGTGGACGGGGGCCCAAAAATTATTCATTCATACACACGCGACTAATTGAAAATTTGAAAGCAAGAATCAGTCTCAAGGTCTGAAATGGGTCAACAAACTGTCCAAGTTAAAAAGTTCTATTTCATTCATCTATTTACGTAACGGCCACATAGCTTACATTACCGGCCAACGCCGAGCCCTGAATAAGCTCCTCCACGCTGGCTATTGGAAAATGGAAAGTCAAATTCACAAATATTTCAAATGCGAAAACATTGAGTGTACTCGATAAAGTGAACTTACTTTCTCAAGGTCATGTGATCTGCTAGGTTCATGGTCCCTCTTCTCACCAAACATAATTCCTGAATCCTCTGTAAGTTTTACGTTCGGGTGCAATGAATTGACTGTCAAAAAAATAAAATAAAATTTTAAAAAATTGAATATAAAAAACTGAAGTTAAAAATTAAAAGAGAATCATTCTCTAATTGCAACTTGAGTTTAGCGAGTGTGGAAGCCTCTACTCATGAGTAAAGACAGGAGCGGTATTATTCACACTTACAATGCCAAAACACAAGGTTGCAAAATGCAACGAATTTTATTTTTGTGCGACAAATGTATTGACGAACATCAGTCACATACCCGATTTTCTCCGCATTTTATCAAATCGTGGTGTATTTTTTTGAGAGTAACATTCAGTAAGCTGTCGAGAAAGATTAAAGCAAAATTAGAATCAGGTCATAGATGTGACGCCGGTTAGTTTTTTGCCAGGCGCAAGAATAAGTGGCAAGGGCGGTGCTGACAGAGGTTAAATAAACTCAAGTACAGAGGTCTCTTGAACCCTTGATTTTTTTAGTCCCCGATAAATCAGACCGAAAGTCGTTTTTCCTCCTCAGTCGAACGCTGTAATCATTTTTATCCCCGATTTCTCGAACTACCCGATCTTTCAAACCAATTTTCGTTTCCCTTGGAAGTTCAAAAAAATCGGGATTCCAAGTTTTTCCCTTAATTTCCTGTGTGGCGAACATACCTCCAGTAGGCTAGCAGGGTTTTTGCCTGGAGTCGAACCTGTACAGAATTAAGATTAGAGATTAGTTGAATTACTATCGTATGCGGAAAAGAACGATTTTTACTTACTTCTCTATTCCCTTTTAATCCTAACAAAAATCAGGATTGCAACTGCTACAAACCATGGGCTCCTAAAACTTCTTAGTAAAAACACTTTTGTACGTTTGTAACAATGGCTATACGTCAGAACAAATTTCAGGAACCTTAGTTGAACATCTATCAAAAAACAGAGCGACAACTCGCGAGGGAACCGTAAACAGCTATCTAAGTTTATTTTTTTATTTTTTTTTTAGTAACCCATGACGCAATAAAAAACGTTAGTCACCAACCTCGTTCCCAGGCTCTCTTTCCTCTGCCTCCCTTGTCTTCGGGAACGAGGTTGGTTAGTTACATAGCAACTTTCCAAAACGGAAACTGGGGGTTCAGTGACTGACAACTTGTCTCTACACTAACATGTGTAATACATAAATGTAAGCTTCAGATTTCATCTTACGTGAACGTGTTCTCGGTGTTGTAGCAATGCTGGGAAGCTTTGTCGTCTTACTCATATCCAGAACATCCTGTTTTCTTACAACCTTGCACCTACCCTATGGAGAACGTGCAACATGTAACCATGGTAACACATTAATTACTCAAACAGAGTATCTGAACGTGACTATTAAATTCTACAAGTCAACAAGGGTACTGTTGTTTGGGAAAGAACAACAACAACAACAACAACAACAACAACAATAAAATTAACTTGATGCATGTCTTACCGATTTTACGATATAGAAGAATGGAGTATCATTGCTGTCCCTTACGATCACTGCATCCTTCCTACGCAAGAGAAATAATTTAAAATTATCAAACAGTTTTGTTTTTCTCGTTCTTCTGTACGTACATGCTGATGGTTATATGTTATATACTGCTGCGAATCACGGTGGGCACAAAATAAGAGGAGCGCGCTTCTCAGTATGTCTGAACATGTGCTAATGCATCGCTTATGCTTTTCGATTTGTGTTTTCTGTTCTCAGTATTTATCAGTATTTTTTTGATTTGGCTTATGTTCATGTCGTACGGTAGAGAGCCTCACTTAACAAAAGACTAACAACTAGTCGAGCTATTTTTGCGGTCTATAAAAGAACTGACAGAACACAACAGAGGATCTCAGAAAGATTCACATGAATGAATAATTATACTCACGCGAAGTATTTGGTCACAATGGCATCTTTTTCCTCGAAAAACTTTTCCAGTGGGAAGTTTCGAAAAAGTTCAATTGACCTGAACGAGATTCAAGAAAGAAAAAAAAAATGATTAGCCGCAAGAAAAAAACATTTACATTCTTGGCAGTCTGGCAATTGAAGTATAGTTAAGATACTAAAAATGACAAAACTGATCAATCGGGAACTTTATAGTCAGTTTTCTGGAGGATTTTATGGGTTGACATTTTGAAAAGTTCGTTTCGTCAGTGCAACATCTTCTAATACGCCAATTCCTTTTACTTCGGAACGCTGCCAAAAAGACAGTAATTGTCTTAAGCCGCCCTTATTCCTGAATTTTGCATTGCTAATTGATAGTGCTTGTCATTTCAGGGTTTTACGCATGAACCTCAAATTTTAACCTCCAATCTGAACTTTTGTCGAACATTGAATGGTTAATGAAGAGACTTGGCAAAGTCCGTTTTGCGACATTTGTAATAAAGCGACATTGTTGTAATTATAAAGCGACGGTTTTATGTTTTACTCACTAAGCAACTCAAACAACACACCCTGTTTCTTTAAACCCTCAGTAAAAATTGACTAAACTTCCGCAAAAAAGTATCGCAACAAAATTATGCACAACTGTTTATCGTCCTCTCGGCTTGCATTCCGCCGTCCTTGTTCAGGAAAGAAGCGTTTTCTCAGCGTAAAAAGAGGCCGCTAAGGCATCAGTGTATAACGAAGTATCCGTTTAATAATAGCAAGAACCGTAGCCAGTAGCTAAACAGTACCTCAATGTTTCAATCGGTAAACCACCGTCTGGACTTGTGTTCATCAACTCCATGAAATCCTGCAAGAAAATTTGAGTTAGATTCTTTACTGCACATGACACTTTCATTCACCGGACCATACTCCATCACCTAGAAAACCATTAACTCGCCAAACGTAACAATTACCAGATGGTATTGTCCCTTAGTTGGTCTTCTTCTTCGTGAGCGCAGCGAAGTGTAATTTACAGCGTGCAAACAAGTTAACAATGATTGCTTTAGCATGGTCAGTCATGTGGCCATGATGAATTACCTGTTTATGTTACACATGAATAACCAATATGTCTGACGTCTATGCAAAGTCGTGCGAAAAACATTTTAACTGTATTTTGTTTTCTGTTTTTTTTTTAACTAAAAACGATATTACAAGCAAAATTTTAATGCGAAGTTGTCTTTTCTTAGAATTCCAAGATGAACAGGACTAAAAAACATTTATTGCTTTCAATTCTTTTCTGAAAAAATGATCCAAGAACTCCTATTGTTCGTAATGGAAATTTAATTCAAATCCACTTTTAATAACCTTGCGTTGTTATTACATTATTGTGCCGGTCCTCGATATTTTCATTAAGGAGCTTAAGCAACCACAAAAAAAAGGGAAACGAAAAGGCCATTTAACAAAAGCTTTAATACATCTTGGAACATTTCAGAGCTCTCACTCAAGTCCCTAAGCAATAAAAAACTTGCAATAACTGAATTCTAGGTCTGTTTAATGGACGGAATATGTGAATCAAGAAGGCAATTTTTCCACACATTCGGCTTTGTTGTATGCCGGACTTGTATCGTTCTGAGCTTCTATCCAGTATATGGCTAGTTCCGACCTAAATTGAGTTGATTAACAATTCACGCTAAAACTATTACTCTAATTTGACCAAAAGTAGAAACACAAGATTACTTTGAGTTAATTATAAAGGAAAAGGAAATAGCTGGAACTAAAAAACACTCTATAATCATTGTATTGTGGCATTCTTAGATCAATCATGCGATCCGGAAAAGAGAACTGATTCAGATTTAATTTCTACACGCTTGAGTACATATATTGCCAATTTCTGATGAATTGATTTGCAAAAGTTTTCGCCCGAAGTGCTAAGAACCTTTGCCGAAACTGGGGGCATATCGAAGCAAACACGAAGGCTACGCCACAGCCAGGGCATTTATTACTCCTAATCGATCAGTGACTTTCACAACTGCATGCAATGCAAAACAAGTAAACAAACATGTTGTCTAACCAGCTAATCATATGTACAATATAAACATCGCTGACGCAACATAACACGAGTTTACTTTGAATCCTTACTGGTTTATCATGCGGTATTGCGCTCAGAACTTAAGATAAGTTTGGTGTTAGTTTTACGGAAAAAAAAAACCATTGCATGCTCAAGTTTTTACATGTGTTTACCTAACTCATTCTTACCTCTTTATCAAGCACGAGCACTTCAACAGGTCCTTTACATATCAGAGAGTGTTCTCTTTCTGTCCCATTCATTAATTCCACGGGCTTTAAGAATCAAAGAAAGAAATGTGACAAGTTAATTCGCCTGGTGTGAAGCTTCTCAAGAGGTGACCAATTACGTTATCCATGTATAGCCGAATTTTTTCAGCATTTTGTTTCTAGCAGTCAAAGGACAAGTCTCAATTCATTCTATTAAACACTCTCCCACAAGAGGTTTTTCACATAGATTTCACCCAAGACAGTTACATAGAACATTAAAATATGATTATTTCGTTCCCGCGCGCTGTTTCCTTGGAAAATCATAAAAAAATAAGAGTTCCCGTATGAGGGCTGTACGAGTCGAAGTGATAGGTCCGGAAAAACATAAGGCCCTACTAGAAATGCTTTCGGCTCCGCAAAATCGCTGCAAATTAATGACGTAAACAATATTTTTACTGCAAAATTTTGTTTTCTTTAAAATGACTGATGAAAGTAAACATTTTTTACTATCCTGGCTGAACTGTCCAATGCGGAACTCAATTTACACGAAAGCACAGAAAGAAAGTCAACACTCCTCACAAATGAAGAAGTTGAAAATGAACTGAAAAACATTTGACTCTCTGTCAAGACACAAGGGCTCACACATGTTATCTGCACTACATGAATACAGCTTTTGGAAAACCAT
>Ga0126338_10001980_pt1 | contig 13771 bp, 10 predicted proteins | sample OrbCmetagenome_2_FD_92529 | JGI IMG/M metagenome (GOLD analysis project Ga0126338, IMG submission 92529) | Coral microbial communities from Petempiche,Puerto Morelos, Mexico - Orbicella C C metagenome | ecosystem: Host-associated > Invertebrates > Cnidaria > Coral | place: Petempiche,Puerto...
ATAAATAAATCATTCCAAGTATAATCTAAAACGATGTGAAATATTCATTGTAGACAAATCAAGAAAGACATTGATCACTAACCGTCTAGCTAATAAGCAACGAATACTAAAAATTCACTAATGCATTCAATAAAATAGTGGACTGAATTGAAATTAGTCACAAAGGCTATACAATGTATAGTCCTCAAATTGTTCACGATGCCGACGTTTTCTATGGTATCTTGTCGTATACATTATTTGAAAAATAACATATTTCAGAGTTGATCTTAGACTGAGGTGAACAATGTTTAGATAAAAAGGATAGAAACTCAATCAGACTGCAAATTATTTACGTCGAAATTTCAAGACGAACAGGTAAATAGGATTCCTTGTGATTTCTCGTTTTCAAATGCTTGGCAATGTTTAGTTTTGAAAAACAAAAGGAAACGACTTGGAAAAATTTTGTCGAGCATTTTCGAGATGCAAGCTTATTGCTTGAAAGCGACCAAAGATAACTACTTGCAATTATATTTGTTATTAGAATCAGATTTCACAGAACGTGTGGACTTAAATAATGTTGCAAACTCAATTCAGTTAATCGGTCTTACTTGCAAATTGAGGGGAAATTTATCCTTTTTAATCTAATGGAGTGAAATATAATTTACAAAAACGTTTTCTCCTTAATAAACCGCAGGATTCTCAGGCTAGCGGGAGTTTATTCTTAACGAAAACCGGAGCTGAAGAAGAATTAAAATACAAAGGAAAATTTCATTTTGTTTGATTAGTGGGAAGAACAAAAGCCCTTGTAATTTCTCCATACACAAAATCTTTGTCGGTTTCAAAGTATCGAAACGAGAAAACATATGTTTTTCGATGACAGCTAATCCTTCAAAATCTTCCGGTCCCTGCATTTCATTGAAAAAGACGTTAAGTTTCATTAAGCAATGCCATCAAAATATGAAATGTTTTCATTGTAATTTGGAAGAGATACTCAAGATTTCTAACAGTCTTTGCCCACATATCCTGTTTTTGTATAGCCTGGGTACATTTCCATAAAACCCTTTAAAACCGCACTTGAGCGATTGAAATGGGTTGGCGCATTCCAGTTTCAATTTTGCAAGCATTTTGTCTTATGTTTTTATAATGTTCTGTCCTGATTTCACCATTAAATAATCTAGCGATCAGACACATATCGAAGTGGGAAGCTTTTTATTTTCGAAAAACTATCTTAATACGCTTGGGGTATCTTGTTACCCGACCAGAGCAGGGTAATCTAGGGATTATGTTCTCAGTCGATATGTCACTTACCGCCTCCGCGAAACAAAATGCAATTATACTGACGCGTTTGCTACACGCAAAATCAATGAGTGACACACTAGTTTATTTCACAGAATTCTACAGGCTTTTAAGACGGTGTAAGTTTGTGGAAATTGACCGAAGTATCTTTTGTGGCCAACTAAATGTCTTAATGTAACGGTTGCCTAATTAAATGTGTTATGAATGACATTCAGCTAAGACCCGCAGGTGCTACTGACGGCTTCAGAACAGTATAAAATAAAGATCAATTTAACCAAGAACAACTAGTGTTAACGCGAGCGGAGAAATCGATACTTTCAACGTTGAATTGATCCGAGGGAGTGAAACATTCACCACTCTACCAGCAGTATCTTATAAGAAATGGCCTTGAAGCAGCTTGCTCTACTTCTCACTCTCGCATCATTATGCTGTGAGTCATGGTTGCAATTTCATTCAATCTTTGTGTACCTTTAGAATCCTAAAATAACGATACAATCTACCTCTTATAATGAGAAAATGGGAAAAACAACGTAGGGTGGCATTGAATCCAGGCAATTGTTTTCCTTTCTTTTTCGATTACGAAGGAAACTACAAAGAATCATATAGAAGAGCAGTTGTAAAAGCTAAAAATTGAAAGAAAACGTAACGATCACACAATGCCAGTTCGTGTTTACCCTATATTTTATGAAGTAATTGCGAGATTGCTTTTCCAATTTGATACTAACAGACTTCGAAACGCGCCCATCCGCAGTTTTAGATTGGCAAGAAGAAAGACATTTTTTGATGGTGGATATCCCTTAATGCAAAATTTGAAACAAGTTTAATTCGTGTGAGCTGAATGCGCTTGTTTTTTTTCCGCCGTGACTTCTTCAAATCCAAACGAAAAACTTGCCTCAAAAACAAATATAAGGAAGGGCCTTCACTTTCGACAGAGCAGGGTTTTTTTTTCTGACAGCAAAGGTGTCAAATTGAATCATTTGATAGGAAGAAATTAGTTCGCAAGATCGTGATAGAACTATTGATAAATGATAGAGAATTGAATCAAAGAAAGGAGTCGCCGACTGGCATTTGGATTGAGGGAAGAATATTCAGTCATGATCCAACAGTGCGAGTGTTGGAAGATATCTATGAGTTGCACTGCCTACGATATTGTGGTAGATTATTATCAATTCAAAACATATATGGATCGTGGTTCTTGGACTTATTTTCCCGTTCTGTAACTAGGAACTTTGTTTTAGAGTTATTCCAGAAAATGTTGCTGATTTGCATGACACATAAAAAAAGAATGAGTCAGTTCAAGTCATTGCCCGGTCATCTTTTGAATAATTCATTACTTCCAGAGCAATTTCAGCGTTTTGCTTGCAAATGAGACAAGAAACTAAAACCTTGATTACATAGGCTATTAGTGCGGATAACTTGTCTGAAAAATTAAACATACATTAACCGTATTCAGTTTCTTTTAAGGTATTTAAGAAGATATTTACCTTACTTCTAGGAGGAAATCGAATTAACTTGATTACTTCGCCATTGGAAGTTTTTCATCAAATAAAACGCATTTTAAATTGGACTTGAATTTTGAAATAACTGATCCTAATTTCACAACTCAAGAGAGTTTTTCAGTGCAAGAAATGCACAAACTACAAATGATTTCTGGAAGAATATTTTTTTAAAAATAAAACTTCTTCGGTAAAAATAAGAAAAATATTGTAAGCTGCAGACGAAAGTAATAGTTTGTTTTGTGATAAATCTAAGACTGATTAACACAACTAGAAATCAGTGTAAAAGAGAATAATGAATTACTGCCTCCTTCTATATAAACATCCAATGTACCCGAAACGAACATTTAGGATGTTTCACCTTCGAGAGATTTCATAGTTTTCATAGTTTGACTAAATCAATATGTGGACTCTAAGTTCTCTAAGGTAATTATCACATGCAGTATTTTAATTACTCTGGTAAAATTTGGCGTCGACTGCGTCATAAATGTCATTGAATCCCAGGGTCGACAAAGGATATATTTAAAAAAAAAAATCAAAACATTTTAAAGGTGTCATTGTCTAGTTTGACTAGTCACATAATTTTCTCCACGACTCTGCTGCGTATTTTCTTAAATGATTATCTTTATTAATTTTTAGTGGCAGTTCCTGTCTGGGACGATCAACCAATGCGAAAACGAGGTGGTAAGTTTTTCTGCTTGCAATGTGTCGACACCGCTTCGTTGTTTTAGTTATACGTGAGCGTGCGAGAACGATCGCCGTGGAGGCGTCTTTTTCTTTACCTAGCCCCACCGTCTAACGTTCTTGCTCGTTCCAGTTCCACCCCTTTCCTCACACCCAGCGTGTGCGGTTTTTATTCTGCTTGAACTCTGGATCATCTTAATAAGAGGAAATAAAAGGTCTGTGAACAATCCCATTCAAAAAAATCTACACCAGAAACGTAGACTATTTATCTCCTGCTTCGCGCTAACTTTTTCCCTTTAAGCTCGGATTGATGTAAATTTATAATAACGTTTTAAAGTTTGAAAATTCACGATTTAATTTCAGTTGGCGCATGTGATCAGGGTGTAATAAAAAAGATGGCTTCCTTTGGTGTAGATATATCGAAGTTAGAATGCTTCACGCAACGAGGTAAAACCAGCTTAATTTCGCATTTTCACGTTTAAAATATTTAATTTTCAAACTGAAGTTAACTACGCAATTTCTCATCCGCAGTTCGCCGTTCTTGCTGTGCGGCCGAGTGCGCCTGGATGGCAGAGGAGTTGGGAGTTGAACCGAGTTCTCTAATTTGTCCCACATGAACAGAAGGACAAATCACTGAACACCTCACCGGCTACGTGACTATTAACCATCACCTCTGAATGCTGCCCTTATTTTACCTGTTGCTGGTAGTTGTAGTTCTCAGTTTTTCTCTAAGCCAGTGGACTTAAAAAAATCATGAATAATACTGACAAGTCTCCAAATCCTCGCGAAAATGCGCTCTTTGGAATGCAAAACATTTCGCAATTAATTTAGTAGACACACTTGTTTTCTGACTTTTATAACAACATCCTTCTTCTTTTCAATCACAAATGGTTATAGTTTTTATTGTTAATGGTAACGAAAATATAATGCAACTTATAAAGAGAACATTTCGTTCAAAGGAGATTTTATTTTCGTCGTCAAAATAAAGTGTTTCGCATTTTAATGGCGCGTAGTCTAACGGTTAAGCTCAAAGACATACAGAAAAAAAGTCAATAAAAGTTATCAAGTTTATTTCTGTGGCAGTTTTGAGTGGCTGTCGGGCAGCACATTGGTTCATACTTTTGATCTCGGACGAGGCTCGCTGCTCATCAGTTATAAGGTCTGGCTAAACTAGGAAACATTGTTGCGCAGGCAAATGTTTCCCAGTTTAGCCGCGCGGGAAACATGTTGCGGAAACAAATTTCGCTGCTCGGAAACGGATAATGTGTTTGCCTCAGGTCAAAAACAGTTTTGCTTCCGAAGCACATGTTTACCAGTTTAACCATCGTGAAAGCAATGTTGATTAGTTGCCAGTGCTGCTGGAGCGATCTACAACAATGGCTGACGGCGAAGTCGAAGCAGAGGAGCCACAAGCAGGTCACAGAAAAGGGAAGGGAAAGAGGGAAAGGAAATTGGAAGGACGAGGGGATAGAGTAACTCATTACCTTGTATGAGGACAGAGGCTGTTTGTGGGATGTAGGAACAAAATAGGAACAAAAGAAACGTGGGTTACTGTGCACAGATGTCAGAGAAATATGATATCACAAGGGACGATCACAAAAGGAAATGGAAAATTCTGGGATTACAATTTGTGGGACGAGAATGTGCAAAACATTCTTCCCCAGTCTTCTTCGAAAGTCAGTTCATTATAATGCGCATGCGTGACTCTTTGTTTCCGATACACTCTTTCTTCGTTTAGCCGCCAGGGCAGCAAAACATTTGGTTTCCTTCCTGCTAATTTAGCCACCCCGGGAAACATAACAAGAAACAATGTTTTTGCAACAATGTTTCCTAGTTTAGGCAGGCCTAGAGCGATTAAATGGATAATGGGCACGTTCAACCATTCTGCATTAATGAGAAAATAAAATTCAATAAAACAAAACATTCTCCCTCCACGAAATACACCCACTTCAAATTCAATCAGCCGGTTACAGACCGGACGCCAGGAAACGTAGAATTTTGGTCATTATGCCTTGGTAATCAATACTAGACATTGCAAATTCTGAAGAATTTCAATTCTTGGGGATTAAAATCCCGAAGATTTTCTGAGTGTTATTGCCCAATACGAAAATAGCACGAAAAAAGTGAACTCGTCAGCCTGTCGTACGAGTTCACGTCATCACTGTTCCTCACGACAGCGGCGGGCTGAGAAAGGGGTTCGGCGTCCCGGTGAAAATCAGGTAGTTGTTCTTCTGACTGGTTATACCAGAACACATAAGCGTTCCTGGCTGCGCATGATCCCTTGTGACATTTCCGCTGGGGCATGGGGAACACGTCGAGAATCTTCCTTGTCACCATTTTATATTCAGCGCTGTGTTCAGCTTTTCAACCTCGTGGTATTTTGTGTGAAGCATCTCTTTAGCCTGGTGGGCGTAAAAAACGAAATCCAAGAATAAGCAACTCGTAAAATCTTAATCCAAGATAGATATAAAAAAGTGTCCTATCTCGATCCCAGAGATAATTTTCAAAGCGAAATTCCCCAGGAACGATGACGTAACACATGGCACTGTTCCCAATGATAGAAAGATACATCTCTGGCCTGTGTTGGCGATCGCTGGCGCGTGTCTCTAATGACGGCTGAGGTCAACACAAAACAAAAATGTACATTGTATTTTATGAGTGACTTATTGTAATTGTTTAGCTGCTGTTCGGGTTATCTGTGTTCTTACCTTTTCAGAGGATTCACCGTCCAGCCACTCTCTAACAAATAAACAAAATTTCAAACAATCAAACATGTCCCAAACTTAGTGATTTGACGATGGATTTCATTTCTTAAAGAAAACATAGCTTGGACAGGGATGTTAGTGAGTCCGTCAGCGACTTACAGACCGTACAAGAGATAACAGCTAACTTGGTTCAATCACATTGAATTACACACAGCGAAACGTCCATTGATGATACTCACTTGTATAACTTCACCATCGCTGGATTTTCACTTGGCTTTCGTGATCTAAGCAAATAGTAACCGAGTTAGTACGACATCACACCCAGAACACGGATAAACCAGCAAAAAACAAACATTTCTATTCTACAAACGTGTTCTGGTACTTGTAAATACGCAATTTTTTTCTGGTTGTGCTACACATTTCCTCCATTGATGGTGTGATAGGAATAAATAAAACATTCTTTTTTAATAGAAAGCGTTGTGATATAACCTGAGCGAGTTGTACAGTTCATCTAGTCGACTTATTAGCTCCTTTGAAGTTTCCCCGTCACCAGGCCTTATCTGACCACCTCCGTTGAGACAGCCTGGAGGGATAAAACGAACGCACAATCATTATTAAGTTCAAGGCCTAAGACTTCTTTGTAAGGTTTTCAATAAAGCCTGGTTCTCATATCCCGTCGACCTACCTGCGACGTAGTCGCCGATTACAACTGACAACGTTCGGCGATCTGTTCCAGTGGGTCCCCGGCGCATCTGCGATGGATCGCCGACGTACCCAAATTTGCGCGAAAAGCAAATCGAATTTCGCAAGTTTCAACCATTTTACCTGTAAATATGGATCGAATCGTCTTACTGGAGTACGTTACGTCCGCAGATGATGCTCACATAAAATATTTTCATCGTCGACAACCGCCGGCTTGCCTGCGAAGTTGAACTCCGCTCAACTTCGCAGGCAAGCCGGCGGTTAATGCCTGGGGTAGATTATGATTCGGCGATAAATGTTTACGTATGGCGTAACGGTGTCCCAGGTATGTCGGCGGCATACGAGAACCAGGCTTAACCTTCAAAACATTCAACCACACCAAAAGCACGCGCAGAAGACTCTGGCACCTTTAAATTAAAAGAAACCTGAAAATAATAGTTTACTACGATAAAAAAAAAAAACACCAGCTCCAAAAAAAATCGCGAAAAAACTTTTATTAAAAACATTTAAGAAATTGTTAAAAACGGTTAAAAAATACACGACGTTTCGACGTTCTCGGACGTCATTATCAAGTACAAAAAAACATTGTGAATATACTATAAATAGAAGAAAAAAACACCCAAGAGATTATAGTAAACCATAAAGGAACGAGGACGGGTAAGGATCAGGCTAAACTTTTCAAGGTGCGCAAACTGTCAGGTAGGTCCTTTACCGAGCTTTTTCACAATATTTGCTGATCCATAATAAATTCTACGGAAGTAAGGAAGGTAACTGTTTTCGGAAAAGCGTGAAAACTAAAAATACCGAAAGCAGTTATTGTTGAGATCTCACCTGACGGGCACGCCATGACCTCAACAAAATGATACGGGGACTTGCCACGCTTTATTTTCTGAACCAGATTCTGTAAATAAACACAAGAAGAATTATATGCCGGCAAGGTGTGTGGATTAATTTTCAGCAGTAAACTTTATAAAAGCAGCAAGAGATGACGAAGACACAGCTTCAGTAAGGTGGAGAACCTCAGTCTCCACATTTGCTATGGTTTGTCCTCGTTGTAACACTCTCAAATTATTCTAGAGAGTAACGCAAGAGTAGCTGCAATGTAGTCTCCGTGATCCCTCAAAATGACATTTTAGGCTGGCAAAAACCAACCTTTTTAAGATCTGAAGGTTCTTCATTCTAGAGGATTAAACAAGTGAACCCCTAGGGCTGGACTAACCTGAATATTTCTAAAACCATAAGCTGCCGCGAATTTAAGGGCTTCTTTTCCGTCCACCTAAATAGTGACAAAAAAAGAAAAACATGGCATGAAGAATTTTCTCAAACGTAACGACAAATGCACTTGAATATTAACATTCATCTACAAAAACAATATATTTTTCCCTCCTTCCCTTCCTTTCCGCTTTGGAGCTTGAAGAATCACCCACTGTCAGGCACAAATACATAGCCAGTTTACGCAATTCACATCGTGTCAATCAAATCGTTTTTAATCTGCTATACATGCATGTAGGAGGTGTTTCAAGCTGTACAGAAACAGAGCTACAAAGACGAATGAGAAACTAGATGAGTATCATGGCAGAACACAAAGTGGCACATTACCTGTAAGGTAACTTCTTTGAAGTCTTTGTTTCTGAGCGTCTTGTAAGTTATGTTGTCTACATCCTGGCCAAATAACTAAGAAAAAAGACAAACAAGTATGAGAATAGAAATATATCTAGACCGAAAAACAGTCATTATTTTGCTTTCAGATATCGATACGAGACGAGCGATTTCGTGGAAGGCGCCGAGAATAAAAAAAGCGCTTCATTCCACGAGCTCTTTCTGGATGAAATGCTCAAAACTAGTGGCAAACAATTCTTTCCTAACCGTGCAAACAAAAAGAAGAATGGGGGAAACAAAACTGTAAAGGCCGCTGCGGTTCCATTTAACATTAACAGGGAGGGTAACACACGTTTGCGGAATCCATAAAGTTAAGCTAATACGAGACAGGAGTTACACACTTAGTATATGTTTTACTGGCATAACAAAAGACAATGCTTTTGAATTTAATACAAAGGCATTTATCCGTGTTATTAACCTCAGACTTTGTGAGTGAATTTGACTGAAAAATGAAGTTCCATAACAGAACAACTACTTCTGTCATGACTCTACAAACAGTATGTAACTTGCCTCTTTAGCAGCGAATGTGAAGATATGTTCCAGGTAGCCTCCCTGAAATAGAAAAATTACTTGTAAACATCTCTTTTGATTTCGATCAAATCTTGTCTTAACACCATTTGGTGATTGTTTTTGACGATCCTTAAACTAGGTTTCCGTTATGAACAAGGTTTTAAAAATATCTTGGTTAAAACCGGCTTTGATCAACAGCTCTCAAAAAAATCTTACCGAGCCACCTCCAGAATGGCTGACAAGTTCACTTCCATCAACACTTGAGAACCTAAAATAGGCCAGAAAAGAGCAGAACATCAATGGAGTACTTCTTGAAATTAATTTTCGTTATAAGTAATACCACACACAAATGTTGATTGATTTGCAAAAAAATCAACTTACAACTGATTCAGGTCTGCATTCTCAAGCTCGCTGAACTGCACACCTTTTTCCTCAAACATCTTTTCCAGTTCAACTGTGCGTGAGAGACATAACCAAAAACATTACACGAAGGAAAGCGAAGTTTCCTTCGAATAAAGCGACAAGAAGAATCGGTACCCCCTCCCCTCCACCCTAGGTGAGATGCAACTCAACGGAAAATCCTCTCCCAGTATTTTCACAACTGAGTTGTCCCAACAATTCGCGGGTACCCACTGGCAACTCCTTGGTGGACAGAGCCTAACCTTGTGAGAGTCCAGTGTCTTGGAAGAAGACTATAGATAAATTAAACTCAGAGACCTAGTGTACGGTCTAAACTAAGAGTCTTGTTTTGTAAATAAAGAAGCTCGCGTAAAAGCCTTCGCTTCATATCAAAGAACAAACTTGCTTCATTTTTGAGGTACGGATGAAATTAAATTTAAAATGCTCCAGTGCAAACAGAAGTTAGACGTTATTTCACAAAGAAATTTTGTCCGATGAAATCACAGGTTAAAAACAAAAACGACACAGTGCAGTCCATTACATCTACATTAATGTAACGGTATCCCACTTATCTGATAAGTTGAGTACCGTGGAATATGTGGATATTTACAGAAATTTCAAAGCTCACTGGGTATATAAATGTTTCGCCACTTTCGCTATTCAAAGTGGCGAAGAAAACTGCGAAGTGGACAATAGGTCAACGCGCAACTTTTTAACGTTGTATGCAACTTTTTAACGTTATATGTCCACAGTGTGTTCATTTAGATCGCGCGCTAAACATTCGAATGACAAAGTTCTCTTTATGACGTCAAGTTAGTTTTTTTTACTTCATTCTTCGCGGCGAAATGTGTTTATACGCACCGCGTTGACAGAAGGTAATAATTTGTTACAAAAGATGAAACCGTTTTGGACTTGCGTGTTTTTAATCCTAACTTTGTTAGGAGCCTCATCTGGTTCAGGAAATACCAAAGAAGAAGGTACGTTTTGCAAGTCATTTAAAACAATTACCACTACTCTTAAGACAAACGAAACAAATTTCTGAGAGCACAAAACTCCATATTTTGGAAACTGTTGCTAGTCCTTGAGGGCGGTACAATGAAGTGTCCACAGACACGCACAGGCCTTACATTTAACTTATGGTCACATTTCCAGGGGCGCGTTTCTCGAAGGTCTCGAAATGTTTTCGCACCCGGAAAGCCGTAGCAAAAGTTAGATACAGATTCATTAAAAATGGCTTTGCGGGCCCGAAAAGTTTCCGGGGCTTTCGAGAAACGGGCTTCAGGCCTTTTCTATGAAAGTATTTGCTCTCATTGATCGTCTTTTTTCCTTTAGATTACTGGACAAACTGGACATGGCAGAACACATTTGACTTGATGATCATTTCATGGATGCTTGATTACTGCGCCATCGCTTTGTACCTTACTTTTCAATACACCAGTGAAACAATAAGACTTACGAGGTTAGAATATCCCAGCTGTAATGGCAGTGACAAAAAGCTTAATTAAACGGTTAAGCCGGCATTTTTAGGAGATGATTGAGTAGCTGAAGATTCCCTGACATATCAGTAGGCATTGTTTCGTACGCTTGCTTGGGCACACAATCAGGGGCTACTGAAACACCAAGAGAAGCGCTTAGTGACAAAACCGCGCTGACATGAAACGTGTTTGAATTAATCTTGTCTAGAATGCGGGTTTGAATCGCAATCGCCTCCCAATTCTAAGGCCATCAAACTCTAAGATTCATCACCGTGACCAAATTCGCCATGACAAGACTTGTCTGTTGTCCCGATATCCTCCGATATCAAGTCACTGGTCTGATATGACCCGAGTTATGGTCAAATTTGAGTGCGGTAAATACCGTACGTTTCGGCGGCACATCAGGCTCGAATGCTTTTGCTATTTGTCTTTTGGCCGGACTGCGTCTTGCCAAAAGACGAACCACTTGCTCCTCCAAACTCGTCTGATATGCCGCCCAGGCGTGCTAGAAAGGTGCGATTAAGTATTAACTGCACCAAAAATGGGACCAAAAATAGACCCGTATCATTTCTTAGTCAGTGGTAGAAAGATTCATGGAGAAATGAGTTTTCAAGGAAATTTTCAATACACTACCTAAACAACACAAAAAGTGCCAACGCCTTTGTACTAGTAGCTGTTCTTTTAACAATTTTTGCTGTTACTTTTCTGTTTTTCAGATTACAGCGCGACATTAACCGTGAGTGGTTCCACCAACTTGAACTTGAGCGCCAACGAGCAGCTCAGCCGAAACCATGGCAACGGAAACCGAAAAAGAAACAAAGAAAGAAGCAAGGCGAATGGTGATAGTAGCAAAAGATATCCACTGATGAAAACATTGCGATTTATACATATGTTTTAGTTTTGAAACAATGTACTCCGACATAGCTCGACTTTGAAATAAAACTCTTCTTCTATTTGCTGTACAGTTCTTATAAAGGCTTGACTTTTTATTAAGGCCTGAAGACGTTTTCCCACATCAAATCAACAAATAGTCATGAAACAGTTAACTACACGCTACAAAATACTCAGTTTTGATTGGTCAAAAGTATAAATCACAGACAAGCATCACACTGGCTTTCGAACCACCAGAACTTGGCGACCAATTTAATTGCCTGCCTGTACACTGAATGGTTTTCATTTAAGTTTCAAAAGAAATTCACGTTTGCTTTCGTTTTGTATCACTTCGCCAAGCGATTGGCTAAAAAAACTCGTGCCACTTTGTCATCCAATCAGAAGTAAAACCAAAAATCGTGACTCAATTACACACGTTTTCCCGCGCTTTGCGTCAGCCACATGCATCTGCTATGCGTTTTGATTGGTTCACTGGATTGTCTGTGTCTTTTGTGATTGGCTAGGGTGATTACTTTGGTTTTGATTTGACCACACTTATACAAAAACCGCTCCAAATCTCCTGACATGTCGTGACTCCCTCTGGTGTCTTGTTACAGCGTACTTGTCGTTACTGCTGCTGTGACCTCTCCTACAGACCCTGAATTACCCCTTCTTATGCTGTATTGAACCCTGTGACAATTCCCCCCCCCCCCGCCCATCCCTTTTACGTGGGACTTACCATAAAAGTGATGGGGGGGGGGGATTGTCTTGCCTTGTAGGGGTTAACATTTGTGGTTTGCTACTCCTTGATTTTAAATCTAAAAACAACGCCGGCTGTTAAAGTCAATCTGGCGTCCCGAGTCGTTTAGGGCGTTATGCTGCGAAAACGTCGGTTGCAACGACTAATCAAAAAAGAATTTGCTCATAAACAAGTTTCTAGCATACACATGTATTAGAGGAATTCCTTTCAAAATATCCGATTATCACCGCGTCAATTATACGCAAGAGTTATACTCTGCAGCCACAACGTCAGCAATAAAGAAAAAGTTTAGTAATTATTTTGTTCGAGGAACCTGCTACATACTGTAACTGTTTACTTTTCACAAAATAAATCATATGAGAGATAGAACAAAAGGGCATACTTGTAGATATAACACAGTCCACATCTCTTGTGCGATATATGTCGTTATAGAAGTCCTCTCTGGAGGCTTCAAGCTTCTTATCGTAACATGGCATAATCGTCACATGGTAAATATCATCTGGTCTGTTGAGATAATACCACAGTTATTTCACATAGTCATGGGGGAGATTATAACAATGAAAGAAAACGTGGAAAATTTTAAACTTACGTTGAGTTCAATATGTGTAAAATAATTGACATTACTGATTTTACCTTTTCCCTAGTGATGCCCCAAAGTAGTTCTTCACTAAAGAGCCCATGATTTGCTGGGGAGATTTTGTTGTACTTAAATGAAAAACAAAATACTGATCAGATAACTGACAAACTCCATTGAAACACACAAGACAACACTCACTCATGAAACAACACCAAAGCCATGGATCCGTTACCAAACGAGGGGAAAAAATTGAACTATGGTAGAAAGATCTGATTTTTTGTCAGGAAAGGGTAGGGGAAAAGGTTTGAAGGTCTGTGAATAGCAGGTGAAGCTGGTGTGATACTGCATGAATGCTTTGTCAGCTTACAAACCGCTACAACAGACAAGTTACCTTTATCAACTTCTGGTTGATAAACAGCAAAGAGTTTGTATCGCCTGCCGACACAGCCCAACAGTTTCTTTCAATACTAATACCTTTGTTATTAGCAACCCAGACCTGCCAGATTGAAACAACTGGCAAGACCGTTTGGCCCACTGAATTCCTTGTGCAAGTAAGTAAGAGTGATAATAGGGCATCTTTACCTGATGTAAGGTAAAATGTAGCTACCATGAGTCTTTTCAGCATAACATACCCAACCTAGCAAGGCAACAAACAAAAA
>Ga0126338_10001981_pt1 | contig 13771 bp, 6 predicted proteins | sample OrbCmetagenome_2_FD_92529 | JGI IMG/M metagenome (GOLD analysis project Ga0126338, IMG submission 92529) | Coral microbial communities from Petempiche,Puerto Morelos, Mexico - Orbicella C C metagenome | ecosystem: Host-associated > Invertebrates > Cnidaria > Coral | place: Petempiche,Puerto...
ACATCTTTTTTTTTTGTGAAAAAAAAAAAATTTTAATGTTAGAAAATCGGATAAAAAAACAAAAGGAAACCCGGGGGGGGGGGGGGGGGGGGAATTCTCATGTCAAATAGATGGGGCTGCTCGTCGGAAATTTTGAAAAGAACTCCTAGGAGGTACCGAGATCCTGTTTTGTGGGCGTGGCTTGAAATTTTTATCTTACCTAACTGGAACCAATTCTTACATAACACATCACCTGTCTTTTTTTTTTTTTCGGCTCAATACCCTAAAAGGAACCTGGAAAGCTCCCGCTGGGAACCTTTTGAGGCGCAACACCCTAAGAGGTACCAAAACCGCGTTTTTACCGCGTTTTTACCGCGTTTTTGCTCATGAAAGGTACAACGGGCACCCCATGATTTTTACATGGTAGTTCCTTGCCCCCCCCCCCCCCCCCACCCCCTGGGTAGGAAACGGTCAATTGTAGAGGAAAACTACCTACTGTATGCTGTATCAGGCTTGATTACCAGCCGCGGTGGAAATCGAGCCTAGTTTTGTTTATTTGTTTTGTTTTTGCTTTTTTGTGTGTTTTCTTGGATCTTTTTGCTAGAGTGAATGGCCTTCGATATTTTGGAATGTCAAGCGCAAATACTCCTTCAGTTAATTTATATAGGATCTTTCTAAACGTGTTGCAACCGTGTATTTGGAAAGGGACAACAGTTGTTTATGTTAGTCTTATTCTAAGTGACGTGTGTCTCGCAGAGCAAACTGAATAGCCAAGGAACCCGTGGCGACTGGACTTAATGTTTTATCTGTTCAAAGTGATATCTGCATATTATGTGTGGCCTGTAGCTAAGAAATTATTAGCAGAGAGCGAGATTTTGCGTCAATGCCGCGAACGGAACACGAACCACTTGTTGCAGTCCTTGGAACTCGCGACAATTGTGACGGCTCTGTCACATCGAGGGAGGCTAACGGATCCGTGTCTTGTTTGCCGGCAGGAGTTCTAAGCGATGGAATCGCGCCATCGAAGTCGCCAAATTGGAAAAAATCTGGTATGAGATTGACAATGGTTCTTTTCGTTTCATGGTTTAATTTAGTATTGCAAGGTATTGCGCCTTGCCTTATATTGTTTATTTTGCAACACAATGGTTATCGCGTTTTCTCGACGCCACAGCTATTCCTGACCTATACCGATATTGTATCAGTGAAGAGAGTGCTTGGCCTTGGGAGTGGTGGAGGGCAGGGTAGGGGTGAGGCGGGAGAGACGCCTCCTTAATGGAAAATATTTTTATGCATCAGAATGGCTTTTCGAAGCTATAGCCAAGCGAAATTAACAATCCTTTATGAATACGATTCACAAGAGCCCTGGTTACGTTATTTTCTATTTCGAGGCGCTCCTGTCAGCGGCGTCAGAGAGAGTCGCGCTCTGATGACCGATGACAAAATTTGAAATCAAAAAGAGGGGAAGGATTACTCGAATATGCAACCAAAATCTAAAATTCAGGCTTAACTACAAGCCGGACCACGCGCACTTTAGATTGCAAGATTTTTCCCTACCCTCCCACCCTCACACCCAAAAATACACCCGATGTCCGAAAAAAACCCTTGATATGAAATATATCAGCCAAATATTTATTTTCGTATCTTGCGATTTAAAATTCGACACCTAGAACGATGTTCTCGATGTGCATGACGAGGAAAGTTCATTTGTAGAATCTTATAACGAAAAAGTAGGGTCGATCCTTTACAAAGGACTATAAAAGTCCCTCCCCCCGCAATATACTCCACCTCCTGGGGGCTAGGAATGAATTATGAGTTTATGACTGACAAGAAACGATAAAATCAAACAATAAACAGACGTCAGTGCAATAATAAACATCGGATTCTATCTACAAGTGTAAATTATCCCTCTTTGATTGTGTAATAAACTTATCTCAAATCAAGCAGACTCTGCTAGCAGTGGATACTAAGATTTTCAAGATTGAATACGGAGATGGTGAAATGTACCTCGAAATGAACGTTCTGGCTATCTTTCAAATGGATTTTCAATTTTCTTTCACGTGATTGGACATTCGACCGGTCAATTGACACCGACTGTCAATTGAGGACAATAAAAATTCGGAGAGATCTTTTACCGAAACAAACACGAGTAGACACCCCTTCAGTTTAGGTCCTGAACGTGAGATAGAGTATTTGTGAAATACAAATTTTGATTTCTTGTTGGAAAGCGAAGAACGATGGCTGGGATACGAGACTGCTCGGAAAGCAATATCAAGTATGAGCCAGCAAGTAAGTGAAAAACTGTTGCTATGATTGCAATAGAAGATTGTGTGAGTACTAGCCGGCAAGTGCAGGGTACGTCTCCAGATGCACTGGGGTTATTTTACATCTTTCCTCTCCTTTTCGTTAGTCGGTTATCGTTTAATCCTCGTTCTGTCGTCCGTCTTAAAGTAGCAATTTGTGTCCCAGCTCAGTGCGCAAACCTATGCAATCTACAACAGTTGGAATTCACGGGCAAGTTTCTTAAAAGCTTTTCACAACTGTTCGGCTGCGCCTAGCGTGATCATTCGAACAATATTGATTATAAAAGATTTCGGATCGCGCGCTCACTTTTATAGATTGTTTTAATAACAACAACAGCAATCTTCCTGGAAATATCCGGCCTGGTTGAATACAGGAGCTACCCAGTTCAGTTCACGGGCGCGCCGAATCCCTTTTGATGTTACAGTTGCCGATGTTCTGTCAGACATTTGTATAATAAAATTTAGTATACAAACGGTCCGCTATTGTCAAAGATGCCGTCTTTGGTAGCAGAGCTGCACAACGAAACTATTTTCACCAAATTTGTTTCTTTAGAGAGTACATTGACGCTTTTGTCTCTCAATTGCAATTAAAAAAATTGCGACCCTGTTAAAAGTTAGGTCATTAAATGTCGCTTTTTTGCAAACCTTTTGAAAACTGCGGTTGTATTTTTTCGCTTATTGTTATACTTAATATTTCGTTTGCTTTGTTTTTGAATAGAAATACAGCTGATTTCACCAAAGAGCCATGTTTGAACAAACCAATTATTAAACCACGGTTAACATTTACGATTCTAAATTTGCACTGAGCCGGTAACAACAAGGTTAGGTAGTCAAGCCAAATTTCAGTGTTGCAAGGTGACTCTAAAATGTATAAACATGATCCAGTCTTGTTTGTTTTGTCTTTTGTCGCAATCTTAGAGCCTTTGTCATTTTATTTTGACTCTATTTTCGTTGGTTTTAGTTTCTTAGGCTGAGATTTACACCGTTCCCGGTACAACCTTGTACAACAATCAGTCAGTAATTAACACAATGACCTCTCGCGCCCGGCCCATTAAAGCTTTCTTTTTTTCATACGTTCAAAAGACGAAACAATTTATGCCAATAGCAGCAATAAAAGGCGAAATGGTATGAAGAAGGCATAGCCTCTTTAGGGGAGTTTGGTTATTTTGAGACTTGATGTTGGGAGAGGACCTGAAAAATATTTATCAGAGACGGTATGCCTTTCATCCCAACATTACCTATCAAATGTCATCAAGTTTCTATCCCTCAATCCTATCTCGAGCAGAAATGTTTAATTGAAAGTCATGACCTTAATAGATCTCTCTTTTGTTTATTAGATACCCGAACGCAAAAGTAATGTTCTCCATAGAGATTAAACTAAACAAGATTTCTGTCGAAATCGAACCTGTAGACCTCGCAGCTTGCGGGATCTCGGGCGTGTACGAGACAGGGTTTACCAAAACACAGCACTCACACGGCACGTAATCCCGCCAGCTAAGAAGGCTCTTATCCCACTCGTTCTTTGCATATTTGTTAAATTTTGGGCTTCATGCTTTTTATTACCCTGGTCCCAGAGGTTTTTCTTGATTTTTCTTCTTTTCGCGAAGCGGCGAACGCGAGTTGCGACTCGTGTTTTCACCGCTTCGCGGTTCTCTCGAAGCTCTCTCATGCGAAGAAAAATCAAGGAAAACCTCTGGAACCAGGGTAAGTCGTTCTTTGCATATTTGTAAAATTTTGGGCTTCCTGCTTTTTATACTTGCAAGGATGTCGACAGCTGCGCTGCAGAAATTTGTCGAAAATGAAATATCTGCTAGCATGCTAAGGAGAATGGTGCACGGCCCAGAATAAAAACATCTTCTTTTACTTTTCGTTCATAAGTGTTTCTAATTCCTTTTTTCATTCTTAGTGATTCGACACCAAAGTGTGAAATTTTTGTCATACCGCCAACGCGTAGGACCTTCTTGACTTGTCACACAACAATTGCTAACCTTGTAACGCGCGGAAACCATTAGGAAAATTTTTTCCTGTGTATATTCCTGTTTTTACAAGATTCCACGGTAACGGATCTACGATCAAATTAGTTGTCTGAAAAAACACTTTTACAGCTGCACTTTTGGCTGCCGCTGTTTGATTAGCGTTGGCCAGTGGGTTCCCCTGTAGGGGGTACGTGGGGCATCGTCCCGGGGGAAATGTTTAAAGGTCCTCAGAAACGGGATTTGCAGCGTTCTGAGGCCAAGTCAACGTGTTATAATGTCTCATTTTTGTTTAATTTAGGGGGTCAGCCCGAACCCCACGAAGTCCTCTCCCCATAGTCTGGCGGAATTTGCAGTAACGTTAGTTTCCTTTCCACTCTTTATTATTACACGAATGAGAATACTTTACTGTAGAGACACGCAATGCAGGATTAGGTACCCCTTGCCTAAGGTATGTGAAGGGCAGGGTTTTAAAGGGGTTGAATGGCCTGTCATTCACTGGGAAACTGATAAGTTTTAGTGGGAAACTACTCCGCTAGACCAGGACTTCGCACAAAAGTGGAAATACCAAACGTGACGTCAAAGATGATTTCCAGTCCGTACTGCGCAGTCTCGAGAGTTTTCTTACCGTTTTTGGTTTAATTTATTAAAAGACCTCACTAATTTTTTGTAACATTTCGAAACCACTTACATGAAGTCCTCAGAAACGAAGAAGTCCTTAATGTTTCATATCAACCGCCAAAAAAGGTGCGAAGCTTTATGCTCCCTTCTTTCTCAGATCACTCAATTCTAGCTGCAGAAATCAAAAAGCTTTTGGAGAAACAATTCAGATTGCCTCATAGATAAGGTAAGCGGTTCGTAACGAATGATTCGCACTCCATCGTGTGAGACTCACGAACATCGGGGTGCTGAGCCTGCGAACTACACGAACTGGAAATTATCTTTTAACTTTAATAGCAACTCACTGCCCGCAATAGTGACAACCTCGACCCAGACTCTCTCTCCTTTGCCTTCCTTGACTGAACAATAAGGGAGGCAAAGGAGAGAGAGAAAGCCTGGGATCAAGCTGCCTCTCTCGCTCCCGTCTAATTTGGCGCTTCGCAATAGAGGGCCAAACCGTCCAGGGGAGGTACGAGAGACGGCTGTATTCACAGGTTAGTCTGGGATGGGTCACTAGCGAATTTTATTGGTTAGTCTCGGGTAAGGTCTCTTTCTTACCGTCACGAAAGAAGTTACCGGCAGCTGCTGAGCTGTTTTCCAGTCTCTCTGCTGTCAGATTTGGCAGGGAAATAGAGAAAAGCTCTGAAACTAGAACACAGTGGACAACTAGAATATGCTATCAACACATGGATATTAGTAACATCGTAAATATTTTCTTCTACGTTATTTTTTTCAGTTGCCGAAGATGAGGATCATGCGGGAAATTGCTGCACTAAAACCAAGGTTCTATTTAGTTTCTTTAGTTTAGTACTCAGTTCCCTTGCCACATATGCTGATATTTTTATATAACAACAAGAATACCTTTGCAATTCAATTCTACTTCAGACAGCTTCAAATTTCCGAAGGACATCGGATGATCCCAAACCTTTCCAACACAAGGTCGTTGCAAACTCGTTCCCAGATCTCTCTTCTTGCCGCCCCTCTCCACAGCAAGCAGAAAGAAGAAAAGAGAGAGTGCAGCCTCTGTTGGAAGAGAGAGTGTAGTCATTTTTTGTAGTTGCTTTTCTTGTAACAGACAATCATCATGATGAAAATAACGAAATACCAACGTAAAAGTTTAAATTCAACCGTGGTATGACCCACTGTTTAATTAAGTTGTTACCACAACTGCTACAGCCTTTTTTCTAATTCGCCCCTTGGTGACCCCCCTGTTTTTGATTGCTTTCTCATGACACTAAACTAGTCTTTTCTTTTTTCTGCTCAGAACTGGTTCACTAAATTCCCCAACGCAACTTGGCCGATTCTGATAACTGAATTTGGTGAACGTTTCTCTTATTATGGAATCAAAAGTAAGTAACTGCACTTAGTAAGCCTTGCTGGGATATTCCAACAAGCAGTATTGCATGACGTTTTACACTGTCAGTCGCATGGGCGAGCGCACGTGCGCGATAATCACCGAGATCGTGAACGAGAAATCCAGGGAGGAGAATAATGGGGACACGAGGCGCAACGCGTCGACTTGTCCGAAATTCTTTCGCTCGCCGTCGTGAGCTCGCGCGACCCCTACCTCTTCCCCTCGTCTTCCCATGTACCCCTCCTTATCAATATTCTCCCTTTAAATATATTTCTATGTCATCTTTGATTTTTTTTTAAGCTATGGACAGCCCCTTATTGTTCAAAATCGTCGCACGCGAGAACAAAACTGACCGCGAGAATTTTGGGGGTCAAAAGACCCAAGATTTCGGGCGGGTTTCTTTCTCCATTCTATGTGTTTTTTTGTTTCTGTTCCTCAATCCACTCCCTACCGTAGCGTTTCCACTAACTATGAAACTCATTAGTATCTCCCTGGAACCTGAAATCAAACAATATCTCACCAAATAGGGTCTTTAATCGAAAGAATCTCATCGAACTCGCCGTTTCCATTCCCACCCTACATTGATCTAAGTTTCGCTCAAGAGAACGTTTCACATATTTTCTTTTTCTTAGCGGTGCTGGTGCTGTATTTGACCAAAGACCTCATGTTCAACAAAGCAAATGGCAAGAGTATATATCATGCTTTTAGCATGACTAGTTACTTTACCGGAGTTATCGGGGCCATGATTGCTGACAGTTGGCTAGGAAAGTATCGGTAAGTCAATAAGTCATAGAAATTTTCACTCCAATAGTCAACCTTTTACTGTCTATTAAGGTATAATATGTGGTTCTTAACTTTCAGTCTGTGGATCAAACCCTAGAGTGTGACCATTCAAATGAAAGCTATTGAGCAGTACTTTCATGTGGTACTGTTTATTTTGCCGTGCAACATGGTTCTAACTTTTAAGTCTGTGGATGAAGCCCTACTGTGTGACCATTCAAATGAAAGCTATTGAGCAGTACTTTCATGTGGTACTGGTTATAATGCTGTATAAGATGGTTCTAACTTTTAAGTCTGTGGATCACACCTTAGTGCGTGACTATTCATGTGAAAGCTATTGAGCAGTACAATTAAGTGGTACTGGTTCTAACTTAAATTAAACTTATGCTGATCTTGTGTTCCATAACGAACTGAAGTCGATACGCAGTTTTCTGTCCTTTTTCGTTTGTTTATTTTGCTTTTTGCACGCTGATTTAGTTGTAAGCCTACTTTTGTCGTCGCGTGTGCTTTACAGTTTTCACACGTTCAGTTTCGTCGTATCATTGCTTTGTAGAACCATCGCCTACACATTGTTCCTTTATTCCATTTCTGAGGTCCTCCTTACACTGACCAGTGTAGACACTATTGGTCAAAGGAATGCGTAAGTCATTTTTTCTTGGGTTCTTTCAGTCGGTTATTCGTTCGTTCGTTCGTTCGTTCGTTCGTCCGTCCACCTGTCCATTTCGTTCAATCAGTCAGTCAATCAGCCAGTCAGTCACGCAGTTAGTCGGGCAGTCAGTCAGTTAGTCAGGCAGTCAGTCAGTTAGTCAGCCAGACAGACAGACAGACAGACAGACAGACAGACAGACGATGAGTGCGCCAGTCAGTAAGTCAGTCAGTCAACCTCCGATACCGAAATATTCATCTATTTATCCATCCGTCCGTCCGTTCGCTTGTTCATTCGTTATGTTAATTATCCAATTTTCTCTTGCCAATCTAACATCTCTGATCTACTAGTTCGATCCTCGCGGTAAATTTAATAATAACAGAGTCTTTCGCCGTCTTCCCTATTCATGGAGTTTAATTCATCATTTGTCTTTCAGGGTTGGACCTCTGATATCTTTGTTTGCCATGGCCATTGCTTGTGGTAACATCAAGCCTTGTCTCGCAGCGTTTGGTGGCGATCAGTTCCGCAAAGATCAGGTTAGTCCAGTCTTAAATCAACACAAAGAAGTTGATATCTTTTTCTGCTCATTCTAGCCCCATGGCATTCTCTATCTCTCGTGCGCGAGTGCCTGTGAATGATTGAGATTTCAGGAAGTCCCAAACCTTACGAGCCCAAATCGAGTGAACCGGAAGGAAGCGCATCTTTTGATCTACACAAGTTAAGATCAGAAGGAGCCAAGCAAATACACTGTTTCGGGGGTACTACCTGTTCTCCACGACCACCTTTATATTGGTTGTCGCGCAACGTCTTTATTTGGGTCATCACCCAAACATCTTCATTTAGGTCGTCACGCAAACATCTTCGTTTGGGTCGTGACAGGATGACGTTTTCAAAGTCGTCACGCAACGCTTACCTTTCTTTCTTACTACAATACTCAAACGTTTGTTTGTAACTATTTTATTTCCACAGGAACACATGTTGGAGCTGTTTTTTGCCATGTTTTATGCCTCGGTCAATGTAGGCGCCGTGCTCTGCATGTGGTTTATTCCAATGGTCCGAAGTGAGTCTTCGTTTTATGGTGATTTGTTTCAATGCAGTAGAATATATTAGGGTTTTTTAAATTGTGAGGGTAAAATGAGTTTTTTCATGAGCTTTCGAGGGTAGATAACGGAGCGCGGATTACTCGCGAGTATCTCACGTTTCACCCTCGTATCTCGCCCATCGCACTTCAACTGACTAAGGCCAATTGCAAGCAAATCGTCGTTAGATTTTTTTCAATACCAATAATGATGATCTTTATTGACTCCTAATAGAAAACGATTTCCAAAAACAGTTAAGCAAGAAAAATATCGAAAGCAAAGCAGCATGACGTTTCGTCAACTTCATGTTATCATTGTCGAATTAAGAAGTTAAAAATAATGGCGAGGCATGTTTATGGACTTTGTGGGGAAATAAATTAGCAAAGATGACCTGAAAGCATTCAGATTAACCTCAAAAGCTGACCAGGATCGCAAATAGGATGCATGACTTTTTGCCTGACCTTTTTGTCGCTTTATCTACTGCAGATTTTTTTTTTATAATTGCCTAACCCCTCCTTCCCATAAAAAATATAATGGTCCATCCCTTACGTTTTTCAGACAATTACGTTGATGGACAGAAAACTAAAGGTATTGATAATTTACGGACTTTACGATAGTCGTTTTAGCAGTAACAAATCTTTCTTTCTGTTTCTTTGCAGCTGATGTGCAGTGTTTTGGAAGGGACTGTTATCCAGCAGTGTTTGCAATTAACACTATTCTTATCATTGGGGCAACCAGTAAGTTTGTTTTGGAAAAGTGCCTTTGTTATCACTGTATTGGACGCGAACGGACTGTAAGTTCTCTCCAGATCCCTTTCGGTAGAACGCAAGTTTCTAGTCTCGAACTAAACGGTTTTACGTGTAACCTTTGCTGTAATGTTTTTCTTTGTTTACAGTTTCTCTTGTTGCGGGAAAGCGGCTGTACACGCTAAAAGATCCATCTGGTAACGTGATGATCCGTGTTTTCAAAATTATGGGGGTAAGATGTAGTCTAAGGCTTTTCAATTTGGGGCGTAGCGGTAGCTTGGCTTGTTACACAATACTTTCCAGATTTAGTGTTGCGTGACCATCTAAATTATCGTACATGCCACGCTTATAGTGTTCATGGTGCAATTCATTGAGAGTTGTCACGCTTTCGCCTGGTCCTTGCTTTAAGAAAGCAAGTTAACGGATCTTTTTAATCTTTTCGTAGCACGCAGTTTCAAACAAGGTCAGTGGTTCTGGACCTGCGCAGTGTAACCATTGGTTGGACAACGCTTCTGATGAATATGAGGTAAACATAGAGTTTGTTTTGAAGACAGCTCATTATCAAACTAACGTAAATTGGATGTTTTGATCAGATGTGTAACGGTCGCTTATGAAAAAATTCCCTTGACATCACAGCCACCTCTCCACCCGTGACAGTTGCTTAACCACACGTGCCCTCCCCGTTTCTCGAAGTACAAAGCCCAAGGAGCACACCGGTATTTTATTCCATTCCCGACCAAGAGGCCGCACTTTCTTTGGCAAGCAGTCTGTCCGGATACGATTTTCTGAGCAAGCGCAGAGTCTTCGTTTCGTATCCTAAGCCAATCAGGCTTTCAGATTGGACGGAAGTCCGTGAATCGGTGCTTACCAAAAGAAGCGCAGGCTCTAGGGACGAGAATGATTCTAAAAAAATGAATCGGCTGCTTAACTGGCTGAGTGAATATTTCCACAGGCTTTCGAAGAAAATTTCTTTAAATTTGCCAGTATATTAACTTAAGCCAGGTGGGAGTGCAAACTACCTTGTCTGTGGAAAGGATATATCGGCGTTAAATCCAATTTTTAATAGTGCACGAGCAGTTTTTCTGGTGGGGATTTAGGAGCCGCAAAAAATGGGGAAATTAGCTCTTTACTTGTCTTTATCCTTTGTCCATTTTATTTTTCCATTCTTACAATGTTCGCTCCTTTTTTGCGCAGCACAAAGAAATCAACGACATCAAACTTTTACTCCGTGTATTGAAGATGTACATACCTCTGCCTGTGTTTTGGGCCCTTTTCCATCAACAGGTAAAATATTTTATTTGTTAGACCAATGTTGCATCAACATAACCGCAACTCGAACCGTCACGCAACACGTGTCTCTGTTAGAAGAGCCGGAGAGGGGTTACCGTGACAGCTCAATTAACGGCAGCGAAAGGAAACAAGAATCAGTTGCGTTACTAGAAACAGGATTTCTTTGGTAACTTCTGCAATAGTTTTCAGGTAGTTTTTAGCGAGACCAAACTGCCTACAAAGCTGTGTCATAAATCAAGTGACGTAAACGTAGGAGATTTAAAACCTATCAAAGCTAGCTTGTTCAGAAGATGTCAGGACCTAATTTATTTCTAGGTGAATCGCGAAAAAGGAATATTAGAAGGTTGAAGAATACAATTGCAGACCTCGTTGTTTCGCAGGCTTGCTCTTAACGTTATCAGTCTCCAAAACAAAACAACACTATTGATCAAGGTTCTCTATTTCAAAAACCAATATCGTCACCGGTTGTTGCATCTTTGCTTTCTCCCTGAGCAGCAAAGTTCGTCTTTAATTTTGCTTCAAATCACGTTCTTACATATTTTCAGGGTTCAAGCTGGACTCTTCAAGCTGAGCAGATGGACGGCGACTTGGTGAGTTGTTGAACACAGGCAAAGCTTTAATCTGATGGCGCAGTGGTGAGAGCGCTCAATTCCGGCACGGTGCCATATGTGGGTTGAGTTTGTTGCTGGCTCTCGCCTTGCTCCGAGGGTTTTCCTCTGGGTACTCCGGGGCTTTCCTCCCTTTACAAAAGCTAACTTCTCCAAGTTCCAATTCGACCAGGATAGAGGACCTGCGTCAGTTAAAGCTGATGTGGTTTGCTTTCTAAATATTGAAAACTATTGTAATTTGTATTTTAAAGTTTTTTGTATTTTGATTTTATTCTCCAATTTAGGGTGGCTTCACGTTACGTTCCGACCAGATTCAAGTGAGTAAACTCCTAAAATATGTTTATACTTTTAAAGTAATGCGTCTCTTTCAAAAGAACAACGATTGGTTAACTGAACTTGGAGCTACCGCAAATGATCAAAATAAACACCCGGGGCGTTTATTAAATGTTTGTGGTGTAAGGGGGGCGTTAAATAGATAAATAGGTATGAGGCGTTTATTAAAGAGAGGCTTTTATTTCAAGTGAACCGTAACAACTACTGACAAAATACAAATAGAAGTTCATAGTTCTCTATCAACGCGGCGAAAATAGCAAGTTCATGGTTCTATATCAATGTCCTCGTCGTCATCTGGGTCAACAGTGTTTTCACAATCGGCTTCGACGACATCCGACTCAGTGGTGACCTGAAAGGGGTTTGGGAGGCCGGGCTCATCCGGTACAGAGAGCTGTGCTTGTGCTTGGGCCGGACGATAGCCTTTCCTTGTGGCGTTCATTGTCGCAGTTTGTGGAAAACGAAAACGTGAAGTGGGCCTTGTTGTTCTGTGTGCTATCGAGCCAGATCAAACCGAAAGAAAATTGACCAACATTCTGAGCGCAGGAAGTAAGAAAATAAAAGAGTGATATCCGTACTTTGAACTTGAGATCGAACAGGATACAGTTCTTAAGCCATTGCTGTCTAAGCAACCAAGGTGTTAAATAAATCGCATGATTTTGCTTTACAGAGCGTTTTCTTGACTTTTAGACGTTTTGTTTTGGGGGGGGGGGGAGCGCCTCTGTTAGAAAAGGGGCGATTATTAGAGAGCGGGCATTTAATGGATAGGAGGCGTTTACAAGAGAGGGGGCGTTTGTTAGGTCATTCACAGTAATTCTCTTTTCACTTTATTTCTCTTACAGGCTTTGAATCCAATTCTGGTCCTGATCCTTATACCTCTATACGATGGAGTTATTTATCCTATGTTTGAGCGATGTCAAATGCCTCTCAGGTAGATAGTTGTGGTTGATTGATTGATTGACCGACCGCCCGATCGTCCAACCATATTTCGCCCCAAGACCCCTTTCGTCGGCAAATGTTAAATCCAATCAATCAGAGTATTCTAGTAATTTTTAATTTCACCCAGAATTAATTCACCAAGCCAGTGGCTTGCATCACAAGTTGAACAGCAGCATGAACAACCTCGTCAACACGGTCTTCGAGGCAAATCCAAAATGGCAGACATCTTGAATTTAAATGCTTTAAGATCCTTGGCATTACATTGCAGCATGGCATATCATGACAATGGCGAGAAGCATTCATTTCAATTACCGAAGCACTAGTCCTTTTGCTGATTAATTAGTCAAGAACGTTCGGAAATTCTTCGTGTTCCTCGCCCTTTCCGTCTTTTCCATTCAGTGGATAAAGACAAGAAATTGTGATATTATAGACGATAAATAAAGAAGACAGTTCTCCAAGTCTAAGGTGTGGGCGTTGTCCCAAAGTTGAGCTATTCGTTGAAATGTTCCGCGCAAAATTATAGAGCCTAGTATGGAGCCGCCATGCATGTTGGAGGACCCCCTTAGTCCTCCAATATGGCGGCCGGAAAATAGTGTAAACATCTAGAACTTACTTTGACTATCTAGGCGACTGATTATCTGAACCAATCAAAAAGTAATTTACACAAGCACATTTCTTAATATTTTAACTCCTACAATGGCAAAAATCACGAGATAAGTGTATATTTTTTGACGAACGCGTTCTTAGCTTTATGTCACGCACCGCCATAACTCCGCACTCTGGTTTCCAAACGAAGGACGCTATTGAGCTGGAAAGTTGTAAACAGATATAAATTTAGTACCCCTTATGTCTGATGAGGATAAAACCTTTAGTGGCTCTTTAGTTTTGGGTTTGAGAATTTAATGACTTCACTTGAACACACTCTATACGAGAAAGAGAAATTGCTCTTTCATAAACCTTGTTTGTTAATCTTGTTTTAGTTTTTTTTTTTTTTTTTTTTTTATAACCTTGTTTTTGTAATCGCTTTGTTTTTTTTTTTTTTTGTGTATTTAATTCATTCCCAACTTGTTTTCGCGCTTCAATTTCT
>Ga0126338_10001982_pt1 | contig 13770 bp, 10 predicted proteins | sample OrbCmetagenome_2_FD_92529 | JGI IMG/M metagenome (GOLD analysis project Ga0126338, IMG submission 92529) | Coral microbial communities from Petempiche,Puerto Morelos, Mexico - Orbicella C C metagenome | ecosystem: Host-associated > Invertebrates > Cnidaria > Coral | place: Petempiche,Puerto...
TTACCACTGCCGCCATATTGACGATTCCTAGTTAAAGTAATTTTCATTGCTATCATACACGAACAGCCATTCTCTTAAAAGGCACATTTCGTGCTGGCATATAAAACGTAATTTACGAGACCCTCATATACGCGCATTTTAGCACGCGTATATATGGGTCCTTGTAGGACGCGTATATTTGGGCATTTATTTCGCATATCGCCGCGCTTTAATTTACGCAAATATGTGGCCCATTAAAAATGTGTATATAAGCGATCTAAATGGTCGTATACATGGGCTTGAAGCCCATACGTAACGTATGTAAACAATTATACGCGGCAGAAAAACCCGCGTATAGTAATTTTGAAACGAATGGCCAACCATACTAATTTGCATCCATGTTTTAAAAATCTAGAACAGTAATTATTAGCATACCACCCAATTTTCTTTTAAGCATCACCAATAACAGCAACATTAAAATATGCATTACGTGTTGTAACTACAGTCATAGACAAAAGTCTTGGGATAAATTTGATCTTTTGGCGCTTTTGCGCACATGCCAGACGCGAGTCCAACTTCACCTGCCTAACCTCTACCACACCCCTCAAGACTAGTACTTGCAATTTCTCCTGAGTTTTAACATTGTATTGGGTGGGGAGGGGGAACAGCAATGTGTTTTTAAAACTAAAAAATAGATAATTTGTTAAATCACGTAAGTGTTCCAGGGACTTTTGTTCTCGATTGTAGGTACAATCATTAGTTTGTTATTAAGTGGGAAACTTAAGGTCTGTGTGAATTTGGACTGCCTCCTGCATAACATAAGAAACAACAAGACCACAATGAATATAGGACCCATTTTTCCACTGCTAAAAGACAGAAACTTGCCACAAAAATGATGCATGCATACAGATAGTACTGGCTCCCTGGGCCCAAATGTCTTACAACTAACTTTACCTACACCGTGAACTTACCCAGGGTTAGGTCTTTGCCAAAGGGCATCTGGGTGTTCCTTAAGATCAACATCAGAGCCAAATGTAGATTTTACCAGATGACTATTTTCCTCACTCTGAGCATCCAGTCCCTGAATATCATCTTCACTGCTAACAGAGGCTGAGAGCACTTGGGAAGAAGGATTGTCTCTAATGGAATTAAACAGCTCTGTAAGATACCTGGAGTACACTTGACTTTTTAGGAAACTTGGAAAAAACACCTGAAATATAATGACAATATAACTAAGTTAAAGATACAATATTGTAGCATATCCCACCCATTGAATGATAAAAACAGGGTGATGCCACAAAGGGGATTTGAGTTGCAGAGCATGGAACTAAATAAAACTTTTATTGTCTTGCAACGTTTCTTCTCGGGGACATCTCACATAAGGGAATACTAAAATATGGTTCAGTAGCTACTCATGAACTCCGTTTGGCAACCTACAGTAAGGGACACCTCCAACTCCGTAAGAGGGTACTGAGTTGGAAATACTTAGTTTTGATCTAAGCCACGAACACACATCAACACTAAAATATGTACCAGTAACCTCTAACAAGGGGCCACTAATCCCACATAATTATGTAAGAAGATACTGAGTTATGGTCCAAATCATTTGAAACCTCACATTAAATGTGTTACCTCCTCAAGAAGACAAAGGACATGTTCCATGGGATAAGTGAAGCATTCAGGTAGAGGTCCACCTTCACGACAAATACTATTCTCTATCTCAATCCTTGTGACATCATCCACACCAAGAGGGACACTTGCTTGCATGGAAAAATACCTATGATGGGTTAAAAAACCACTTGAAATAACTGCTACTAACACTCATCTAGCATGAAACTATGTAATCTTATTTACCAACAAGATATGGCATTTACTTCAAGTGAAAAAACCACCAATGTTGTAGACTTTTGAATTAGCATGGAACAGATGGATGAGGGCAGTCACTTGTAGTATTGCTGCTGGTCTAATATTTGAACTTGTCATTTCTTTGATCCTGAACATCCTTTGACTGCCCAAGAACTGAGACTTATGAGTCATATGAAACAACAGTCACGTAATTAGGAAAACTTCCTTTGTCTCAGGAAGCCAGACAGGTAGTTAAGAATGCAAATCAGTGTAAAGGAAATGCATTCTCCCAAACAACCAACAAGTACACACTGGAAAATCCAGAGAAAATCAAACCACATTACTTACAACATGATCAATATTAACAGCACTATGTACACATCCAATTTTCCAACATCTACAGGAAGGATCTGGGGTGGATCTAGGGGGGTTCAGGAGGTTCAGTCAAACCCCCTAAATTAAACTAACTAGTGAGACAATCTCAGATAGTGTAGAGTGCAATTGATAGCTCTAGGACTGTAGTCACACAGGTCCTCGCCCCTGCTCAGTTTACTACCGGTTTGTATTTACCTCGGTAGTCAGCTAGGGCTTCTCCCCTTGCAGAATATAAATGGACACAAACCTTGATAAGATGTTATCTTAGCAGTGTGTATGTTTCATGTGTGTATTTTCATTCAAGGTCCAAAAATTACTTGTGATGACAGCTTTTGAATTTTACTGTGATATTTTACATTGATTTTTGTTCGTTTTAAATTCAATAATGCATTAAAGTAGCAAACATGAAAACTTCACTTTTCACGCCAATGTTTGTAACTTGATACTTTTGTTTTCCTCGCAAAGGTATACTAGTTGTACCTATTGGTAAGTGCCAACGAGTGAACTGAGTTAGTAAACAAGAGTCGGTTGAATTTAGTAATATTTATTTGGGCTCCTTCTAGTATAACAGGTGTTGAAATCAATTTCTCTTAGTTAATGTTTCAAATTATTGCTGTAATTGAACACAATATTGTTTATTTTTCAACTCAGTGAGTGAACAAAACACTAAACACTTTTTTTGTATTCTTAAAAATCATACTTGTTATACTTCCAGTATAACAATTGTTAAAATCAATTTCTTTTCCCTCGTTCGGCAATTATGTTGGTAAGTACTTAAGTAATTTGCCTACCATTGTGCTTTTTGAGGTGTATACATCTTGGATTTGTTGTGATTGAATCATACAATTGTTAAAGCTGAACAAGACCCAAGTTGTTTTCTGGAATGAATTCGAGTGTCGTTTATTTGATTCAAGGTAATGCTCAGGATTTGTTCGCCATCTGTTCAACGAATTATTTCGGTAAGTAGTTTGTCTGACATTCTGCTTTTTGAAGGTGAATGTAAATAAGTTAGTAAAGGATCAATGAGGTGCATGTCACTTCCATTTGATGCGTTTTCACAGAGTCCTATCTAATGAATTCGAGTGTTGTTTATTTGATTCAGGGTAACGCTCAGGATTTGTTCGCCATCCGTTCGACGAATTATTTCAGTAAGTAGTTTGTCTGACATCCTCCTTTTTTAAGGTGAATGTAAATAAGTTAGTAAAGGATCAATGGGGTGCATGTCACTTCCATTTAACACATTTTCACAGAGTCCTATCTAATTCCTATTGAGCCATCATAAACGTAATTGTCACCTCACCTCACCTATCTTCTTTGCGATCCATTGTGCTTAAGGCTGCACTACTCTTCTTCCACTTGCTCCCGTCCTTAGCCAGAGCTTTCACTTTTTCCCAGGACTTCCAGCCCGCCATTGCCCTCTCTTTCTCCACAGTGCGGCGCCAGGTTGTTTTGGGGCGGCCGACTTTCCTTTTGCCTGTAGGTGTCCAGGTGAGTGCTGTGGCACAGTGATGCTCTCTGGGCATCCTAAGAACGTGTCCTAAAAACCTCCATCTCCTTTTCTTTACTACCATACTCATCTTCGTACATTCTGTTCTTTCGTTAAGCTCATCAATTGATACTATGTAAGGCTAGAATATGCCCAGGCTTCTTTTGAGGCACTGGTATTGGAAGGAGTCTAGTTTTCTATTGTCTTGGACATTGGTCTTCCATGTCTCACTTCCATACAAAAGGACTGACTCCTATTGTACTGCTTTGAGCTCCATATTCTCCTTAGCTTTCTGAACGCTGCTTTGGCCTTACTCAACCTACTATCCATATCTTTGTCACAACCTCCCTCTGTGCTTACAACAGCTCCTAGATAGGTGAAATCCTTGGTTCCTTTGATGGTGTTGCCATTTTGGAACTTGATTGGCTCTGTGTTCTTGCAGTTTTGCCTTATGACTTGGGTTTTGGTCTTACTGACGTTTAAACCTTCTCTCTGGGCAGCTTCTGTGAGCTTGTTTGTCTTCCTTTGCATCTGATGTTGGGTGGTGGAGATCAGAGCAATATCATCGGCGAAGTCAAGATCTTCTAGTTGGTCCATGAACCTCCATCTTATTCTGATGTTGGCTTGCTTGGTTGTCTCGAACATTATCCAGTCAATGGCAAGGAGAAACAGGAACCCAGACATCATGCACCCTTGCTTGACACCTGTTTCGACTTTAAACCACTCAGATGTGTGGCCTCCATCCAGAACTGCACACTCACTATCTTGGTATAGAAGTTGGACTACTCTTATGATCTTTTCTGGTATGCCACATGTCCTCATGATGTCCCAGAGGCTTGGTCAGTGCAACGAGTCAAAGGTTTTCTTGAAGTCAATGAAATTAACAATTACGGGGCCCTCCCACTCACACGACTGCTCGATAATGTTGCGCAAGATGAATATTTGTTCTGTGGTGCTTCCTCCTTGTCGGAATCCTGCTTGCTCTGCTCTTAGCCTCTTATCAGTTCCATTCTTCAAGTGCTCAATGAGGATCTTACCCATGAGCCTTTGACTCTACTTCGAGCCTGATTGACTACAAAGTTCTCACAATGCACGATGAAGGAAAACAAAGGTCATCAGGATCCTAACACGCCACAATAAGTTGAGCAATGGTTGAACGAAAACCTGGTTTCTAAACTTGCCAATGGAAAATGCGCTTCTTCGAATTAAATATAATGAAAAATTAATGTAGGCAAACAAAGTGAAAAATACTCAATGAAAATGTACACAAACAAAGTCAAAATATTCAGGTTTAAGTAAACATCTTAGCTTGCCGAAAAGTCAAAGGCTTGAAGTAGAGTTTGGATTGTTCAACAATCTTCACTTTGCTGAAACTTAAACAAAAGGAACTTGCACTAAACTCGACTAAAGTTTGCAGTTAATTTGAAACTGCACATGTCATCTTACATATGCATGGCCGTGCGTTCATTTCGTTCATGATGGCTCAATAGATATCAGATGGTACTAGCATGCGCTATGTTATAATAAAGATTACGCTACAATCATGGACAAAAGTCTTGGGACAAATTTGCACTTGTGGCGCTTTTTCACATGCACCAAACAAACAGTCACGCGTGAATTCAACTACACTTGCTTAGCCCCTCCCCCCACCCCACCTACAATGTTGGACATTCTTCCAGAGTTTCAACATTGTATGGGGTGGGGGGGTAGAAACGAATTTTGAAAAGGATAACAGTGCTTTTTCAAACTCCGTTTTTAAAACACAGATAATTCATGCAATGACGCAAGTGTCCCAAGGAATTTTGTCCACCATTGTCTGAATTTCGCGTATATGCGCATCTCGTGGGAAAATTCACAACTGGGGTGTTTTACAGGCCTATGTGTTATTGGAACACAACTATATGAACATCTCAGATTAAAATGACATTTCTAAGAACTGTTTTACGGCTTTTCAGAATTTTTTGTTTCTGGTCCCACAGGTAAAGGAGTTGATTTCGGAAGAAATAAAAGGCCTTGTACAGTGTATGTAATCTCAGTGATCATGGCGTCGCTTGATTTGCAAACTCAGTGAATGGTGTACATCATAACGTACAGTCAAGCTGACACATCAAAGTTTCCAACAAGAGAGAGCTTTATTCAAGCCATCATAGAAGCGTGGAAGTTCTATGGCATTAATATACTGCACTGGGTAGTATGCATAGAGGCTCATGCTAATTTACACTCTGAAAGCAGTGACGATCTTAACTATTATCATTTCCACATGGCTGTGAAATGAGAAAAGAGAGGTCGGTGGCTACAGGTCAAGAAGTACTTGAACGAAAAATTCACATTCAAGTCCATTTCAGTGATCACCATAACGGTTACTATAGCGCATATAAGAACGTCACCAAAGAAGATACTGAGGCACTACACTCTCTGGGGCACCCTGACTTGACCATGGTACCTGAAACATAGGCAGCTATGGCAGGAAAAAAGCGAAAGGGGAAAGAAGTTTCTGCTGGGATAAAGAGGAAATGAGACGAAGAACGATTGACTGTCTATGACGTCTCTAAAATCATCCAAGCGAAATTGATCACCAGCAGGCTACAGTTGGTTTGCCTCGCGACGGCTCAAGAACGAGAAGGGAAGCTGTGTTTCATGCAGTTCATGGCTAATCATTGCCATAAAGCTGTGGACAAAGCCCTAGCTTTAGTGAAAGAATTTTCTACTGCTGAATCGCTGATGGCACGTTCTAAGAAAACAAGAGTGCAACTCTTAGAAGAAGCCAAAGATGGCGAATGTGTTATGAGGTGTGCAGGACAATGCTTGGAGGCAGCTCTCTAGGTTCTGGCAAACCAAGAAATTATGCCATTGGTTCTTTGTGGAGCCGTGTACGAGGCCCTCTCCAAGGGACGAGGAAAATTCTGCAATATTTACGTCCACGGAAACTCAAACTGTGGTAAGAGCTTTATTCTCTTGCCACTGAAAGTTATTTTCAACACATTTTCGAATTGAGCCATGGGCTCTTTCGCCTGGATAAGGGCAGAGCAAACCGAAGTAATTTTCTTAAATGGCTTTAGGTAGGACCCTGGGCCGATCTTTTGGAGGCGCTTGAAGGAGATGTAGTTCACTTCCCAGCCCCTAAAACGTTTTGTCAAAGGGATTTACAGGAAAAAACCATTTAAACTGTAGAAAAACACTGAAAAGTGACATTTTATTTTCTAACTCAAATTCAGACAATCATGGACAAAAATCTTGGGACATATTTGCACTTGTGGCACTTTTTCAAATGCGCCAAACAAACAGTCACGCATTGATTCAACTACACTTGCTCAGCCCCTCCCCCTACCCCATCTACAATGTTGGACATTTCAACATTGTATGGGGTGGGGGGGGGGGCAGAAAAGAATTTTGAAAAGGATAACAGTGCTTTTTCAAACTCCGTTTTTAAAACACAGATAATTCATGCAATGATGCAAGTGTCCCAAGGAATTTTGTCCACCATTGTAGTCCTTGGAAACCTTTCTTGAGTTGTTATTTGGAAAAGTAGGAGGAAAGTTCATTTTGTAGTGCCATTTTGACTGTCATAATTTGCCCATATCTATGCCTGGGTTTTACAAAGACTGCCTGGATGTATGGTCCACTCTCACAGGGAAGGAAATGTGTTCTTATGAAGATATAATGAATCAACTTGTGTGGAATAATAAATACGCTCTGAGTGATGATAAATCTTTGTATCATGTCTTCTTTTGCAATACATGTGGGATAAGTAAAGTCGGAAATTTGCTTTCTAAAGATAATATCTTTCTAGGAAGTGAAAAAATCGTTAATGCAAAACTAACTCCAAGTCAATATTTCCTCTTAATGGGAGTGGTCAGTGCCATACGGAATGAATGGCGTTCCACAATTAAGGGAAAAAGTGTTCATGTTGAACCGCATCCTTTCATTGAAAATTTGTTTCAAGTGCCAATAAGGGGCCAGATGTTTGATCTTTCAAGCATCTCCTCCAAAACACTTTATAGAGAGTTCCCATAAAGAAATTCCTCTGACCCCTCAAGCTAAATTAAAAGATGAGTACCCTAACCTCTCTCTCGACTGGAAAGAAATCTATTCATTAGCCTTCAATGTTACTTTGAACACAAAGTTGAGAGTATTTCAATATAAATTGCTAAACGGTTTTATTTTTACAAATAATAAACTATTAAATTCAAGACTGTAGATTTGCCATTTTGTACCCTCTGTCCCTCGAGCATTTACTATTTTTCTGTAAGACAACTGAGATCTTCTGGAAAGAGGTGTTATCATGGCTGGCCATCCATAAAAACAAAGTAGTAGATTTTTCACTCATAGATGTTTTGTTTGGTAAATTTGATATTGATAAAGACTTTATAGCAATTAACCACATTCTTTTCCTTGCAAAGTTTTATATCTGTAGGTGTAAGCTTGATAATACAAAACCATCTGTAGACGTTTTTAAGGCTAAATTGAAAGCCACTCTTCACATAAAATTTTTGATTGCCAAAAGAAATGGTAAACTTGTACAACATTACAAAAAGTTGGATTCCTTTATTCCGGTATTAGTATAAGCAACTCCCCTTTCTTTTTTACCATTAGCATAATAGTAAATAATAATGTATCATGTCACGCAAATTCAAAGCCTGTTTTTACACTTTGTGTAATAAGCAGGTTTTATTAAAATGGTTTGTTCTTTTTCCGTGCTCTCCTTAGTATTACATCCTGTAGTGTAATTGCAACGTTAGTATTGTAAGTGATGTTTAGCATTGTGAGCAATGTTTCTATTAGTAGCAGAGCTGGTGCATGAGTGGAGCCCCAGACCTTAGAAAATTTGGTAACCCATCAATCTCAAAAATTTTGGTTGTCATGTGACTGTCTGTACGTACGTTCATCTGTCTGTATGCCAAGCCCCATTCCTTAATGAGTGAGACAATCTGAGATAGTGCAGACTGCAATTGATAGCTCTGCCATGAGTCCCATAAATACTCATCCCTGCTCGGTTCACTTCCGGTTTGTATCTACCTTGGTAGTCTGCTAGGGCTTTTCCCCTTAGCAGTGAGTACGTTTCAAGGTTCTATTCTCATTCAAGGTCTGAAAATTACGTACAAGTACTGTTTGCCACGACAGCTTTTAAATATTACTCAATAATACGTTGAACAAACGTGACAATTTAGCTCTTTGCGCCAATTTTGTAACTTGATACTTTTATGTTCCTCGCAAAGGTATGTAACATGAAACTCTTGGTTTCTCCAAAACACACAGAAGATGAGCTTGTTTTTGGGGATAAGTGAAAGAAAGTTAAATATCTGACCAAGAAATGGAAGAGAAACAATTTTGTTTTTTCTCAAAACGCAAATTTTCTTATCACAGATGAACAAGAACTAATTTAAAATTACCAGATAGTCACGGAATACCACTTTCTTTTTCTGTTGCCACCTTTGTTGTTAACAATAAAGCAATTCAAAATTAACACACAACAATATCGATTGATACCACTGGGAATCGTTTCAATGAGAAGTATTGAAGGTAAACAGCGGTACTTGGCCAATATTATCCTGCATCAATGAACGAGTCTCCTCAAAGACTGATTAAACTAATTTGCGCTTTCATTAGGTGCCATGGCGTCTGCAGCAATATTTGAGCACTTTCCTGGTTTCTTTTGTCACAAATTTACAATTTGCAGAATATTTAAGCCACTAACTCACGAACTTTTTGGTCTCTCTTACAAATGCAGTTAAGGCAAGAAATAAATAAGCCGCTGATGAGAAACTTCACATTTTCCTTCTTTATTTAAACCCTGACAAACATTCTATTGTAGTTTGAAAACAGCAGATGATATTTGTTGAACCGACCTGTGGGTAATTCTAAAAGATACATTAAACTTTTGCACTAAAAAGGGACAAGTGGCACTACCTAGTACCTGACATTACATGACACAAAAAAAACGTGTGGAAACCTAGTATATAACACTTGCGATGCTAGAATGCATGCCTCTTACATGTTGGGTTCTACCATAAGGAAAACTACTCAACATTTGTGTGCTATCCCGTATGCAATGTATCCTCCACCTAATGTATAGAAGACACAAACGCTAACTAATCTGCACATGCTTTTAGAGCAAATTGGTTTTGTACTTAAGAGAATAGTACCAAAAGGAGAGCAAGGGGTTACTTGAAACAAATATATAGCTTTGTGATGTTGACTACTGAGTAGTTATAACACATTTTACGTAGGGTACACGTGCACCTTTCCCAGCTCAACCACACCATTTCCTTGTCTCTAGACTGACTAATTAATTAATTGAAATTAATTAAACAAAGATTAAAGTTAACACCTTAGTGCATTAGTTCCTAAGCGACAGGCAGCCCCCAAAACCATCCCAATAGTGCATTCTGCACTAAAAATGAGAGTTAAGCACCATTACCATAGGTACATCTTTGATATTAGACATCCATGCTATGATTAATTGACAGCTGTCAAAAAAAGGTATCTGCTTACCGGTACAACGTGACCATATCGCAGGCTCAGGTCAAGAGCTAATCGAAGTCGTGTGTTTTTTGAAGTTGACTGTTGACCAAATACTGGGTTTTTGATTGGATCGTGGGCTCAAGCCAGGTTTTTACTCTGGGGGAGAGGGAGGGAGTACATGCAAAGGCAAAATTTTGGCGCAAATTAAACCCTGATGTGTTCTTCCGACATTTTCCTTGCACAATCGTCTCTTGGAAAGTCCCTTATATATTGTGAATGTAATTTCTACAAACTTGGGTACACTTATTAGGTATGGTTTGTTAAAATGTAACTAGATTAAGAAAAAATAGTGAAATCACACGCTGAACAATCACAATTGATCATTTTTTGAGTTTCTGATCCAGGGGGAAAAAAATCCTCTTTTCATTCATGGTTAATTATTGTAATCAGGAGCTCCACTTTTAGGCTTGGCTAAATCTATATATTATATTATGTAGTGTTAGTAGTGAGTGTTGTAAGTATTGTTACTACTGTAGGTAGCATTGGTTTTGAAAGTAACATTCGTATTGTAAGAAATATAACAATGTAAGAAATGTCAGTAATGTTAGTATTAAAGGAAGGAATGATCATCGCAGTAAATTTTCCAATTTAAGCAATTGAAAAGAAGAAGCCTGAAAAAATCAGGGCTTCAAAGGGATTCAAACCCATGACCTCCGCGATACTGGTGCGATGCTCTACCAACTGAGCTATGAAGCCACACATTGGGAGTGAGGTCAATTAGTTGAGTTCATATCTTCCTGTGAGGAGAGAAGTGATATGAAGTATATATGAAATAATTCATATTTGAACTGCGGTTGTAGATGAAAGCAAAGAATGATCATCGCAGTAAATTTTCCAATTTAAGCAATTGGAAAGAATTCTTTAAAAGCTTGTTTGTTCCTCCTCAAAGTCACATTTTCATTGATTTCGACATTTCTGTTCGTATTTCCACAGTCTAAATCCATATTTGAAAACACCTTCCCCCCCCACAAAAAAAAATTCAGATCATAGTTTCAGTTCCCTGCATTGTAATATCGTGTAAAACAACAAGGAACAACTCAGTGACAATATGCAGTAACCTTAGATTTGTCAGCATCGCCATACATGGACTGGTGGAAGCAGCACTTCGCCACTGAAACGAGCCAGCTCTGGCTAGTTCCACCGCAAGTTAACGTTTTTGCTGGTTTCAGTGATTTCTGTCGGATTTCCACAATTTAAATCCTCATTCAAAAACACCTTTCCTCCAAAAAAGATATATACGTTCATACATTCAATTCCCGTCATCGTAACCTGGCGTGCAACAACACCAAATGATGATCGTTTCTCTGCCATATTACCAAAGCAGTGCTCAGCTGATGTTAGAAAGTAAAGCAAAGGTAAAGTGTACCAAACTCACTCTATACCCTCGTGTCTAGGTGACTTTGACTTTAATGAGACATTATAACATGCGGACTTGGCCCCAGAATGTGGGAAATCCATCTCAATTTTAAAAATTTTCATGAGGGAGATGCCCCAGGCCCCCCACCAGGTCTGCCTTCAAAGGTTGGTATCTCAAACCCTATTCTCTAAATCCTCTATTTGCCCCAGAGGATTATGCATCATGCAAGCTATCACTTAAAAGTAAAACATAAAATGTGACTGTTGTAAAATGCGGATCCTTTGGGGGTGGAATCAATAGAAACACTCACTTGTCATAAATGATCATAGCATCATCCAGAGCATGTTGTGCATTGTACTGGCCAGTCTCCATTTGTGATTTTAAATGAAACTGAAAATTATCTGCAGTCAACCAGAACTCCAGCATATGTCGAATCCCTTCTTGCTCCAGGAACTGTCAATTGAAGTAACAAAGATGATTAAAATGATTTTAAAAGTGGCAAGTCAAGGCACTGCTACCTTTACCAAAGGGACACCTCCATTCGGGTGACTGGAACACCGTCAATGAAGCTTGATATGATTGGAGTACAAAAATCACAAGTGACAACAGCCTTAAAAATGTGACCTTTTTAATACATGTAAGTACATGTACTGTGCATCAAAAAATGATATAACCAGGCTTGAAGAGGTCAAATAATTGCCTGCTTTATCTGCCAAAGTCAAAGTGGCAAAGGTGGTTTGAGTTCGTTTCAGCAGTTTGTTTGAAAAGAATACATAGCCTGAGATGTTGTGACATTTTGGCTTCAGTCTTGGACAACCTTGTACAAACCTGCACTTTCAGTATAGCCTGCGTAGCAAGCGTTCGCATACAAAGAGCTTTTCCACATTCTGACTCACATAAATTGGAGTGAGAGCAAACATTTGACGAAGTAAGAGGGGGGTGTGGGGCAAGAGAGGGAACACTTGCCCGCAAGCCCCTTGATTTTGAAAAACGCCTACTGGGTTTCACCGTTGAGTCCATTTATTGATTGACAAGTTTGTCACTGAGCTAAAATCATAATAGTGCTACATGTATGTACATACTCATTTGGAGGGCAATAAGTCAGATGTTTGGCTTAAGACCAGCTTTTCCTGTGGATTAACTCTAACCGTTCATTAGTCATTTAATTCTTTTGCTGCTAAAAAGTATTTAACTGTTGAATTATAGAACTGTGTGGAAATCGGAAGCCTTCATTTGAAAATTGTCAGCCCTAGTAAATTTGCTTTTACAGAGTATACAACAACCAGTCGCCAGCTTCTAAAATTCGGTCTCACATTACCTGGACACAAAAAATGACTCAGTAAAGCTAAGTGAGGTTGTCAAATGAGACTATCAAAGATTGGTTCTCCTTCCCTGGTTCCTGTTAAGATCAATAATTAAAACAGCAGCTGAAAGACTTTCGCTGAATCCAGCGCGTAATAGAGCCACCAAGTATTTGCCCTCTTAAATATGGTGTCTTCTGGGTAAAATTGAAGACGTACCATCCACGTCAAGTCTAATAAATCACAAACCTTCTTCCACATCATTGTGCAAGTCACACTCAAGTTATTCCTGGAATCATTCAAGTGAACCTTATACACTTGTCAATCCAGATGACCATGCTGCACCAATCAGGAGCCCTGTTTGTGGGCGAACGGGTTTCTCAAAATCGAGGGGTTTGCAGGCAAGTATTCCCACTCTCACCCCCACCACCCCCTGCTTTGTTGAGTGTTTGCTCTCACTCCAATTTACGTGCCACCCTAATTTATGTGCAGGCAGAATGCGGAAAAGCTCTTCCTAAGGGAACCCTTGCTACGCAGGCCATTTTCAGTATTACATGTATCATTGGGTCTTTTACTGAAGTGTCTCTGTCGCCATTGAAGATAAATTTACACAGAACTTCAAGCTCATAACCAGCACCCTTATTAACCCACTGACTCCAGTACCATCTGTAACCGCCCGAGTGAAAAACCCCTCCTATTTCCCGTGCTGCCCGTAACTGCCCGAAAAAAAGCATGTGGGGACAATTGTCTTTCCTACCCTCCCTGAAAACCTTTTGGCTTTCTTATTGTTCTATTGTTCTCGAGGACAAATAAACCAATGAGAATCGACTTACTGAGCATATTTCTATAGAACTTAAGGGGTCCTAGAAAGATGGTTTTTCATCTTAAAATTGTGTGCTTGAAAA
>Ga0126338_10001983_pt1 | contig 13770 bp, 11 predicted proteins | sample OrbCmetagenome_2_FD_92529 | JGI IMG/M metagenome (GOLD analysis project Ga0126338, IMG submission 92529) | Coral microbial communities from Petempiche,Puerto Morelos, Mexico - Orbicella C C metagenome | ecosystem: Host-associated > Invertebrates > Cnidaria > Coral | place: Petempiche,Puerto...
AAAATGTCGTTTTGAGTACCGAAAAAAGGTCAGCTATCATTTTCGGAAAGGCGATAAGACCTAAGGTTTTCGGGAAATGGACAAAAAAGCCCTAATAAATTCGAGAATACTCAAGTTCCCCTACAATATCCGAACAGATAAAATTTTTTTAGTGCAACCTAAAATTAACCTCCAGAGCTTTAAAAGTGCTCCAGAAAGCCTAAAACAGCATCTAACAGCATTAGAGAGAAAACGGTCGTTGGGTGCCCCTGTCTATAAACAAAATGTTTCAGATGTTAAAAGGCTCGTTTATACAGACTTTAAAAAACTTGGAAACTGAAAACTGATTTTCTCTCTCTCTCCTCTACAAAACATTCAACCCAATAAATTTCTTTTTGAAAGTAAAACTCAACAAGCATAGTCCGCTTTCGTCGTGAATCCATCAAAGAAAATAACTCAGTGAAAGGGCGTTGAAGAGTCTTTCTGGAAAGAAGAAACCGAAAAAGAAGAGGTGGAGCATCTCCGCAAATTACATTCTTTATGTTTGTTCCATCATTCTTCTTTAATGCTCTCTGACTTCATGCTGTTTTTATTATTTTACCGGACATTTCCTTCTTTCAAGCAATCTTCAATGTTTCAAATGCGTTGTACAGCACTGGGCTATGCTCACTCTCCAATTGCTGTCCAGCCCTTGATTCACAGAAACTTAATTTACACAATGCCTAAATTAAAACCTACCTCCAACTCCACAAATACCAAAATGTTCCTAAACGTTGGTAAAGATGAGGAAAACAAAGATGTAACTAAGGCTGCTTGAGTAATCGTTTTATCGTTAGCTCATTACACTTAAACTTGAGAACGAGCGATGCAAACCTTTTGAAGCATGAACAGCAGGAAAATATGAATGAATTGTGCCAGAATCATTTTTCGGCAGAGCTTACTGAAAAAATAGCGTCCTTGAGCGATGGCACTTGCTACGATTCAACAGCTGCAGGAACAAAATAAATAAATTATTCATGCAATTTTTGGTGGCTACTTAGCATAAAAAGACACTATTACCAGAATGGAAAATGAAACATAACAATGCCAATTAATGAAATAATATCTTATATTAATGGCAAACTGACTGTTGAGTTTACTTCGACGTTAAACCTTTTTACCAATGCTATCTGTTGGGCTGACGTTTCGCTTTGAAAAATTCGCTATGCCGTAGAACTGAGTTTAGTTCTTCGAAATTAGATTTTCGTTTCCAAAAAGCAGTTTTTCTGTCCCGCTGTTCCTTTTTATCTTGTCAGTTCTAAAAAGTGTTCCAAAACATATCAAAAACAGTTGCAAAATACAGGATAAACTGTCATATTATATCGTTGATAAGGTGAAATTGTAGAATTATCATATTATTACTGCACATATTTCTGTTCTTAGTGTAGATTACACGACCCTACAAGCAAACCTATTGCTTTAAACTAAATCGTGTGTAAATAAAGGATTGTTGTTGTTGTTGTTGGTGGTGGTGGTGGCGGGATAAAATGATCTTCCATCTTTATTTACGTATTTTTGTTTACAAAAATATATTGAATTATTAATTTCAATTGCATGAAGATTATTTTTATCTTGGTGCCAGAAGTCAAGTCAATAACTTGATAGAGACATGTAGAGGCCAGTTTGACGTTTTGGACAAACGTTTCACGAGGCAACATTTTAAGCGTCATAAATATTCATATGCAGAGTGATCCATAATTCTAAAGGATACAGTTAATTTACCCTCCTACGCAGTTGGTGTGAGCGGATCACGCAATCTTTCCTAATTCCCCGCAAAGGGAACAAAGATTGCTTGATGAACCCAGAGCACCAACGCCTAGGTACTTCACATCCAAGGCGGTCTTGCACGCAACTCAGTTTGGGCCAATAATTGACCCTACTCCCTGTGGAACGCAATTTTCGCTACTTGCAACGACTGAGGTTACGTTTGTCGCAGGGTTCATTACATGTTTCAAACTCCCACGGCGACTTTTTTATGTCGCAATGACAACTGCATGTAGGTGTGTTTTGAGCCATGAAACAATTCCCTTCGAAGACTTATCGTAAGTTTTGCATGCGGCAGCTTTAAAGTACCTGGTAAGCTATTTAATCATTTAAAATGAAAGGCTATGAACTTGACGAAAACGCAAGTAACTGGCTCCACATTTCAATAACATATTATCCTCACTGTGGATTTAAGTGTTTCTAGGACGAACCAAAGTGCACTGTTTTTATGCCTGTATTTCTGAGGTCCACTTCATATCGATATTTGTGTCTCCAGGACCAAATGAACCGTCTTAATGCAAACAAGGTGCATGTAGTGCAGAAGTAAAGACCACGTACGGGTGTTGGTCATTAAAGCTCAAAGGTAACATCCTCTAATAGAAGAAAAATAAAAGATATATAGGTATAGTTCGTGTGAAAAATTTATCAGCGTAAATTTTAAGGGGAGTATTTCCATTTCAAGTTGTTATAGAGCGACCATTGCTGACGTTATCGTTTACATTTGTCCTCATTAACATACGACTTTGCGCAGAGAAGACGTCATGCTCAGATTAACTACAAACATTTAAAGACCTTGTGAAACTTAATAATTGGTAAGACTTTTAGCTCTTTCGGTGTAATATTCAAGGTGAAATTGGCTTTTAAAAACTGCAAAATGTCTGGGTGGCAAAAGCGCTAATGCGCTCAGACATTCTTTGTTAAATTTCGAGTTTTTAAACCGGCGTCGCATAAAATGTGTTCAATACATCGGGCTCAAGTTTCTTGGGACAGTTAATCTTTCTATGTCCTTTCAATGTTCAACACTGATGTTTGTTTAGCTTGATCAGGCTTTGGTGTAAAATATTCATTTTTCTTTTTAATATTTCAATTGCATGCATAGTATAGAGTTACCCGTAATTATTATGCATTATCTTGTAGGATTGGAGTACTGAGAAAATAAACAGAAATCTTTTCTGGTACAGTAGTAATGTGTTCACATTCATGACGTCATCGAATTTGATGAACATCTCAGAATTTATTCCATTTCAGCGGTGTTGTTCAGTACTTTGTGACTGGGATTCGTCTAAAATACCGTGACGTTGTCCTGTAAATTGTTTTCACTTACTATAACAATTCAAAACATTAATGGTCAGAATATTACATGTGGCAATCATGCTGAGTATCGGGAACAAATCTAGTTAATTAAACAGATGTTTGCATGAGAGAATTACAAAATATTAGTCTACCTTATGAAAAGAAATATGGTATAATAAAAACACGAAAATATTAATACCTAACCATTACAACCCACGTCTATATAGGTTTATAACATGCTCTTACCATTCGCGGTAAGTGACGTAGGTGGGCTTGGTATTGTTATCAATAATTCAGTATGTTTTTTCGCAACTAAAAAGCTTTATTCGAATAGAAGGAACCGCATCTGTCTCTGCTTCAAACCACACGGTATAATTTTAGCTAGCCTTAAAATATGTTGTTAAATCTTTACAACTACAGCATTTAAAATGTTTTGCATGACTTTCACGAAGTGAAAAAGCTCGAAGGGAACGCAAACCCTGAAAGCATAACAACACTACAGAACCCCTGCACTTTTAATTTATGACGCAGCGTATATAAAAGAAAGCCTCCAAGTAAACGTCAGAAACCAGACTGGATGTCCAAAATCAAAATGTAGCTCGAGGTCAATCTGGAGTGGTAAGCCAAAAACTGAGCATTGCAACGTTCATTATTTTTCGAAAATTGCAATATAGTCGAACAATGTCTACGTTTTCTTATTCAACGCAAACTATTTCAAAGTTCAATATATAATTTATAAGGATTTTTCAGTTGACCTCAAACACGTTTCATCACTCGAGGAGGGAAACTTTATTTGTCTGTAGTTTGAATTTGTTTTAGGTAAATTTATATGTGAGTAAAGCTTGCAATAATAGTATTATCAACTAAAGAATCACGTCTAAAAGCGACGACTCAATACATTTGAAATTTACTTATTTCTCATTGGGACAGATTTTTTTACCCTAATTATATTGTAAACGACATCAGTGCATTCTAACACGACTAGTGATCAAGATAAGAAACAAAATTACTATTTAGCAGATCGCGATCTAAGTCAAGGAAAAAACCATCAGCCGCTGAAACTTTCATGTCAGACGAAATGAGAAATCTTGTATTACGGAAATATCCATTACAACCCTCTCCATAATTTGAATTAGTAACTTTTCTAAGGCACAAAAAATATTTTCGAACTATTATTGCTCGTAGCTTAGGTTTCCTCGCGGTTTGTACTGTTTTCAAAGTGGAGCTAAAACGTTTGACGTATTAAAGTTGATTTTTGCTATGAACTTTTAATTTCATTTAAAAGTCTAGTTTCGAACTATAATTATTGGCTCGTAGTCAGTAAGGAAAGGAAAAAGAAATTTTTTCGTATACTGTTTTTCTTTGTTTTGGTTTGTTAATTATTAATAATGTCTAACTATTACAACGAAGCATTTAGTCCCTTCTCTGCCCATATATATGTATTCAACTTTTATCCTTTCGCGAGCAAGTGAACTATCTGTGATAATAAGGTCTTTGTATTACTAGTATTTATATGAATTTTGATCACAGTGACAGAGAGCAAGAAATATTTATTCCATAAACACGATATTATCACCAGTTATTTATTCCACTCTCAGAATTCCTCAACAAACTGGTTTACAAATACAGTGTTGAAAAGTACAAGTTTTTTTGTTTTTTTTTCTAATCATGCTACCCAGGGAAGTTCATTGTCATCCTCATGTGCTTAGGATAATAAATAACTGTAAATTTTCAGAGGATAAATTGTTCTTCTTTTAATTTTAAAATCCTTTCGTTCCATTCTTGTTTCTTCTTCTTTCATATTGCCTTTCATTTGGCCAATGCCTTTACGCAGGGGTCAGTTTTGAACTTAATAAACAATGGAAATATTTTATGTACAGTTACACATCATGAAGAGACTAATAAAGCAACCGTACTATAGTCGCCTTCACTCTTAGTTTACAAAGATCACGAATAAATCCGTCGGTTTAGAGTCCAATGCACTAAAATATTTTGAGGAAAGTGGTGAAACGAATGTATTTAAAATGTCCCTTACCTACTGTCCCGTGAAAAATAGTTATATGATAAATAATAAAGAAGTTCATGTATGACTTGCACAACGATTTTACTTTACAAGAATTTGGTGTACTGCCTCTTCCAGAACAAAGTCTAAATCAAGTTCTTCTTTTCATCACTTCCACGCGGAGACAACCTTTTATCATGCTCGGCGTGGTAGGCTTGTCTCTATGGCAACATCATAGGATTGCTTTTGGAGATGTAATAGTGATTGTATCCCTCTATTTGCCTCATATTGTCAATTTCATCTCGTCCTGTCTCGTTATTAAGCTGACATTCGCCTGTCACCTTGTTGTGGTTAAATGATTTACATTGTCCATTCGCCATGCTTGCACAATATTTCATGCACTGCAGTGAGCTTTCTACAGACTTCTCAGACCACATCACGTGACCAATAACAGTATGATTAGCTTTTGATGACGTATACATGACGTTACTAAGTTGATCAAGAAATTCTGCAAGAAGAAGAAACAAAATTGCCATGTTTCTTTTTTTTTTCTTTTTTTTTTTTTTTCCATCCCGAATAAATTCCCATATCCACCGCCGTTGCTGTTAAATACCACTGGAAAGTACTTGCTTTAATCAATATCAGTTTGCTATTTCTTTAGCCATATTCTGGGGTCAGTATTGGGGGAATTCATGATCAATCATCACCTTGCATACGGCGACTGCTCCCAAAGTACGAGCGGCAGTCAAAACGGAGCTGTCCTAAGGACACGTTAATAGCCTTGTTTTCGCAGCTAACAAAAATAAGGACTATGCTAAATTTGCTTTGGCCCCTTCTAATGCTTAACTCGAGAATTCTGGCTTAAATTTGACACAGAACAACATATTTTGTTCAAAATAACAGATCTATTATCTCCTGGCGACAATCAACGAACTACAAGTACTAGTGAGTCGCCGAACGCGGACGACCCATTTTTTGGCGCTAAATTAAAAGATTGGAGACATAAAATGTTTTATATTTTTCACATTTTATGATCTAATACGGTTTCTGAAGTTATAAATCCCTTTTCGTGAATATTCAATGCCATCTCCAATGAAACAGGTTACCATGCTTCATTGCCTTTCCGTACAATGATATGAGGACAGTACATTTTTCCCGCCTTCTGAATCTTAATTTGTCCACTAAAATTTCACGCGCGCCAGCCGTACGCAGGGCATGGTCTCAACCTGCCATATAACATTGCTGTGTGAACCTACCTACTGTGTTCGTTGTGAAGCAGTATTGCCCAGGTACCATAGGGTGAACTTCCTTTAGCTTGTAAACAAAGAAGTCAGAACATTTCTTAATTTGTACTGGTAATGAGTAATAACAACAATCTTTAAGAAAATTGAAACAAACTTGGCGTTGAACGATCCCAGCCTCACGCGACGAAATTTGGCCGTTCAACCAACCAGGAGCGTGGACACCACAGCTTTCTTTCAACACACAAGAACTTGGCATAGTAGCTCCTTTATCAGCCCTGAACCATTTTCCTTCGTGGTAGTTTACGTGCAACACACTCCAGCGCTTCCATATGCTGTCGGATTTGTAATCCCCTTTGAACGAGGAGCAAAGGAAATTCTGATCTGAAATCAAAATTAGGACAAACAAATTTTCAGAACCGCAGTAACCGCAAAGAATACATTAGAACTATATTCGTATATTCCGAGTAAAATTTATGGTGAAATTAACTTCTCGAATGCAATTGTCGAACTCATCGTCTACGGCTACACAATGTAATAGTATTGTAAGAAAAAAACTAACTATGTTTTTGATGATTATTGAGACTAGATTTATAACAACTCATCTCCTCTTTTTATATCATCAAAAGAAAGCTTTCAGACTGACCTTCTACTTTTAACGTGATATTGTATGATGCCTGGATCTTTCCTGTGCTGTTTATAATATCGCAAGTGTAAATTCCTTCATCAGATTGCTGAGCAATGCTGGTGCGCAGGCTCGTGCCATAACCAGCGGTCTTCGTCTGCAGTGCAGCGCCATCTTTTCTCCAGCGTACTGTTTTACCTTCCAAAGCGTGGCATCTCATTTCTACTGTTTCACCGAGATAACCAGTTTGATTTGAATCACATCGTCCTGTGACCGTTTGAAAAAGTAAGGAAAATGCACTCAGCGTTAATGATCGCCTAACAGGGATTATAAACTATTTAGGTGTTCCAAACTCCACACAATCAACCTTGCATTAAAACTATTTGTCTTCCGTTATTTCCTTTTCTTTCTGTCTTAAACACTTTATTTTTTAATCACAATTGTAAATTATTTCATTAATGCTATTTATCATCTTCTATATGTAATTTGTATATATTTATATGTAGTATATTTTTTTCTGTCACCTCTGTAAAATTGATGTTTGTGAAAGTTTAAATTAAAAATGAATTGAATTGAATTGAAGTTTAACTTTTCTCTCTTGTTCCCTCTTTATAAATTCTGTTCTGTCAAAGAAATTTTTATCAAAGTTTCCGATGAAACATAAGAGAAATTCCGTGCCCCCCAAATTAATCCAAAGATTTTTCTTGTTTATTTGAAATACATGATATTCTTTTTTTCCTCCAAACCTTTGGAAGAACTTCGTTAAGTATTTTCTCCTGAAAAGTAGATGAGCAAAGTATCAAATTCACTTGATTCAGAGTTAACGTCAGAAAGTATTCGAAAGAATACACTCACCCACTGTAAAACACGACTGTTTGGCTTCCTCAATCTCGAGTTCAGTTAAAACTCTGTCATAAAGCTGTACGCACGAAATTCTCCCCTTATATTTTTCAGCTTGCTCTGGTACGGCTCCCATAATGACACTTTGTTGAGTTGCCAGCTCAGAAGGCGAATCAATGACTTTCTTGTTGTAAATACTCCCATTGATCCATAAAATGCACTCTCCATTGACGTAGTTGTAAGACGCGGCAACAAAATGCCACGTTTTAGGTTCAAGAATGCCACTAGTTAGAGTTTTCAAATGAGAAAAGTTCGAGCTTCGTAAAATTGCGCGGAAACGGCCATCTTCAGTGAGTATAAATCGAATGCCGTTTTCTGCGGGACCATCATAACAGAAGATCGGACCTTCACTTGTTTGTTCGTGGTATATCCAAGCTAAGAGCGTCATTGAGTATCTGGTGTCAAGACCTCCATTGTTTGGGAAATGAAGGAAGCTGCCTAAATTTCCGGAGTACTGGTACGAACCTCCCATACTACCGTCGGGGCCTGGCGCTAGTTCAACACCAGACGCATTCCCTTGGAGATTGTGGCTGTGGCTGATGTCTGTTGTTTCGTATTGTCCGTTCAGAGGAAAAAATGCCACAGGATTCAGTGGAACTGAAAAAGCATTTGCGCTGGTTAGTATAATGTACATCTGTACGCTAGTTGTGAATTTGATCAATTAGATTTATCTCTCGTCAGTGAGTAGTCCATCACCTTTTACAGCAGAGTATACGTTTTTTAGATTTCCCTTTAATTCACCAGAACTATGAAATATTCCCGGACAGAGAGACGCTCCGCGAGGGAGACCGAATTTCCCCCTAAAACTAGTACTATGCACAGCAACCCAAAGCAGGGCTCGTCTCTGTGACTTAACTTCTGTTAAATTCTCACTGATTTTCAGCAGCCACCTATCTAAAAACGAACACAGGTTTCTGTTGAACTACTCATACGTCATCGGTAAATGTTAAGCACTTAATGACTGGCCCCAAGAGAAAATGTGTGTTTTGTTTCCCCGAGGCACACAATGTTCCCCTCGGGGAACATTGAGGTCGAGGGAAAACAAAACTCACTGTTTCACGAGGGACCAGTTATTAAGTGTTTTGTTATACCGCCTAACTCAAAAATGAAAAAAAATAAAAATAAAAATAAAAAACTGCGAAGAAATCGTTTGCTTGACGCCGGCTGGTTCACAAATGTGCAGCGGTTTCAAGGAGCACGATCTGATCATGTGCGAGTCGAAAGGTCAAGTTTCTGTTTCCGTAGGGAGTTAGTGAGTTTTGACCCACGACGCGTGACACGAATTTCCTCAATCGGAAAACGAATTTGAGTTAAGAGGTATAACAAAGAGGTTTATTCACTTCCAATATCAGACCTCTTTCGAGTAGTGGAAAATTGAACGCCAAGAATGACGTCTGTTTAACTGGCTATAAATGATTTCAAACAAACCTTTTTTAAAACAGAGTCCTCTGACAGCGTGTACTTCTCTCTCCGTCAAAGCCTTGTTGTACACTTGCATACAAGATATTCTTCCTTTGAGAAATCTATTATCTCCAGTCACCACGCCCATTCTGACAGCCCCAGAAGTGTTCAGTTCATGTGTACCTATATTCATATTCTGCTCTTCATACACTTTGCCTTCGATCCAAAGCCTTGCAAAGCCGGTAACAAAATCATAGGACGCACCAACAAAATTCCACGTATCTCGATTTAAACTGCCGCCATGCAGCATCCTGATGTCGCTTCCCGATCTTCCAAATTGGCAAAACAAATAACCTCCGACAATCCAGAGGTGGACGCCATAGTAATCAACTCCATAGTGAAAGATGGGACCATCAGTATTCTCCAGAAAAACCCAGACTAAAAGAGTTATGGAGTACCTTATGTCCAATCCCCCGTTGTTTGGGAACTCAATATAGCTAGCGGAGCTTCCGGAGAACTGGTACGAGCCATTTGGTTGACCAAAGGGGCCTGGGGCGAGCTGTACGTTATAGGGGACGCCTAGAGGATTTTGATTGGAACTCAGGTCTCGTGTGCCAAATTGACCGTTTAGAGGATACACGGCAGCTGGAACTGGCGTGTCTAGGGAAAAAACAGAAAATTAAATAATAGGAAAGGGTGAATTGCAAATTAGTAGATTTAACAAGTTTTTGCCACTTTTTCTACTTTACCTGGAATACAGCCATAAAAATCCACCCTCATTGAAATGTGATGGTGCCACGTGACAGCCAGAAGTCGAACATACCGAGCAACGATTGGCGGGTTGAACTCGTGGCTCACTACAGTACTCCGATCTGAGTTGCCATTGAACACCTGTTGAAGCCACAAGGTGCGGAAGTTTAGGTTCATAATTGCTAATCGGACACTATCTTGAGCAGCACTTCAAAGCTTGCTAAAGTAACGACATTTTACATTGGTTGAAACTTAGTTAGGTTAAAAATTACTATACTAGTCTATTAAAATGCAAAATAGGTGTTAACCTGCATGAGGTTTTGAACTCAACTTCTCAAACTCATTAATAATTCATCAAATTAAAACTTAGAAAATCACAACCTTGAAGGAGTTTTGGATACCCGGTCTTAATAAGCTTTTGATGGTTTTTCTTCTCCGTTTGCTCCTTAGTTTTTGTTTCAATTGAGAAGACATATCAAACACTCGAGACAGTGCTTCATCGGCTATCCAAACAGCTCGAATTTCGCGCCAAAAATACTCCGCTGCGCGTCGTATGGTTAACTCTCTTCTCGGTGTTTGGACGTCCCGATGATACACGGTCTCTCGTGTTTGGTATATTACTTGAAAAAGTTGAATATACTTTTTTTTAAATTATACTTTGTGATTAGGGAAAATCGCAAAGAGTTAAATATAAATCACCTACTCCCTTCATCTTGGTGTTCTTGGCGGATCTTGTGAATAATTGGAACTTCTTGGTCAGAGTTTTAGAACCGTTTTGATTAGTAATGCAACAGAGTAGTTGTGAAAGGGCTGATGTCAATTAACAGGACAGATTCCAGTTGATGTGGATGGCAATGTATTTTGTTTAACCTAAAGCAGGCAGTTCTCCTGTTACGAGTCCCTCCTGGGTATTGTTTTCTGATAGCAAGGCTCACTACTGTTTGTTATCACTCACGCTACATCCTATCCTATAATCATGCACTGTGTAAACAGTAGCCTGTGTTACAGTTGTGACACAGGCTATGCAAACATTAGAAGAACACTGAATCGTATGGCTTGTGGGTAAAACTACCCACCGTTTGGTTTTTATTTGTTCGATACTGATAAAACAGTAGGCCATCAGAGCTGTAGTTAAGCATGTAACTAGTGACCCACTGGGTATAACCCGGTGATTGTCTTCCTTGTGTCGCCACCCGTCTAATCTCCACTCGTTGACCAAATTTCACTTGAAGCCACTGATTCTGATCGTTAGTTAATGAAGACCAACCTCCGTGGTGGGAAGAAGTATCGTGCAAGTGTAATCTGCAAGAGATATTCACAAGACCATCAGAGGGGTTGTGGAACTGTTTCAGTTTATGCACAAATTAAACCGTTTCGTTATCTACCATGACTTTATAATTGACTCAAAGCATCACTAGTGCTGATTTATGCAGCCACAAATAGTGCAACAAATTAAGTAGCACTGACACAAAAAAAGAAAACAACAAAACAAGCAAAAGCTGCCGGGTCATAAGGTTATGTTTTATTAACATTAGCACATTATTTTCCAAACCTGGAAAACTGCGGCATATGATGAGAAGAGGAATAAACTGAGGAAGCCGTGATATCAGGGTCTGGTATTTTCCTAGTTTCCATTCCAAGACTTTCCATGCACACGGGGCCTGGGATAGGAGTAAAACCTGTTAAAGGGAACAACAAGAAATAGCAAAGGATAATTCAAACACTTAATGGTTTAATTAATCTGAGATTTAATATAGAACGGAGGATAAGCTGGAAACACCTGCGAATAGTTCAAGCAAGGTCCCTTTGAATGTTGAGTAAACGATTGGAAATTTTGGAATGATAATCTTCAGGAAAATATGCAAATTCACTAAAAGTAGTCGCAAATATTTGGGATAAAGCAGAAACTTTCGGAGAAAGCTGAGATACTGATTAAAAATGGTTGTTTGATCTAGTGATTGATTTAATTAGCCAGGTTAACTTAAGGTTTAAATCGTCGCGTACTTTTATACCTAATCGTACCTTTTTGGCAGGCTTCGGTGGCATATCATGCCAGTTTGGTCGAGCCATGCTTCGTATTTTGTCGAAACGTGGTCTCCCCAAAATACCCATGGCTAGACCAAACAAACCTGATATCGCGCCGAAGCGTACCAAACAAGGTACGATTAGGTATTTACTTTACCTAGATTCGGCCTTGTAGCCATATCAGGTCAGTGACTTGATATCGCAGGATATCAGGACAGTAGACATGGCTTCTGATTAATGGCTAATTGCGACTTTGAGTACGGTTATGAGAGAAAACACACAGACAGCAGGAATCAGAAATGACTGTAATAATTATAAAAAGGTTCTCGATCGTTGTAGTGCAAGCCACTAGATTAATTTAATAAATTATGACATTAAAAAGTTTAGCAACGACTAAATTTAACTAATTATCAAGTTTTGTTTTTGTTAAACCGGCATTCAGAATCACAACCAGCGTCTGGGTAACAGTGTGAAAGTTTTGCAGAAGTTACTCAGATGTCGTTTTGGCGGCTACCAGGCGTGAAGAAATATTCCATGAGCTGTACACATTTAATTAGAGAAAGATTAGCTAATAAATTTCTATTCAACACTGACTTACCTTCCTTGCAGCCATAAAGCTCTAGCCTCAAAGAAATATGCCAATACCATGTTAGAGGGAGAATTCTTACCAAGCGAGCGTAGACAGGGGTTGTGAAGGTGTTAGAAACTAGCGTATTTCTGTCAGAATTTCCCACAAATTCCTGCGTTATTAATCAAACATTCATGAAATTATAAAATGCTGTAAAATTCCGTTGTCTTCCTTGGCGAGCTTATTTGACGGGCAAGAATGGGAGAAGACCCTTATCGACGAAAACGTCTTAGGGATGTTGCATCTGAAAAATTCAGGCTGTGACCAAGAATACTGTAAACTCTCTAAACGTAACAACATGACACGAAAAGCAAGTGCTACGGTAGTTAAATTAACACTGCAGGAAGTTCTACCTGTATTCTCTTACGATTAAAACACAAAAAATACAAAAACCCAGCTCCGACTGGAGAAGTATAATCAAAAGTTAATTTTTTTTTTCAAAAAGGTAAAGTATTAGCCCATCGGCCTATATTCGTGGGGGGGTGGGGTAAGGTGGGTATGGAAGAGGAAAGGAAAGTGAAGTGAAGCGAAACCTTGAGTTTGACTCAACTCCAAACTAAATGAAGATTCTCTTAAAAAATAGATGTCAAAAATTAGTTTAGAATTAGAATCAGTCATATAGAAAAAAAAAAAGAAAAAAAAAAGAACTACCGCGTTATATGGATATAATGCGGTAACTGAGATACTACGCACGCTCTCATTGGTCGATAGCTGTGTTTAGTACATAAACACGATTGAGAAATTTTAGATTCGTGTGTATTTTTGGAAAATATTTTATAAAAGCAATAGAGTACTTTTTCCGTGCTCACATAGCCTCATCTAAAAGCCAGGGGAATTGGAAGAACTACGAAAGTACTCAAACCAGAGACGCAGTCAAGAGTTTGCATAACTTTCGAGAGTTCTCCCAGCACCCCGAGCTTTTAGATGAGACTATGTAAACACGGAAGAAGTCCTCGATCTATTGCTATAACTTTTTCTAGAAATAATGGTACCTGATCTATGGGCTGACAATAGCCATCTAGTTTTTGACTGTAACAGATCTTGTATGACGTCACCCATTGATCCTCGTCCTGCCTCCCTTGTGTAGTGATTGCTGTCACTTTTGTAATCCTCCTTAAGTTAA
>Ga0126338_10001985_pt1 | contig 13766 bp, 7 predicted proteins | sample OrbCmetagenome_2_FD_92529 | JGI IMG/M metagenome (GOLD analysis project Ga0126338, IMG submission 92529) | Coral microbial communities from Petempiche,Puerto Morelos, Mexico - Orbicella C C metagenome | ecosystem: Host-associated > Invertebrates > Cnidaria > Coral | place: Petempiche,Puerto...
ATAATAATAATAATAATAATAATAATAATAATAACATCTGTAAGATCGATATTCATAGCTAATTATACCTTTAAAGTACGCTTCGACGAAACATCAGGCGAATTTTGGTCGTGCCATGGTTTGCATCTTTGCGAGACAGAGTCGAGCCAAAATATTTAGGCTCCGCCCACTCCACACCGGAGAAATATGTAAACAGCGTTGTCACCCTGAAAACGCATCAAATGTTTTCCGTCCACGACACGCCGAAGGAATTTAAAAACGCAACAATCACCGGTCATTTTGGATTTGTGTTAGAGGAAAAGTCGCTCAGGGAAATCACAAGATTAGCGTTTCGTCATCCTTTTTCAAAAAGCTCAGTTAAAAATGTTTTCCGTCCACACGAAAACACAAAGCCGACGTTTTCAAATTCCTCCGGTTTGAAGAGCGTTTTCCAAAAGCTCGGCTTTCGTGACGGATCATTGTGGACGGTAGGTCTGACCAAATTTCTCTGGCGTCAGTGTGGACGCTAGGATACGTTAGGTATTTAATTACCGTACTCAAATTCGCCAAAATTCCGGAGATATCTCCCTAGTTAAGGGTATCTGCCAGGCGGTCGAGTGTTGTGGCACGCGCGAAGAGTTTAGTTTTGGCGGGAAGGTTTGACACTTTTTTGAAAGCGCAAAGACAAACGCTCAGTATGTAATTGCGAACATGATATTCTAAATTTTTTGAACCCCTTTTCAATTTAAATCGCGGGAAAATTATTTTACTTGAAAGTGACAGGCGTGATATCGTAGCTATATCAGGTCGGTGACTTGATATCGTGGGATATCAGAGCAGTAGAGACGACTTCTGATCGGCTAATTGCGAATTTTGGGCACGGCCCCAGAACGTTATTAGATCGTGTTTATTAAAGCAAGCGTGAATGCGAAGTACGCGCAGGTAAATCAAAGGCATCCGTCAGTGAGCTCATGAATAGGAACAGTTTTGCTGGTATGATATGTATGGATGGCTTAGTTCAATACTTACACGAGAATGTGTTTTGCACCTTGAGCTCAGATTTATAATATTTTCATGAAAAATGCAGGAAATATATATAATATATTATGTAGCCATCTCTGTCTGAATAAAGGTGTTACATAAATTTTCAAAGTTGATTACGTCAGTCAAGGTTTTCGATACTGGTTTTGCTGGACTAAACCAAGCATTTTCAATCAGAGTTTTAACAGTCTTTCCTTGATGCGGGATCGAGATGAAAATTACACCAGTAATTGGAAATGGACTGAAGTTTGGAATAATGTGTTTCTTAAGTTATGGCAATGAGCAATATTTGCATGGAAACCATATCCCCCCGCCACAAACAAAACAAATTGAAAACAAAAAAAAAAAAAGCTGATATCAATGCCTTATTAAAAATTGAAGAAAACCCCCAAAATATTAAATGTTACATAGCTATCCGTTTGTGTCTATATCTGATTGAGGGGTGTTATAGAAATTTTTAAAGTTGATTTTCTCGATACAGTTTTTTTTCTAGACCATACCAAGCCATTTCAATCAGAGTTTTAACAGTCTTCCTTTAATGGGACGAAGATGGAAATTACACCAGTCATTGAAAATGGATTGAAGTTTGGTATAATTTATCTTTTAAGGCAATCTGCGATATTTGCATGGAAATGATAAACAAAACAAATTGAAAATCAGTTAAACATGAATTTTGCGCGAACCAGATGTGATATAAAAAAGCTACAACCAATGCCTTAAACTATGATGTAAGGCAAGTAGAATACTCAAGAATAAAAAAAATCTGTATTTTTGATCTCAAATGGATCACAAAAACCTTTCAAATTATACTTCTTGCATCACAATAGTAATTCAGTGGACCTACCGTACAGGTGAACATTGTTTTTTTTATGAAATTGTTTCAAATAATACCAAAACGTGTCTTGAAGTTAGGACAAGAATTTTATTTATCCTGGTATATTCCGCTTGCCATAAACCATAATTAGAACATTAGTATTAGTTTTTTTATATCACATCTGGCTCACGACAAAATTCATATTTTACCGATTTTCAATTTTTTTGTCTATCGTTTCCATGAAAATATCGGGGATGGCTTAAGAAAATACATTATACCAAACTTCAATTCATTTCTAATTACTGGTGTAATTTTCCTATCGAACCGACTAAGGGAAGACTGTTAAAAAGTTTATTGAAAATGCTTGGCCTCGTCCAGAAAAGACTGTATCGAGCCTACATTGACTGTGCTATACAAAAACTTTGAAATTAGTAAAATTCAATTTAAAACATTGTAGTAAAAAATAAGAAACAAATTTTGAAAGAACATGACATATTCATTTGTTGCAACAAGTTTTATTTAGAGTAGTTTTTCTTTTGTAATTAAACCATGAATTTTTTGCCAAGAAACACATTGTTAAACGTTTGTAGCAACAAAGATTCCATCCAAATAAAACAAAACACTGATCAGGGAATATTGAGAGAACTTATTCATCCCCTTTTATCCAGGTTGCTGGTTCTTTTGTTGATTCGATGTGGCTGCTGTAGCTGCGTTACTGTTGCGATGTTTTACCATACTAGTTACAAAATCATTCATTTTTCGACAGTTTAATGTCAATATTTTCCCGCAGTCAGAGTTTTTTTTGTCAAATTATCAAATATGTCTCCTTCGAGAAAGTTGCTCACAGTTTAAGAAAATATTGCACTGATTTGAATTATTAACCATCCGTCTCCACTTGCCTGTCAAAAACGAACCAGGCTAGTAATCAAAATAACCCGACATGGATTTTTAGAGAAAGGTATTCAGATCACATTTGCGATGTTGACACGGATCGCTTTCTTGCCCTGAATCAAGCGAACTCTATATGGAGCCTATATGTAATCCTCTGCACTTTTGGAAAACTTTCACTTTGTAATCAGAAAACAGAAATATTTTACTGAAAATGAATATATCTTTCAGTGTTATCTAGAATTCGTGAGCTTTCAGCGGACATTAAATATATACCGTGTACTTAACTTTGCAGGGTTTTGGTTATATTAAACGACTAACCGTGAAGCGGCGCCAAAGCATGTTGGTCGTTTAGGGTATGCTGAAACCTTGGAGCATACATTTGTGAGCAGTGGAACATGTTGAGGAGTCATTCTTGTTTAACGGCCGGCTTGTGTGATGTTTGTCAGTTCTGGTACGGTGGCAAGCTGCTTGCCACAATTTTATTAATCTCACGATTTGTGATGGTGTAGAAATCTCCTTGTACCTTGTCAATATCCGATTTTGTACATGGATACGAATTTTAGCTGTAGAGTCTGACAGCTTTCCAAGTCGTGCTCTTTTCCTTGATTTTCTCGATTCTTGGGAGGACCTTCCCATTGAAAAGTCCCAGAGACTCAAAACTTCCTGTTTAGTTTCGAATGGACAAGGTTTTTATAAAATTTGTCACGAATTTGACTTGTATTAGAGACTAGAATATTGCATGATAACCTCGGTTGCTGATGGGAAAACTGATGAATGCTGTTTAGAACAAATTTGCCAAGGATGGCGCTTAGATATAAAAACTCAAAATTTTCTGAACGAGGACTTGAATACATAGATTGCAAAACAATCCCATTTCACTTGAATTTGAAGACGCAGCAACATCTTGATCGAGGATTTCGCCTAAACTACGGGAAAACTTAAAAACACCGCTATCAATTTCAAGTTTTACAAAATATCTCATATATTTTATAACGTAATATTATGTGAAAAGGCAGCTGGATCTTAAAACGATATTAAATGCTAATAGATTGGTGAACTCGACATGATAGAATCGAAAAATCCAGTGTAAACAAGTTTGAAGAAAATCAGCGTCATGATCGCTAAATAATTTGCAAGTAAGTAGATGCTTCTTGTAGAAGATGTGACGTTAGGCTGATCGATTCATTTTTTTCTGATGTAGTGCTGTGTAAAGTCTTGAATCCTGGCTATTTTTTCTGATCTTATCTGTTGTTATACCTTGTTAAACCAGTCTTGTTGGACTGAGTCTTTCAATGCTCGCTTTCTTATAATTTCTACTGAGACAGTGGATCGTGATGTCGGCTTTTCTTCTGACTAACCAGCTTTCAATCTGATGAAGATTTCTCAAATCTAACAAACTACTTCCCAGAAAGGCCATATCAAGTTGTCTGAAATAGCTGTAACTTGCCTTATAGCGCCTTATAACATGGTGAGAGTTCTTCTTTCTCTTCTCTTCAGGCGCCAGCGAAGCAAAATTATTCAAACTGAAAAGTTTTCGTTAAGTGGCTCTGCACAAGCTGCAGCAGCTGCAAGTTACTCGTCTCTCCTTTCGTCAGTTGTCTTCGGTGGAGCAAAGTTTGATTGGCTAACGAAAACACTCGATGTCGAGAGGTAGCCGAATTTCTTCCGAAATAGCTACGATACAGCCGAATTTCATCGGAAAAAGCTACGATAAACAATGTAAGGGCAAAATTGAGCATGACTATTTTCCCATGAGATTTCCTATGTTACCGCGTGATCCTCGTATGCCATCCCAGCGTGACGCAAGAAAACCGGAGGAGACTGGGCCGAATAGTTTACCTTGTCACGCGCCAACTTGTCACGTAACTCCGTTACCATGTTTCCTCTCCGTGAAACACAGCTGAGTGATTTACACACTGTTTCTTCTCGGTAAGGTTGCAATTTTCAGCCAAATCCATTGCCACGGAACTTAAAGAAAGGAAGGTTCAGCTTTAATGGTGGTATTTTTGTTGTGAAGGTCTATTTTCGGATAAATTTGCATGGGACGAGTGATAACGAAAAACAACATGGCGACCTCAAGGAGTTGCTCTGGTTATGTGTTAATTTTGCGAGGAATCCTCCTCATCGTCAACTGTGCTTTTACGATCGGTAAGTACATAGCGTTAGCCTTTAGACATTAACTTTATTTCTTTGTTTCTAAACGCGAAATTTCGTACTGTTTGCAATGATCAAGTTTGGTACGGGAGTCACGTCCTTTATCAGTTTTGAATAATAATTAGTTCACCGATCGGTCAAGATAAATCAATGTTTACAACCTCGAGAGAGTTCAATAGTCCGCAGTTTTACTTATTCATGAAGTTTTCCAATGCCCTATTGCCGACAAATTTTCTGGCTTCGTAATCAAGAAGTATTTATTATGAGAACAACGTTATCTTGCAATTGAGGAGCAGTATTGTAAACAACTTCCTCATGTCGAGCTTCAATATCCTCTCTCTGATATTGATTTTCCTCTCCTTTGATTATGTTTCAGTGCTCTCACGCTGTCACGTTTCACTGCTTTTAATTTCATTCTCAAATACTTTTCTAGATTGTAAAAGTTAAGTTTCACTGGCTTGTTAAATACGTCTTTTGTTGCATATAAATGAAGTGAACAATACTGGTGAGAAACTCGGAGAGTTGAAGATTCGAGCAGCATTTATATTTAAAATGGCAAAGGTGAAATTCGATTCCGGCTAACGGTGGAAGAAGCTGGAAGAGAAATCTGCCATGACATGCGAACTCGCGGGAAAAGCCGAAGAAAATAAAGTATAAACGGTCCCAGAAATTGATGCGTTTTTAAAGGAAATTTATGGAGCAGTTTTCAATTGAGTGTCGTAAATCCAAAACCAAAGTATTTGCCTGATTACTTTAGACACTCAATTGAAAACCGCTCTAAGACAGTTTGACTACTCAGCCAAACTCAAAACGTAGTAAAACTAAAAGCAAAACCAATGCAATTGCCTGATTACTTTCAACACTCAAGTGAAAACCGCTCTACGTGCATTACAATAACTTAGTTAGGGTCACGACATTAAAAGTTTATGCAGATCATTTTAACAAAATGTACTCGATGTTATTTTTTCTAATTTCATTCCTTTTTCTGACACTTATCTTTTAATATTATGGCATTTACGTTAGTTCTTTGAGCTAAGCGAAGATGGGCAAAAGTTCTGCTTTGATCGCTATGAAAGCTTTTACACGTCGCAAAACACTTCAACCGTGAATGACAACCTTTCCAGAATTATCAATCAACTGGAGAGAAACTTAGATTGCGTGTTGATTAAAACTGATCATTTCTGAAACTGAAGATTGTTTGCAACACGAATAAGAATACTACGGGCTCTCTCAAACTCGATGACTTGTAAGCTTTTTGTTTCGATATGTCTCTTAACATTTCGGTAAGGCATGAAAAGAGCCTTAGTTTAACTGTTGCCCCGAGTTGTATCGAAGGCGATCCCGTATTATTTTGATAATAGGCAGCCTAACTAAAGCAACGGCAACGAGAACATCACTAAACAAAAGGATTAATGAGCAAAAGAACAGCTGTGCACAGCGACATTCACAAGTAATCTGCTCAATAGCCATGATTTGTCACGATTATCCGTGCAACGACAGAAAATTGAACTCACCGTGAATTGTGATTTTGTGGCTGACTTCTACTACCATCAACGGGCTGGGACTTGGGACACAATCGTTAGGCCTACACCAAGTACTACCAACACTTGCTGTTCAGTTAACCTAACCAGCCTTTGTCAATTAAATATATTTTTTCGACAATCAATTTATATTTTTTTTTCAGGTGTACCGCTGGACATGGGCCTCACAAGACTAGAAATCACAGCTTCTCTCGGTCAGCCGGCAAACCTCGGTTGCTATGCCAACGTAACTAACACAACTTCCTTAACCTATTCCTGGGCAAAAGACAATTTAACTGTCACGCAATCCTCAAACATTAGAGTCTATGATAACGTACTGGTAGTAACTCCATCGAAAGAATCAGACTTTGGAATGTATGAATGTCATGTTACTGACGGCGTGACAATCACGAAATGCAATATTACGTTGTTACCGGGGTGCAATAACACTGGTGAGTAGGGCAAATATGAGTATTATATTTATGGAGACACCAAAATCGTTTTGTATCACAGTTGATAAGAACGAGGGAATTCTATTTTACCAGTTCTCCAAATGATCGTCAAGATAATGCAACGAGGAGTTTCGCTAGGAGCAGTCCTGCTCTCATTTTAAAAGAGCTCAGTCACGGCATTCTGATTTTTTTTTGGCCTTGTAATAAATAACCCGAATTGAAGGTATCTGAAAATTGTAGTTTACTAAGAAAGAAAAACACCAAAGAGACATTAATAAACATTAAAGAAGCAAGGATGGTTGAGGATGGAGAAGATTAACATGGATGACAAACGACGATCTCGACATAGACCACGAGTAGTCCCTTCACGCGGCGATTTTTTCCTCGTGGTTTATTTACGGTCTCGCTCGACGGACTAAGCGAAAGGGGGACTACTCGTGGTCTAAACTTGACAAAACTTAGGCTAAACTTTTGACATGGCTCCTTTAAGATGGAACCTATCTCGGACTTGATTGTCCCGAATTTTCTTCTATCTCGAACTCATATAATTTTTCCTTGGATAAGCTCTCTCAGTCGTTCGGTTATCTATCTCGATCGTCTATCATCTCGAACTGTTAGCAGCTCAAGAGATCTGTAGATAGCGGGTGCCAGCTTTTTCATGCACGAGGTAAAATCACGCAATTAGCTACGGTTTTGGCAGTTGATAGTTCAATGTTTACCCATTGCATCGTAATCCCCTCTGCCCATCGAGAATCACTTAGTATTGTCGTTGATCTTGTTTTCTTGTTTCAGCTCATAAGGAAAATCCTCAAGGAAAAGTGGGATGCGCTAATATTTCAGTACTGATGCCAGTGTTGGCGATTGTCGTCGTGTCGCTTCTTTTGAATATTCATTTTTTTATTCGATGGAAAAGAAGGAACAGGATGGAGCTCTCTGAGGAGGAAATTATGCAACTGCAGGCAGCCCTGGAACCTGTTGCATTTGATGAGAGAACTGAAGAGCCAGTTGAAGTAAAGAAAAAGACACCTTTGCTTGGGCGACTTAGAAAACGTCGGAGAGGAAAGAATGAAAATGATCACCACCTTGAAGAAAACGAGAAGAATCATCAGGAAACTGTTTGTGACAGCGACTCACACGGCCGACACAGAGAAGAAGCTATTGAAATGGAAGAAATCCAAGACATTCCGAGTGTGGCCGACATCAAAGCCGCCGAGAAAAATGACGACACAGCGCCTGCACCTTCAGATGAAGACCGCAGACCAGCAGTACTAGAACCTCCAAGGATGGCAGATTTCTTTCAAACCGCGGACGACGAAAGCGATTTAATAGCACCTCCTTCAAATGTGGCCCAGGAACCACCTGAAGAGGACACGCTAAGGATAGCAGATTTCTTCAAAGCCAGCGACGAAAGAAAAGACGATTCGGCATCTGAGTCTTCAGGCACACCTCGGAGACCAGCGGTAGCAGAACCTCCGAGGATTGCAGATTTCTTCACAACGACTGACGAGGAAACTGACGACACAGCGCATGCTCCTCCGGATACAACCCGCAGTTCAACAGTGGTGGAGCCTCCGAGGATTGCAGATTTTTTTGTCCCTGATGACGAAACTGATGGTGAAGGTAGTGGCCGCGAAAGCATGGACTCTGAACATCCGCTTGTCAGCCATTATGTGGAGAGAATGGACTTTCAAGGAAAAGATGAAAGTGATGATGAACCGGTTCTTAAGTAATTTAAACCGGTTTGGACGCCATATTTGAGGGTGAGGAGCGTCACCAAAAAGTAGTCTCCATGGCCATGTACATTTGGCTCGGCCGAGTATATCCGAGTCGTTAGGAGAATCGGGGAGACTCTCCTCGCTGCTCGGAAGAAGATTGACCTCGCAAGCCACCAAGACGTTGATTGTTTTTACAGCTAATCACCGTGATTTCTTGGCCAAGATTCGGCGGATTCAAGGCCCGAAGTTTAATCGGGAAAACACGCTACCTAATTAATTTGTGCTCTAACCCGTGCCAGGCGCGCTATTTTGTAGGGAGGCAAAAATAAGGAACGGAAATTAGAAGGGGACTGGAAAGAACTCAGCGCTATATTTATGCGTTCTCCTTCAATTATTTCTCCGAAGGTCTTTCCCGTTCTGTCACAGTTAAGAGAAAAAAAAATCTCCTCAATATTTTCACAATGATGGAATAAATTATTGTATAGCTTTTCATATTTTCCAAAAATCGGCTGATTTTTGAAGATTACTTGGTACCAGTCTTCTACCCGGCCAGGTTCCAGAGGTTTTCTCTTTTCTATTTTTTAATTAAAGGAAAGTTTATATGCCTTACATCCTTTACGTCGTCAAACTTTACAATGCGCTCAGAAATTAGGCTAGGCAGGGAGCTCTTTTAAAGATCTCCCGAAATAGATATTATTGTAGTAAATTATTATATAAGGCCTAAGAGAGAGTGTCTCAAAGAGAGGTTGTTTTTCTCTCGCCTCTTTCGACTGTTTTGAAGGCTTCTTTCGCTCAGCAGAAGAAAGAAGCAAGGGGATCTCTCTGACCATCACTAAGGAAGCAATCTTCCCTCTATTTCATAGATTTTCGAGATAGAGGTACCGGAATATCGTAGCCGAAAATAGGGGGAGAGGGTTGGAGGATCTTTTGGGGCATCTTCGTCAGTTGCTATGTTTTTCCAAAAAACTTGATGGAGAAGAAGAGTTGTGTGACGCAAAGATCACAGTTTTATACATTTTGTAGGAAAACTAGGGAATAGACTATCTGGAAATGTGCCTTGTTCCTTTGTAAAGAAATGATACGCTATGGCTTTTATCAGAAATTGTAATTGGTACTTAGCCATTCGTGTGTTGTGTAGAGTTTAATACAGAAGAATTCATATGTCTGAAGAAAATAATATACCAAAACGAAGTAACGCCTAAGTCACTACAAAAAGAAAGGTCGTTGTTTTACTTGTTCCTGACCTGTTTTACAACTTGTATTCTTCAGCGGTCTGTGTTGTATAGAGTTTTGTACATGATAATCTACATACCATGACGAAAATAAGGTACAATGTACCAAAATGAATTTTTGCTCAAGTTACGACGAAAAAAGAAAGGTCGTTGTTTTAACTTGTTCCTGACCTGTTTAACAACTTGTATTCACAAACTTTGATATTTGTCCGCGGTTGTATCTAGAGTTTTTTGCGTAAGGAAGAAAATAATGTACCAAAATGGATTAATGCTTAAGTCACGGTGAAAAAAAGGTCGTCGTTTTTACTTATTCCTGACCTGTTTTACAACTTGTATTCACAAACTTTGAAATTTGTCTGCTATTGAATGGAGTTTGTAATGTAAGAAGTTACAGCCATGAAGAAAATCACGATAACGGACCAAATGACGTAATGCTTAAATCACTATATAAAAAGAGAAACGCCTTGGTTTTTACCTGTACCCAATCTGCTTTACAGCTTGTCTTTCACAAACTTTGATATTTCTAATAAAGAGATGATAGATCAAGGACATAAAGTTACTTTGTCATTTGCCATATTTTACAAAATCGTGGATACGGGGTTAAGTCATTAAGACCAGCAAACAGAATTTCATTGTTGATATCACGATTTGTAACTAACACTTCCACCAAATATTTGCCCAACTCTCTGAGTGTAACGCCACTGGGAACTAATTAAGACGGATTCCGCTCGAAGAAAGTTCGAGCAATAAGTGCAAAAATTATTTACTAAAAATCTACTCATTGCGCGGTACGTTTTGGAATACTGTCGAAAACAACTCACTTTGGTTCATTTCTTTAAGTGACCCCGCGGTTAAATTCTCGAGAAAGTTAAAGTCAAACCTCGTAAGAATGCTTAAAGCGTGTGTTACTGTGTTTTAAACTAACACGAAACGTTTGTTTTAATTGAAACTTCAAGTTCAATTTTCCCTCACGGGGTCAGCTTGAGAGCGAAGGTCTCTATAAGTTCTTCCTAACTGTATTAAAAATATTACCATGCCATGAGGTTTTTTTTGATAATGTAATTGTTGCCATTGTTGCACGAATGTTCTGCGGAAATCATCTTACACCTTTTTAAGGGTGAGGTGGATGGGGAAAGGTGTGTTATGTCCACCGTCTGAACTTTAAACTTGTCATTGATATTTATGGAAACGATAACACTACAATGGCAGAGTACTCAGAATGCTGAGGGGGGAGGGGAGGTTACCCTTAACCCCTAAAAATTTCGTGATTGCAGTGAATGTTATGCACGACACATTGTATATAGCTTATAAGGTAGTGTTTTTGGACATTTCTTTGAACTGCCACGTCCATTTCTACGTAACGCGTTTCCATAGAAACCTTTTTTTAAAATTGTGTGACTTGGTTTTCTTCAACCACTTCGTCACCTGACATTCGTCGGACACGCCCATTCGCTGGTAATTCAATGGGCTGTAATTGGTGTTCTTCGTTAACAACGTCTGCGTCATGCACTCGGGTCTGTTCTTGGTTTTGTAAACTAATTTCATCACTTCTCTTGGACCTGAAGGTATCATTTCTTCGTCTTCTTCTTCTACTTTGTAACAGGAGATGAATGAACAGGAGAAGTGACAAGACCGCCACAGCCAGAACAGGCATTAATACGGAAACGTTGACACATCCAGTTTTAGAGTCATCTAAAAATCAATATTTAAATAATTAAATTTTTAATTTCAATATTCACGAAGCTATAACCAAAGCTATAAAGCTATAAACAGTGGCGAGTCTGATTGGGACTGATATCAATGAACCTATTTGGTCAATGTTAAGCCTGGTTTTCACTATGACATAAGCACAAGCACAAGAATGAGCAGAACGGTAGTGAGAACCCATTTGCTTGTGTTCATGCCTGTGTTGTGGGCTTCTTCACTACCTTTACTCTTACGCTTGTGCTTATTTCGTAGTGAAAACCAGGGTTTAGTAAACAAGGTCAGACATCAAAATTCACATGAGACGAACTAAACTGCAATTAATTCAGCCGAACGAACTCAGTTGAGTCAAACGTTGAACTTATCGTGAACTTAATTCACTCAGTTTAGTTCGTCTCATATGAAGTTCGACGTTTGACCAGGACCTTAGTTATTACGCTACGTTTGATGGGATGCTCAAACAGTTTCATTTCCTATTAGTAGATTTGAAAACAAACGATTGTTACGGGTTTTTCCTAAAGTTTCATTAGAGTTTTTATGTGTTCAAATGGCATTACGACTTTATTTTGGCCAATGGTATCAGTGATAAACCTCGAGTTTCCGTTTCGTCATCATCGATTTTGGCCTCTACACATGCCTTGCTCACAACGGAATCAAGAAAACGCTAACACAACTCTAACCCCCACCCCCTTAAAATACATCTCACACCTCCTTCCTCGTGCATTAGACTTACCAGGTTTATCAAGTCCTTGTAACAGTGAGACTCTACACAAAATGCTAGACACGCCATTAGTAATGTTACACTGGTATGTTCCAAAATCTGCGGCTCCCTCTGGCGTTACTACTAGAACGTCACCAAATGCCTTCACTCTTGGAGATTGCGTGACCGTCTGGTTGTCTTTTGTCCAGGAATAGGAAAGGGACGAGTTAATGAGGGTTGTCGTTGCGTGGCAAGCGAGGTTTGCTGGCTGTCCAAGAAATGTGATGATTTCCTGCCGTGTTAAGTTGAGGTCGAGTTCTAGCGCCTCTGAAATGAATGAAAACAAAACGTTTTGTTCGGTCTTACAACAGCTCTTTGGATCGTTCGTACGTATTTTAAGACATCTCGTCTTGGATATTCCTTCGAAAAGTTCTTATAACTGTTTAAAAAACTGTAAGATTGGCACTACAAAATGTATTTCACTACCACACTAGCCTCATCAGTTACACGCCATATTGGATTCTGTAAATGTGTTCAAATAAGAAGGCAATTACCTCACTTACACGTGAAACACTGGCTTATAAGAGCCACTGAGAGACAGGCGTGGATCTATAGTAGTTGAAGTGATTATTTCCAGAAATCATATAAATTGCTTTCTGAGAGCACTAAATTTCAAATTTTCTTCGGGGAGCATGCCCCCAAACCCCTTTAGTAAAAGCCTGGATCCACCCCTGGAGAGATACTTCATGTGTAATATTCGGCCTATGCTTATTGGTATTACTCTTAATTCTGGCGTGTAAGTGTTAATGTGAAGGCTACTTGAGGTGAATTTTTTATGCAAAAAGGCTTGTTCTACAATGATGGCTTACGAAACACGAACTTGAAGTGTACATGACACTCAAGAGTACTGGTGCTACCATTTAAATGAAAGTTCTTGAATTGTACTTTTATGTGATACTGTATTTCCTGTACAATTCTGTACAAGTCTGTGGACGAGCCCTGATGTGCCACCATACAAACGAAATTTTTTAGCAATAGTTCTAATTCGTATACGCATTGTTTACTATAAACGATACAAAGCTTTAAGCAGGTGCAAACGTTTTCAGTCTGGGGCTCAAACCCTTGTGCCACTACTTAAATGAGAGGTTTAATTCTAATCATGTCGTACAGTTTTTTTTTCAATATCAAAAGATGATTTTGTACCAGTCTAAAGCACTCCTTAGAACGAAAGAGCCAATCTGAGCAAGTTATAAATGCCCTCATCATACAACACACACGTAATAGTCACGGCTGTTGAGAACCATTTTTCTGGTCGACCTTTCTTAATCTGCTTTCAACCACCTGGTACAATAGTTTTACAAAATTGAAGTGGAAGGGACTTTAAGAAACAAAACTCAATGCAATCCCAAATTGTAGTCGATATCTCGACATTTTGACGCTATTTTGCCGAAATAGAAATGTTCAGATTGTGGTTGGAAAGTATATTGGGGTGATAACTTGGGGTAAGCAAAAAAAAAAAAAAAAAATTATAAATATTTTCAAATACCTCACACAAAAAATAGAA